>JACCDT010370594.1_pt1 | contig 10377 bp, 14 predicted proteins | sample 7446291 | NCBI WGS metagenome assembly JACCDT01 (sample SAMN15323446, study PRJNA562643) | freshwater metagenome | isolation source: river surface water | place: USA:Blue River Watershed | collected 2017-08-17 | reverse complement strand
GAAGAAGTCCTCTTTTTTAATCAATACCATTTTCATCAACAAAAGATAGTATTGCATAGGGCAAGTATGAAGTTCTATGAAGATTATTTAACAAAAAAGGGAATTGATGTGAGCTATATCGAACATCATCAAAAAGAAGCGAATTGCTCGAATTTAATAGAGACATTATCAAAAAAAGGAATTTCCTCAATTCATATTATAGATTTAGTTGACAATTGGTTGATGAAGAAAATAAATATTGCATGTAAAAAGCATGGAATAAATATTCATATAAGTGAAACTCCATATTTTTTAAATAATTTGAATAGTGTTGCTGATTTTTTCAGCAAAAGAAAAACATACTTTCAAACAGATTTTTATACTTGGCAAAGAAAAGAACGCAAGATCTTATTAGAAAAAGATGGGAAGCCCGTTGGAGGCAAATGGACTTATGATGCGGAAAATAGAATGAAGTTCCCTAAAAAAGAATTGGTACCGTTACTCCCAAGAATCAAAGAAGATAAATACTTAAGCGAAGCAAAAGCTTATACCAAAAAATATTTTTCAAAACATATCGGAAACATTAGTGATACCCCTTTATTTGTGCATACATTCCAAGATGCTGATAATTGGTTAAATGAATTTTTACAAAACAGATTTGAAAAGTTTGGCATATATGAAGATGCAATAGTAGCAAAAGAAACGGTTTTGTATCATTCGGTTTTAAGTCCCATGTTAAATATTGGACTGCTTACACCACAACAGATAATAGACAAAGCTTTAATCATTGGACAAGAAAAAAATATACCCTTAAATTCATTAGAGGGTTTTATTAGACAAATTATTGGATGGAGAGAATTTATAAGAATTGTATACGAAAGAGAAGGAAGCAAGCAACGCACGACTAATTATTGGAAGTTTAAAAGAAAAATACCTGCAAGCTTTTGGACTGGAACCACAGGTATACCACCCATTGATCAAACAATACAAAAAATTCTAGAAACGGGATATTGCCATCATATTGAAAGGTTAATGGTACTAGGCAATTTTATGTTACTATGCGAATTTGACCCAGATGAAGTGTATAGGTGGTTTATGGAGATGTTTATAGATGCCTATGACTGGGTAATGGTTCCAAATGTATATGGCATGACTCAGTTTGCAGATGGAGGTTTGATGACTACCAAGCCCTATATCTGTGGAAGTAATTATTTAATGAAAATGAGTGATTACGAAAAAGGAGATTGGCAAGCTATATGGGATGGACTATTTTGGAGATTCATACATGAACATAGAGATTTCTTTTTGAAGAACCCAAGACTTGGAATGCTAGTAGGCACATTTGATAAAATGAGTGAAGAAAAGAAAAATGCTCATTTAAAAAATGCTAATCAATTTTTAAAGAAGATCGATGATGGAAAAATATAAGCATTTAAGTTTCCCTACAGAATATGAAAAGATAATTGAAAGAGTCAATGCTATTGACCCTATCAAATACGCTAAAACCAGAAATTTTATCAATGGGCAAATAACTTATTTGTCGCCATATATCACTAGAGGGGTAATTTCTACCAAACAAGTAATGGATAAAATATTAGAGAAGCAGTATCCCTATCCTGCTATTGAAAAAATTATTCAAGAACTAGCTTGGCGTGAATATTTCCAAAGAGTTTGGCAAACAAAAGGAGCGCAAATTTGGGAAAATTTAAAACAAGATCAGCAAGAAGTAGTACATCATCAAATGATTTCCTCTGTTCAAAAAGCAAATACTGGTATTGAAAGTATTGATTTTGCAATTAATGGATTATATGAAAATGGCTATTTACACAATCATAGCAGAATGTATCTGGCTTCAATTGCTTGTAATATTGGGAAAGCCCATTGGCTAGAGCCTTCTAAGTGGATGTATTACCATTTATTAGACGGAGATATTGCTAGTAATAATTGTAGTTGGCAATGGGTAGCTGGCGCTTTCTCAAGCAAGAAATATTATTGTAATCAAGAGAATATCAATAAATATACTTTCTCCAAACAGCAAAATACTTTCTTAGATAAGCCTTATGAGCAATTGGTTGATATGCCCATTCCAGATACTTTACAAGAAAAAACTGTATTAGATTTAAAAACAAACCTGCCTAAAACTAATACTCCAAATATTGACACAGAACTACCTACATTAATTTATAATTCATATAATTTGGATCCCATTTGGCGAAAATTGGAAAAGGTAAATCGAGTATTATTATTAGAGCCATCTCATTTTAATCAATTCCCTGTAAGCGATAAAGTGATTGAATTCATTATTGGACTTTCAAAGAATATCGAAGGCATACAAATATATACAGGAGAAATAGAAGATATAAAAAATATATATAAGGCCGATAATGTATGGGATGATCAAAAAATAATCTCTAAAGAACATCCTGCATTTACTTATTATCCAGGAATGAAGGACCAAAGAGATTGGATGTTCCCAGAAGTTACAGGGTATTATTCTTCCTTTTTTAGTTTTTGGAAAAAAGTAGAAAGAAGTTTCAGGAAATTTTTAAAGTAGCTTTTATTTAGTAATTTGCTTTTATTATAAAACTAACACTAAGCATGAAAACTAGAATAAATCAACTTGTTATCTTAACAAGTCTATTTGTATTCTTTATACATACAAATTGTTTAAGTCAAAAAACTACCTCATTCAAGATTAGTGGAATATCAAAACAATTGAAGTGGGAGAATACACCAAAAGGTTTTAATATTAATAAATCATCTGTTACAATTATCTCTAATGAAAAAACAGATATGTTTAGAGATCCGAATGTTACATATAATACAGATAATGCACCTAAATTACTCTTCGAAGCTGATTCAAATTTCGTCTTGTCTGCAGCAATAGAACATGCTTTTCAAAGTAAATGGGACGGAGGTGCAATAGTATTGAAAAAAGATAGTTTAAACTGGGTTAAATGTTGTTTTGAAAAAGACTATACCGGTGCTAGAAGAATTGTAACAGTAGTAACTAAAGGTATTTCAGATGATTGCAACTCTGTTGAAATTAAAGGCAATAAAGTATATTTTAAATTAGCTAAAGCAGATAATGTTATCACTATTTACTATTCATTAAATGGAACTAAATGGTTCTTGATTAGACATTTCACTTTTGATGGTGATAATTTAAATGTTGGCTTTTTATCTCAGTCTCCAACTGGCAAAGAGTGTAAAGTTACATTCAGTGATATCAAATACATGGCAAAAAAAATCAAGGATCCTTATATAGGAGAATAAATTAAGATGGCTAGCAACCTCCTTTACCTGGTATACGCTTGTATAATAATTTACCATCTCTTTCTACATAATCACCTGCAACTATTGGGAAAGCATATTTAGGAGCGTGTGATACGCTATGACTCTTAATTGTAATTTTGTCATTTACTTTTAAGCCACGAACTTGATCAAATTCGTTTTTAAGATCTGGGCCAAATGAAAGTATAAAATCTTCGTCTTTAATTCTTACCATTACCCCATAACCTAATCTTGAACCAGCTGGAAGTGTTAGAGAGGTGACAATTGCTTCCATGTTGCTAAATTCTTTGATAGACTTTCTAATTCTTGCTTCACTAGCATACACTTTTTTACCTGCAACAGATGATTCCCATTTTTTAAAGAACATTCCCTCTGTAGTAGCCTCCCATTTTTTTAATGCTGCTTTTTTGTCGTTTCTTACTTCATTACTAGCCATTACATAACTGCTTATGATAAGCATTAAGAAAAGTGTATAATTGAATTTTTTCATGATTGTTGTTTTACAAATATCTAAAACGAAAAATAAAGATTAAAGTTACATATAAATATGAACTATCCTTTGAACAAATTAAAAAGTTCAATAAAAACTAATCCAAATACGATGGAAAGATGCGTAATCAGTAGAAGCTTTTGCCAAGTTGGTCTGTTATTAAAGTGTTGCTCTAAATCAAAAGGGTCAAATGCTAAGGCAATACCTAAATAAATTAAGGATTGACCGATTGATTTTTCGAATAAATAAATACACCCAACCAAAATAAATCCGATGTATATAAACTTATTAAACTTAGTTTTCATTGAAATTGTTTTTTGTGATTACTTATATGTTGGTTAAAATTTTTGTATTTATATATTTATAAAGATTTTCAAGTTTTGTCTTTTGTAGCATAATTTCACTTCCTTTTATAGTTGCTTTTTTAGCATCCCATACTGCGGGAGCCGATATCTTTCCTTTCGATAGAGAATACATCCAAAATAAATCAATGAAATTTAGCAATAAATTTATTCTATAGAAATTGGTTGGCTTATCTATATGAAAACCTAAATTATTTAATGTTCTTTCATTAAAAAAATAAGAGGTGCCAATAATATTTACAGATGCTGGTATTTTATTGCTTTCAATTAAAGAAATAATATTTAATAACCCTTCTATATGATACATCAATATTCTATTTCTTAAAGCTGTTCCTGGCTTATATTTTCTTAAAACAAACATATAGTCAAAGCTTGTTCCACTATGTAAATCGATTTGCTTATCGTTTGCCATATATCCAAGAAGCATTGGAGAATAATAAGTATATCCCCCCGTTAATTTATAAATAGGTGTAAATAAAAATTGACTAATTGGTATATATATTAAGAATGCTAAATAAAACAAAGGCTGAGTATACCCTTTTTCGATAATCAAAAATGCTAATATTGTCCCAACTAAAAGAAAAATAATTGATTCAAGCCAAACTAAAATTTTTGACTGTTTATAAAAATTATTCATAAAACATAAAATGTTTTTAAAATGCAGTATTGAGCCTCCTGCTATTTTACAGAAAGGATTTGATTAGATCTCTGAAAATCAAAAAGAGAAACACCAGTACGCCCACGATTAATTCATTTCGGTACTTTTTAATAAATTCATTTAGCTTATTCATAAACATAAAAAAAGTTACACTATAAAAGTATAACCTTTTTATCATTTATGCTCCCATTTTCAAGAAGTTACTTTCCACTCCAACCATCTATAATACCTGCTTTAATATCATCATAACTAGCGATAAGCCAAATTACCAAAACAATCAAGAAAATTGTTTTCCAATGGGTTTTCACTAAGGCTGTCAAGTCATTAACAAATTGATTCATATCTGTGATTTTAAGGGTTAAATTAAATTCATAGGGTTTGGTGTCAGATTTGTTAACAAATTCAGAAAGGTCGGTTTTCAATGCTTCTCCAATTACTTTTAATGAATGAAGGCTTGGTTTTACCTCATTATTTTCAATTCGTTGAATTGTCCTTAGCGTTAAACCTGTTTGTTCAGAAAGTTCTTTTTGAGAATAATTTAAACTTGTTCTAAGCTCTTTTAGTCTTTCCCCAATTTCCATATTGCAAATATGATAATACTAATTGAATAAATGATTGACAAGAAGGCGTCATTTAGACGTCATTTTGCCTGTCTTTAGGCAATAATACAACTAGATGATTAATAAAACCAAAGAAATACATCATTATCCTAGTCCTAACAAAATATATTAGCTATTCGTTATTTTATAGCTAAACTAAAGTCATACGGCAAGACGATTTCTATGAAAATCTATATGTAAATTTGAAGTTATACTTGAATACTATGTTTTCAACAATCTATTTTCGCATTAGAGTCTACTATCCATTAAACGTTTTGGTTTGGCTTACAAGATATCTCCTTGCTTTTGCCTTCATTCCATCGGGAATGAAAAAAATATTAGGTCAACGTTTTACAAGTATTAGTACCGATAATCCAATAGGCTATTTTTTTGAAGCATTATTTAGAACTGGCATGTATTGGAACTTTCTTGGCTGGGGTCAACTTATCGCAGCTGTATTAATGATGACTCAGTTGTTTGCAACCCTTGGCAATCTTATTTTCTTCTTTATTATAACTAACATCTTTTTTATAACGGTTTCAATGCATTTCACAGGAACCTGGTTAATTGCCTTGCTTATGCTTTTTGCCTCTACTTGCCTTCTTTTGTGGGATTTGAATAGGTTACAATATATAATTTCACAAAAGGGATTTCTTAATACGAATCAAGATGTGATTTTTCCTAATGCCTCAAAATTATGGCAAATTAGTGGCCTACTACTTTTTATACTATCTGTTTCTTATACACTAGTAGACAATATGATTACTTCAAACCACTTACAATTATTCTTAGTATTCTTTTTTGTAATCATAATGACTGTTATTGTGACGATTATCGTTGAATTCAAAAATCGTAAGTAAGGTTAAAATAGTCTACGAAAACTCGAAGATAGTGTATATGACAATTAGAAAAATACATACGAATCAAAAGGGGAAAAGTTGATTATATATTAATTTTGAATTCAATATTTACATCCATTCAATGAAAGAAAATAAAGTAAATCTGTCAATATTTTTGGGTTTCCTATTAATTGCATTCCTTGGAATTCTATATGGAAATGAAATTAAAGCATCTTATAATAATTTAAGAATCTGGTCCGTAGAAAACTTGCTTTGGCTTGTCTTAGGCGTTCCATTCTTGTTTCTTCAAAATTATGTTGGCATTCCCAATTTATATCAACCAAGTATTTCAAATAAAATCAGGTTTGCACAACCAATCTTCATAGGAGCTTTATTCGGGATATTAGATATTCTTGTAATCAAAATAATTCAACATCCTCAAGCCTACACAGAATTACCTCCATTTTTACAGCCATTTCCTTACTCTATATTTTTATATTTTTCTGGTGCATTAGAAATAGAAGTTTTTTATCGTTTAATTCCAATAACGTTACTCCTACTAACTGGGAAAAAAATAGCAGATGGTCGTTATTTTAATTATTTCTTATGGACTGCAATAATTGCGACTTCATTAAGGGAACCATTAGAACAACTTCCTACGGGAGAATATTGGTATATTACTTATGCATTGCTTTCAGGTTTCATAATGAATTACTTGCAAGGAATATATTATAAAAATGCAGGTTTCATAGCTACCCTTTGCTTAAGGATAGGGCATTATTTGTTTTGGCATATCTTATTGGGTGTTTATGTTCAGTACTTTGAACTTTTGAAATAAAATCATTTTGGTAAAAAAAGATGCAGCTATAATGCGATGATTGAATTCATAACTAACAGGAAACTAAAAAAATGAACCTTCTATGCTTAATAGTTTAGTAAAAAATAATAGTATTACATTATGAATTTAAATCTAGAAACTGAGCGGCTTTATATCAGACCATTAATGATTAAGGATGTTGATTTTATTATACAATTATTAAATAGTAAAGGTTGGATACAATTTATTGGAGATAGAAATGTTAAAGACACTAAAGCTGCAAATGAGTATATTCAAAGAGTTTTATTGAATAATAAATTTTTTTATTCGGTTTTTGAAATCAAGGAAACTAATACGCCTATTGGGATAGTTACATTTCTGTATCGTGAAAATAAAAATCACCCTGATATTGGTTTTGCAATATTACCCCAATATGAAAAAAAAGGGTATGCATTTGAAGCAGCAAACAATTATTTGATGGAACTTAATAAAAATCAGGTTGGGAAGATTATTGCTATAACAAAACCAGATAATGAAAATTCAATTACTCTTTTAAAAAAATTAGGACTCGTTTTTGAAAAATCCTATAGTGAAAATGATGAGATACTAGATATGTATTCAACATTAGTTTAAACCATTGAATTATTTGTTATACTAAATTGACAGAAAAAAGATGCAACCACCCTAACTCACTGATAGACAACAAAATGGCGACATTTTTGTCGCCTTGTGCACTCTTGCTCCCCTTTTCCTCGAAAGATGCAACTATAATGCGATGATTGAGTATCTGACTATCAGGAAAATAAAAGGTTGAACTTCGTGAAAAATTGCAGGTAGAGGGTTCAATAAAACACATTAAACCTTCTATTTAACCATTTATGTATTCGTTTATGGTCAATAATTAAATGACTTTTATTTTTGATTACAAATTTCATAAAGTATATGAATAAAAAAATGTTTAAGGAAAGTTTGATTGGGACGGTAATGGGGGTTGGAATAATGCTTAGTGCATATTATCTTATCCCAAAAGATATTATCTATAAGTTATTCCCGACCACTAACTCAGAATCCGTTATCTTTTTTATATCCGTAATTATTTGCCCCTTTCTTGCCATTTTCTTACACGAACTAGGGCATTTGATTGCAGGTTTAATTCAAGGTTTTAAACTTCAGCTTTTTGTAGTTGCCTTCTTAGGTATTAAACGACAAGATGATAAGATAAAATTTTACCTTAATAAAGAATTACAATATTTTGGTGGGGTTGCTGCATCTTCTCCTATACAAATTACGAATAAACTAAAAGAGCAGTTTGCATTGATTTTAATTGCAGGACCTATTTTTTCTTTAGTGTTCGGCCTATTGTTTATCACCCTATTTATATATACGAATACCTTATTTAATTCAAGTTTTGGCATCATAGGAATTATTTCAACTGGGTTATTTTTTGCTACCACTATTCCTGAAAAATCGGGCAATTTTTTCACTGATAGGAAAAGGATGCAACGTTTATATGACAAAGGTAAAACTGGTGAAATTGAACAATCTTATATTGAAACCACTAGCCAGTTATTGATAGATAATCATTATAAAAATCTTTCTACAGAAAAGTTATGTTTAATTCAATCTGATACTGAACCTATTGTCCAGTTTTGGGGATATTATTTTGAGTTCAAGCACTATGAAGAACTAGGAAACTCAGAGAAAGCTGCCTTGATAAAAGAAAAATTACAAACCTATAAGGAAATCGTACCCGTAAATATATGGAATAGCCTATCGATAAATTAGTTAACTAATTAAACTATGAACACTGTCATAAATTTTGCAAATTCATCAGATAATTCATACGAGATTTCCCGTCTTATATTTGAAACAGACAATATAATCCCTTTTATTTTTGGAGAAAGAACAGTTGCCATTCCAAAAATTAAAGACCTTGTTGAGAGAACAGATAATGTGTTTTCATTTCAAAATGTCCTGGTTTACAAAAGTAGCGAAGACGAAATCAAAGGATTGCTTCTGTTTTATGCTCCCAAGAATTTAGATAAAAAATTAGAAAATCAAGCATTCACTAAGGTGTTCTCCACTAGAGAGCTTATCGTAATTTGGTTTAAATCTCTTTTTTTAAAATCAATCAATGATAAATCAGAAATTGATGGAATTTATATACAAAACATTTCTGTAGATTCATCTTCACGAGGTGAAGGTATTGGGACTAAGTTGATGAATTATGTTGAGGAATATTCAATTAAGCAATTCATTCATTCATTATGGTTAGATGTTGCTTTTGATAACCCTAAAGCTAAAAAATTATATGAAAGACAAGGCTTTATCGAAATGTCACGTCATAAAATTATGTTTTCAAACAATGGATTCTATAGAATGAAGAAAACTATATAGAAAACAAAAAGATGCAACTAGCCTAACTCACTGACGGACAACAAAAAAGGCGACATTTCTGTCGCCTTGTGCACTCTGGCTCCCCTTTTCAACGAAAGATGCAACTATAATGCGATGATTGAGTTCATAACTATTAGAAAATTAAAGGGTTGAACTTCGTGTCAATTTGCAGGAAGTAATTCCACAATTATATTATGATTTTCTTTCAAATAACCACCCTGAAATTATCCCAAATCCCATACCTGCTCCAACGCCAATTGATAACCACAAAGCAATGTCATTTTTAGAAATGCCGACCAAAACCCCAAAAACTGTCCCAATAGCAAAACCAACTGATAAACCTATTATCATTTTATTTTTTCTCATAACAAAAAAGGTTATACTATAAAAATATAACCTTTTTATCATTATTGCTCCCCTTTTCGACGAAAGATGCAACTATATTGCGTTGATTGAGTTGGTTACAATTAGGAAATTGAGGGATTGAACTTCCTGAAAAATTTCAAAATTTGAATCACATTAAATCTTCCAGGATTTTTTTTATTTCATTCTTTTCATTCGAGGTAATCTCATTCCAACTCTTACCTTGTAACCCCATTTCAATAGAGTAGAATATATTAAGGTGTGGAGATACTCCAGCTCTTTCTAATTTCTTTTTGATTGTTCTGTAATCTGATTCCAATAGGTCTTTTCTTGAATATATTCCAATCAAGTTCATTATTTTGACCATATATGGACCGAAGTTCTTTATTTCATTAAGGTCATTCATAAAAAAAGGGGTACACTATACAAGTATAACCCTTTTTCTTTGATACTGCTCCCCTTATTAACGATACATCCAGTTACCAACCATTAGTTGAGTACATTATTTTATATAGAACATCATGTAAGTAAAGTAGTTACGGGTCTCCCTGTCGGTCGACCCTTCAGGATGAACATGTT
>JACCDT010895469.1_pt1 | contig 10382 bp, 8 predicted proteins | sample 7446291 | NCBI WGS metagenome assembly JACCDT01 (sample SAMN15323446, study PRJNA562643) | freshwater metagenome | isolation source: river surface water | place: USA:Blue River Watershed | collected 2017-08-17 | reverse complement strand
CGCCTCGTGCGATGAAGCCTTCAATTTTCCCCACACCACAAAGCCAAATCTCGGTGACCCAGCCGAAACTACCACGAGCCTTCCCAGAAAACATACCGCGCGCTCCTCTAAGAGGGCGCTAGGACAGACACAAGCCGCTACCGCTTTCATCTACCCGTGATCGCGTCCGGGAAGTCTCCCAGTTAAACGCTGGGAGCATGATGCATCTATGCCCGATGCGTTGATGATCCCAGAGGGATATACCAAGGTAATTTATGGTTTTCGGCACACGTTTCCGTGGAGGGAATGCCTAGGTTACAGGAGGTGCCTGGCCATGTGCTCATATGCCTCAAGGGCGTTTCCCAGTGACCACTACTGTGGGCCGACTCATCGAAACCTCTCGTGCCCGTTTTCATGCCATTCAACTATGTAGGAAGCTGGGGATGGTCTGTAACATTTGTCGCGCACAGATATTTGTTGGGAGAACAATGGACACAGACGCCTATCGCCATCCAAGGACGACTCACGACAACCATCGGTACGCGTTTTTTCACTGGCCCTGCTCATCCGGTCTCAAAACTGGCGAACCTCCTCACGACAACGCCCGCCTGTTGCCGTAAACATCCCAACAGCATCATCGGCTGAGGACATCAGGGCAGGCTGGGCCGTCGTACCCCTATGGGTCATACTGTGCACCGTCGACGGGCTCATTTTCCGTATCGTTCGTCGCTATACGTTTCTGTCCAGAAGTTACATACCTGGCGACGATATTGTGATCCTCCGGTTCAGCCGGAGCCAATGTACGGCGCGCACGTTCAGCGGCCTCGTCGCCCCGCAAGGTCCGCTTGCTCCACAGATTGCTCTAGATCAAGAACGCGCCTGTTCATGGTGGGCAGAAGCGCTGTATCGGTACCGAAGGACCACGATCGTCAATCCGTTCAGCTTCGCGCATCCTGCTGAGGTCACGAGCAATCTCCAGGCCTTTGTCTCGAATGGGCCTCTGACGGATGGGGATTTCACCTCGGTTAACCGACTCGCGGTGGTGGCGGTCTGGAATACGGTTGGGGCGATGGGATCTTCTCGTTTGGTCCGAGAGGTTTAGCTGCGAGGCTGGAACAAGACCTTTCCACCGCAGTTCGCATGGCGGCAGCATCGGTCGTCGCCAAGCCAGGGAAACTCGTAATGCGATATCAACCCGCTAACCTTCCCAGCTGAGTTCAGAATGGAGGGGCCTCTGTCGCTCGCAATGGTACAGCTATTCACCCCGCGCTGCCTATTTGAGCTGCATGGGGGCGACAACCTATCAGGCTGACACTCAGACCGTTTCTGTCATGGCGGCATTAAATGCATCGAACAACCACATCCACAGGCCCAACTCTACGGCATACAGAGCCCAGGGCAGAAGAAGAAACCAGAGCAGCGCCTTCCGCCGCGTCAAGACAAAGGTTCGGGTTGCACCACAGTAGCTCACCACCACCGACCAGAACGACAGCAGGACAAAGATGAGCGTCCAACTCCCCTCCGCATCTCTCGCAAGGCGGTAATTCGGAAACAGAAGCGTTTCGCCGACCATCACGAGAACAACTGGAAGGGCATACACCAGCGATGAATAGACGAACAGGAGACGTGGCCGGAGAGAATCCAACGCCGTGGCCCCGGACCACTTGAGCCGAAGGCGATACCACCACCCTCCCAGATACCAAAACAGCGGTACATTCAGTGCCCCAAAGACCAGCAGCGCGATCCACAAGGTGCTCCATGAATGAAGGAGCCACGGACTAAGCTCTGACCATCCAGAGACCCCTTGCCCCATTTCCGCACGGAGAATGTGCTGCTCAATTCGATCGACCATAGAGGCGACACCAAGACAAAGTGTTGCCGCAAATATCAGGAGGGGCCGCGCGAGATCTTCGAATGACGCAAAGAATTTTGACGGTTGTACGAACAAGGCCACCACCCAAGAGCGAAATGACCGCTCAGCCTTTTGGGTTGTCGAAGGGGGACTCGCGCCTGGTCCCGTGGGCTTGTTGGCGCAGGCTGCAGGCTGGTCGCGCATGGTACTGGATACCTCTTCTTCGCTCATGGTGTTCGTCGACTCGTTGATCAGTGCCCAGGAACCCGGCAACCCCGCAGAATCGAGTACACCTGATCATCTGTGGCTGGAGGCAGCGTAGAGCAGAAGGCACGGCGGCGACAATTGTCCAGGTTGGGGACGACGCTGCTCGAACGAGGGGGAAAGACGTCGCTCAGTGACCCGCACACTGGCCTATAGCCACGGCCGGTAAATATTCCGAACGCTTGCTGGAGACCGGAAACAAAGGAGCACCAGTGGATGCAGCGGTTGCCGTAAGACCCCTGGCTTAGCAGCTCCGGTTACCGCCCCAGGACGCGAGACGACATTCTGATCGGGCTTCTGCTCCAGATGATCGTCCCATCTGCTGACTAACCGAGATTCCACATCCTGGACGCGCAATAGCGGTGTACGGAGTCTGGTCGATGAATGTTTGCTACCGCAACCCTTTCCGGGATGCGAGTGATTGCCGCAAGAAGCCTTACTAGCCTCGGGACTTGCACACCGCGGTAGGTGATATCGTAACCCGGTAGGCATCAGAATGGTAAAACTGGGGCAGAGTGAACGAAATGTCCCCCTCTTCCAGGCGTAACGTACGCTCCAGGGTGACAACGGTCGAGGCGAGCGGGCCGGAGCCCGTATCAGGAATCTGCTCCGCACAGAGATAGAGGTTCTCCCCCTGCCGCACCGCAAATGCCGCGCTCGCATGCTTGAGAACCACGGTCGTATCCGCTGTCGAATACTCCTCGTATTTGCCTAATAGCATCTGAAGGGTATGGGATGTATGGTCGAATGACGCAAGGGCATGTAGTTTTGGACTATCGGTCATCGTGTAGGGGCGTACACCTTCCATCTCTGCGTAAGCTTTATAAATATGCCATCCTGGCCGCTTCGACTGCCGATCGACATAGAGCAGGCCATCCAGTGTGGGATTATCACAGGTATTCTCTACCCGATCACGGCTCATGTCCTGCGCGTCGGGCCAGCAGGATCGCATCGCGCTCATGATATTCGCGCGCTCGTACGCTGCAAGGACACCCACGGTATATCCTGCAAGCGTCCATGTTTCCTGCCCGAGAATTTCATTCACAGAAATCGGTCTGGCGAGACCTCGTTCTTGTAGGTATCTGCGCAGATCCGCCACAATCGCAAGAGCATTCGAAGGGTCGTCATACTCATGGTACGCCACGACGTCAGGAAACACGTTCCGCGTCTGACTCCATTCCAGAAAAGGCTTCAGTAATCGGTAACGGCTAACACTGGGGCCCACGATGCGCGCGCCAGGAATCCGCTGTTTGATGCGCTGGTACGCCAACCGCCAGCCTTCTTTGAGCCGTTCGTTGTCATTGATGGGAAGCGCGGCCAAATCCGGTTCATTATAGATATCCCACAGAACCGCCAGCTGACGTTCCATCACCTGATCAATGATCCGATCCACATGCGCCAACCATGGCGCGTAATTTCCCTCCAACCCGATGAGATTGATGTCAAAAATTTGAAGGTGGAGATCCTCGAATACCAATCCAAGGGTCAATTGAAACTCCGTCACTCCTGCCTGCTTGAGCCGGTCATAATTCTTCAAGACGTACCCGGCATTGCCTCGAAAACTGGTCGGCTTCAGTGGGAGGATCAGTTCCATGCTCGGCTCGTCGGGCTCGATGCTTACCAGATACCCGTTCGCCCGATGGTTCATCGGTCCTTGCTCCACACCAAGATCGACCATGATGGTGCCGGCCTGGCTTGAGGTCACCCAGAACAGCAGCAGCGCATGGGTCAATACCACGGTGAGACGAAGAACGTTGAATGTCAGAGGGTAGATCATGCTTCCTCGTCCACACTGTTGACCGAACATGTGGTTGTACTGCGGATACGAGCGGGGGTCAAGCCGACAGAGGAAGGTCAGGCAGCAGCGCAGAGCTCGCGCCACTGGGGAATGGAGGCAAGAAGGTTTTCTCGCGTCAGGTAGTTCTGATCCACGCTGAGTACATCACTCGTGCCGTCATGAGTGCTGGCTTGTGCCTCGGCGAACGCATTGGCCACGTGCACAGCGGTCACAGCCTGAAAACCGGACGCCTTATAGTCGCCGGGGTGCTGATGGAACGCCACTGCCTCGACAATGCCGTCGCCAAGCCCCCAAATGCCCAGCAAATAGGCACCCACATGCGCATGGTCGGCTCCGAATATGTCTCGCTCAGCCGCCCAATCCGGCTTCGGCCCGACACGCATCAGTTCAAGCACCCGCGCGTAGTCATCAGGCTTGTTCGCCGCCAGCACCAGCACACCAACGTCATGCAGCAGCGCAGCGGTAAACGCTTCGTCGATCACCGCCTGGCTTGCACCAGCCTCCTTGGCGATCCGACGAGCACAGGTTGCCGTCAGCATGGCGTGTCGCCACAGGGCTTCCAGTGAAAATCCCGGCAATCGGGCCTGGTCAAATTGTGCGAAGACTTGGCTGGAGAGCACCAGTGATTTGATCGTCTCAAATCCCAGCAGCGCCACCGCTTGCTCGGGATCGGACACATGCGTGCGGAGACCAAAAAATGCCGAGTTGACCAACTGCAGGATTTTCGTGACCATGCCGAGATCCTTCGCCACGATGCGGGACGCTTTTTTCAGCGACGCCTGCGGGCTCTGCATCTCCTGCATCAAATCCTGATAAATCGAGGGCAGACTCGGCAGAGACTTGATTTCACTGACCAGCGTCCGCAGCGTGGGATTGGCCAACACCACGCGTAAGGCCTCAGCTTGCTCAATCGTCGCCTTCAAGGCCTCCACGTCCACTGGCTTTTGGAGAAACCGATGCGCCACGGAGGCCGATCGCAGATAGTTCACTGGACTCTGATCACCGGAGAGAATAATCCGGATCGTGTGTGGACAGACCTTGCGCACCTCCGTGAGAAATTGTGCGCCGTCCATCCCGGGCATCGTCATGTCGGAAATCACGACATCACAGGGACATTCACTCATCGCAGCCAACGCGCTCTTAGCGGAGGAGAAAAACTCCATCGTCCATTCGGATTGCATCGGAGCCAACATCCGCTGCAAATGTTTGAGAATCTCCGGCGCATCGTCGACAAACAACACGCGTCGCATGGGTCTTCCTCCCGGCAGAGTTCGTCTCTTCTCCTCATCGGTTGAGAGGCGCAGGACCTTGAGTCGGCGTGAAAGACTTCACGCAATGAGGTGGAAGGAATCCTGTGAATGTGGAAGAACTTCGGCGAGGGTGGCGCCAACAGCTAGTTGCGGTCTAGATCCCAACTGACAATATCGGCATTTTTGCCGTCGCCGCCGGGAGTACCATCTGCACCAAAGGAAATGACTTCGAACTCGCCGCCGCCTTGGGTAGCAGGAGCCGTGTACTTGTATGGAAATCCCCAAGGATCAGAGGGCACCTTCGGGAGATACCCCCCCGCCTTCCAATTCGGAGCGGCAGGACCGGATGACGGCCGCTCGACAAGGGCTTTCAATCCCTGCTCGGTCGAGGGAATATTGCCATTGTCGAGTTTGTAGAGCTGCAGGGCGCTTTCAATATTGGAGATTTGCGCCTTAGCGGCCGCCCGCTTGGCATCTTCCGTCCGCCCCATTACCCGGGGGATCAGCAGCGTCGCGAGGATCGCCAGGATCACCACGACGATCATGACCTCGATGAAGGAAAATCCCCCACTATATTTCAGCCGCCCGCCAAGACCCGTGTAGCGATGCGCGGACGACACACCGCGGCCGCTTCCGGAAGCCTTCATGCTATTGGGAAATGCCATATGATCTGCGCTCCTTGTCTCAACCGGTCCCGGCCCTTTGCAATCTCCTGCGTGAGCCGTTTGTGAATTGTAACAGGAACCTCGAGGAGTCTGTCATTCAAATCCCAGGGGTCATCCTCGTTTCGTTGCTAACCTTCACCTCTTGGAGCGGGCATCCGGAATGAGGCCACCGATTCAGGGACGAACGATCTGGTACAGCATGATGCCAGGCTTGAGCTGCGCACGAGGCAGCACGCTTTGATGCATCCGGAACGTAGGCAACGAGGCCACCGGGGTGATCGCCTGCAGGTGTACTCCGGCTGTTCGGCACAGGTCTGCCACGGCTGGCGGACCGACGATGAAGGCCACGGCCCCAGGCGACAGTTGACCGGCCCATTGCTGCACCCGGCGACTGATCGCCTCCGGCTTGTCGTACAGATTGAATGGCGTCCATTCATACATCAGGTCGTAGACCTCGCGCCCCTCCTCCCCTGCTCCATGGGGCCGCATGCGCACACGGGTGAGCCACTCCAGTCGCTGGGCGCGTGCCAGGAGATTCCACCACATCTGCGCCTGGCGCTGCGCATACGCCGCATGATCATAGCGCACCGTATATGCGCGCGAACGGTCGCCGGCGAAGCACGTGGTGATGGCCGCATCGAATCCGGAAATCAGCACCTGTTCCGCACGGGACATCTTCGCCGCCAATGGCCGATCCTGTTCGATGAGATCTTGAAGGTAGTCGGAGACAAACGGTTGCGTCGCCAATTCCCCGATTTCCCGCTCATCGTTGGGATACAGGAGCACCGCGCCAAACGCCGCTTTTGGATCGACCTGCGGCGGACTCCCGCCGAACACTGATCGCCACTCAACGGCGGGCAGGGGAGCACCTGACGTAGCCGGTCCGTCGACTCGTCCCCAGTCGTCCGGTAACGGGATCGCACGCGTCGTGTCTCCCTCGGTCAATAGGAGCTGCCCCTGCCGGATCATCAATCCGCGCTGGCAGGGTGCGAGTCCTCTCTGATCGAAGGGCTGATAGGAAAGTCCTGCCGGATCGTCCCAACGGGTTGCTTTCAGCATTCGCTGACCTTGGATCGTGACGCATAACTTCTGCGTCAGATTGACGTGTCTTCTCGGTGGATCCGGCACGGGTGTCCATGTCACCAGGTGGGATCGCGGCGCATCCATGAACACCAGAAACGGATCACCGCCGCCGGTCAAGTCAGGAGAAAAGAAATTGCTGAATAGTCGATACGCGGCTTCTGACGGATAGGTCGGAATACCACGATACCGCAGCGGCCGCGGACTCGCCTGTCCGCGATTCTGATCGTCATAAAGCCCGCGGATCAATTCAAAGAGGGCGGAGCCAGTGCCTGGGAGCAACGAGAGAAACAACTCGACGACCGGCAGAAAATCGATGCGTTCCCAATGCATGGCTCCCATGCATGCCATAAATTGTTGGGTATCGAAAGTCCCGTCAGGCAGATAGTAAATCGCGTCTTTGCGGTGCCGGATCGTGGCGCTGCCCTTCGTATCAATGGTCACGTCCTGATCACTGTAAAAAAACCGAACTTCCTCCAGCGGAACGCGCATGGCCTGAGCCGCCATGCCTCGAAGATCGTCGGCTCTGAGCCGCTGCCATCCCGGCTTCCGGGATAAATCCAGCGTCATCGTGTTCACCAGCCCACCGGGAGTCAGGCCAACCCATGCCCCCCAGTCCAGGTGCACCCGACTTCGAAGGAGACGCAGCTTGCCGTCGACCGATTCCCATTCGCACTCATGTAGTGGATACCCCTCCGGGTCCGTCGCCAGGATTCGACGACCATGACTCCCATAGACCACGAGATGCCCGGTTGGCAGTCGGAGGAAGGATGCTGAGGACGTCGACAAGCGCGGCGCATCAGCAAGATTGGAAGGAAAGGTGAGCGTACCGGGGCGGCTCAGTATCTCCTGTAAGGAGGCATCCACGGGCATTTACTCGCGGATCTGCCCGCTCCCCAGCACCACGAACTTGGAGCAGGTCAATTCCTCCAGCCCCATTGGCCCTCGCGCGTGCAGCCGGGATGTGCTGATGCCGATTTCCGCTCCGAGACCGAACTGGTAGCCATCATTGAGCCTGGTCGATGCGTTCACCAGGACGGCTCCGGCATCGACTTCGCGCAGAAATCGCATGGCACGGGAGTAATCCTTGGTGACAATCGCTTCCGTATGCCGGGAGCCGAATGCGGCGATGTGCTCAAGCGCTTCATCCATGTGCTTGACCACCTTGACCGCAAGAATGAGATCGAGAAATTCTTGCCCGAAATCATCCTCCACCGCCGGTTTGACCTCAGGACACAGCTGACAGGTCTTGGCGCAACCGCGGACTTCCACCTTTGCCGCCGTAAGCTGTTTGATCAAGTGCGGAAGCCAGGTCCGCGCGATGCTGTGATGAACTAAAAGAGTCTCCATGGCATTGCAGGTTGAGGGGCGTTGTACCTTGGCATTGAGGCAGATCTGTTCAGCCACCTTCGGATCCGCATCCGCATCGACATAGGTATGGCAGACGCCCTTATCATGCTTCAGCACCGGGATCGTGGCATGTTCGGCGATGGTCTTCATCAAGGAATCCCCGCCCCGGGGGATGATGAGGTCGATATACTGATCCTGCTTCAGCAACAACTGAACGATCTCACGCTCGGGGCGATCGACGAAGGTGATCGCCCCGGCCGGCACACCCGCCTTCTCCGCGGACTCGCTCAACACTTTGGCGATCGCCGTGTTGGAATGCAAGGCTTCCGATCCGCCTCGCAGGAGGCAGACGTTTCCAGACTTGAGACAAAGGGCCGCCGAATCAGCCGTCACATTAGGACGAGCCTCGTAAATAATACCGATGACCCCGAGGGGAACCCGCATCCGGCCGACCTGCATCCCATTCGGCCGCGTCCACATCTTGGGCATCTCACCCAACGGGTCCGGCAGGCGAGCGACATCACGAATCCCTGCAGCCATGTCACGAATACGCTCTGCGGTCAGCCGCAACCGGTCACCCAGCGCCTTCCGCTCAGGTGTGGCATCGAATTGCTCGAGATCCTTTTCGTTCTCAGCGAGCAGCTCCGCCTCGTGCGCCTCAAGCCCCTCGGCCATGGCCTCCAACGCTTGATTTTTCACTGCCGTCGGGAGGGCGGAGAGCCGACCCGCTGCCTTCTTCGCGCTCTTCACCAGGCCCATCACATAGTCTTCAGGAGAGAGTACTTCAACGGGAGCTTCCAGCTCAGGGGCCGGGGATTCGGTCAGGTCTTGTTCCATGTCGTGAGTTCCTGCTGCTAGGCGATACACGAGGCCCTAGGCCAAGGTATTCGCCGATCAAGATGGTGAACGTAGGCGAAAAATCGATAGCGTGACAGGATACTGTGGGGTTTGGAGTCGGGTCAAGGGTTACCGGGGAGATGCCGGCATCATGGGAGCGCCTTGTGAAGCGCCGGCGCCAGGAACGGCTCCTTGTGCGCCCGGATGAGGTGGCATGGTCCCGGGAGCCAGTCCCATCATCGGTGGCATCAGCATGGACTGTGAGGACGGATTGGGATGCTGGAACATCCAGTCGTGGTAGGTCTTGCGTCCCTCGAAATGGCGAACGGCCAGCGGAAAATCACGCTCCTTGATCGGTTTCACCTTACTTTTGCTGCGCACCCCCATGATGCCTCCGGTGGGCGCGCGCATGTACTCCCAGTCTCCTCCACTGATCGGATCCTGATAGACTCTCCGCAAAAATGGTTTGGGCGTGCGCGTCAATTCGGCGAGAGACTGAGGATAGATTTCGGTGGCCATGATACGACCGATTTTCATCGAGGCCGAGTACAGCGCCAGCGCGTTCTGAATTTCGATGCCCTTGGCCATGAGGTCGGCTTCTTTTTCGCGCTGAACCATCACTGTCCACTGGCGGGCCGCTGCAGAGACGGAAATTCCGATCAAGACGATCGAAAACATCAAGGCCAGATAGGTGATACCGCGGGTATTCTGGAGAGAAGCACGCAACCCGACGCCCTCCTAGTTGGGTTGCCCCCCTGCGGCGGGATCATCTGTAACCGGAATGACCTGGGTGATTTTTGATCCGACATCCTGCAGCGTAATTTCCTTCAACGACACATCTTTGACCAGGACGTCCCCCCCAATCACCTCTCCCACCTGAACGACATGCATCTCGTCATTCTTCACCACAACTGCCATGTTCTTCTTTTTCTGCGCCCCTCCCCCCACGGCCATAAACCCGACATAACGGTACTGATTGAGCTCGGTCGCAATCCGCAACCGTTCGATCTCTTCAGGCGTTGGCCCCTTCGGACCTTCGGCCACGGGTTCCTGCTCTTCTTCAGGGGACGTTTGCTCCTGGGGCTCCTCAAGCGGCTCGCGAACGGGAGGAGCGGCGGACTTGGCAGAGCCGCGTGAACGGCCTCGACGAGCAGCCGGAGGCGGCACTGCAACCGGCTCCACCTGAGGCAGCAGGCTGGCAAAAATGTTGCGCGGCGTCGCAAACGTGGCTTCGCGCTGTCCCTTGATGGCGGCCAAGCGCTCCAAATGAACTTGTAAATTACCACCGGACGCGGCTTGCGGTGCCT
>JACCDT011816715.1_pt1 | contig 10386 bp, 12 predicted proteins | sample 7446291 | NCBI WGS metagenome assembly JACCDT01 (sample SAMN15323446, study PRJNA562643) | freshwater metagenome | isolation source: river surface water | place: USA:Blue River Watershed | collected 2017-08-17 | reverse complement strand
GCATCGCCCCGGGCCTGCACATCGGCTAGGATGTCGGCCACGCGCTGCTCGATGGCTGCATCGGTGTCGGCAGCCCAATGCAAGCGCTCCTTGAATTGGGCCTCGAACTGGGCATCAATCGTTGATAACAGTGCGGGAGCAGCTACAAAAGTCATAGCAAATCCAAAGAACGTTTACTTGCCCACCGCGCCCGCAAAGGCGTCGATGATCTTGCGGATGGGTTCCTGCTTGAGCTTGAGCGCGGCCTGGTTCACCACCAAGCGGGAGCTGATGTCCATAATGCGCTCCACCTCCACCAGGTGGTTGGCCTTGAGCGTGTTACCGGTGGACACCAGATCGACGATGGCATCGGCCAGGCCCACCAGAGGGGCCAGCTCCATGCTGCCATAGAGCTTGATCAGGTCCACGTGCACACCCTTGCTGGCGAAGAACTCGCGCGCAATCGCCACGTACTTGGTGGCCACCTTGAGGCGCGAGCCCTGCTTCACGGCAGAGGCGTAGTCAAAGTCGGCACGCACGGCCACGCTGATGCGGCACTTGGCAATCTGCAGATCCAGCGGCTGGTACAGACCCTGGCTGCCGTGTTCCAGCAGCGTGTCCTTGCCAGTGATACCGAGGTCGGCTCCGCCGTACTGCACATAGGTGGGCACGTCGGTGGCGCGCACCACCAGCACGCGCACGTTGGGCTGGTTGGTGTCCAGAATCAGCTTGCGCGATTTCTCGGGGTCGTCCAGCACCTCGATGCCGGCGGCCTTGAGCAGGGGCACGGTTTCTTCAAAGATGCGGCCTTTGGACAGGGCGAGGGTGATCATGTCGGTAGCCATTTAATTCAGTCTTTCAATGTCTGCACCAATGCCGCGCAGTTTGGCTTCCATTTGGTCGTAGCCGCGGTCCAGGTGGTAGATGCGGTCCACCATGGTTTCGCCCTCGGCCACTAGGCCGGCAATCACCAGACTGGCGGAGGCACGCAAGTCGGTGGCCATGACGGTAGCGCCGGACAACTTTTCCACGCCCTCGATCACTGCCACTTTGCCGTCGGTCTGGATGCGCGCGCCCAGGCGCACCAGCTCATTGACGTGCATGAAGCGATTCTCAAAGATGGTCTCGGTGACCTTGCTGGCACCCTGCGAGATGGCATTGAGCGCCATGAACTGCGCCTGCATGTCGGTGGGGAAACCAGGGTATTCGGTGGTACGAAAGCTCTGCGCCTTGAGGCGGCCTTCGGACTTCACGCGGATACCGCCTTCGATCGCTTCCACCGTGGCACCGGCGTCGCGCAGCTTGTCGATGACAGCGTCCAGATGGTCGGCACGGCCATGCTTCAGAACCACATCGCCGCCCGTGGCCGCCACGGCACAGAGGAAGGTACCCGTCTCAATACGGTCAGCCACCACCTGGTGGGTGCAGCCATGCAGCTTCTCCACACCCTGGATGCGGATGCGGCTGGTGCCGTGGCCTTCAATCTTGGCGCCCATCTTGATGAGCATTTCGGCCAAATCGGGAATTTCGGGCTCTTGGGCGGCGTTTTCCAGAATCGTCTCGCCCTCGGCCAGCGCAGCAGCCATGAGGAAGTTCTCGGTCCCAGTCACCGTCACCATGTCGGTGGCAATGCGCGCACCTTTGAGGCGCGTCCAGCCCTTTGGCAGCTTGGCGATCATGTAGCCATGCTCGACCACAATCTCCGCACCCATGGCCTGCAGGCCCTTGATGTGCTGGTCCACCGGGCGCGAGCCAATCGCACAACCACCGGGCAGGGACACCGTAGCCTCGCCAAAGCGCGCCAGCAGCGGGCCCAGCGCCAGCACCGAGGCGCGCATGGTCTTGACCAGCTCGTAGGGGGCCTCGGGCGAATTCAGCGGGCCAGCGTTGATGTGCACCGCACCGTCAACGCCCTGCTCCACCTGCACGCACATGTTGCGGATCAGCGTGAGCATGGTGGAGACGTCTTGCAGGCGCGGCACGTTCAGCAGCGTCACCGGATCGGCCGTCAACAAGGTGGCGCACAACTCTGGCAAGGCCGCGTTCTTGGCGCCAGAAATCAGGACTTCACCGGAGAGCCGGTTGCCGCCACGAATCAGTAGTTTGTCCATACGGGGCTCAGGCCGATTGCGCCGCCCACTCGGCCGGCGTGTAGGTTTTCATCGAGAGCGCGTGCACTTCGTCCGTGTGCATGCGGCTGCCCAGCGTGGCATAGACCTGCTGGTGACGCTGGATCAGGCGCTTGCCTTCGAAGGCGCTGGACACGATGGTGGCGTACCAGTGGCGGCCGTCGCCTTCGAGGGCACAGTGTTCGCAGGGCAGGCCCGCGGTGATCAGGGCTTGGAGTTGGTCAGCAGTCATAGCGGTTAGTGGCGGATCTTGTAGCCCGTGCGCAGCAAGTGGACGGCAATGGCGCTCACCACAGCCAGCGCAATGCCCACAATGCCCAGGCTCAGCCAGGGCGACACGTCGCTTTGGCCAAAAAAGCCGTAGCGAAATCCGTCGATCATGTAAAAGAAAGGGTTGAGGTGGCTCACGCTCTGCCAGAAGCTGGGCAGCGAGTGAATGGAATAGAACACACCGCTCAAGAACGTCATGGGCATGATGATGAAGTTCTGGAAAGCCGCCAGTTGGTCAAACTTCTCGGCCCACAGCCCGGCGATCAGGCCCAGCGTACCGAGCAACGCAGCACCCATCAGCGCAAATGCCAAAATCCACCACGGAGCGACAAAGTGGATGGGCGTAAAGAATACGGTGACCAGCATCACTCCTGCCCCCACCACCAAGCCGCGCGCAATGCTGGAGCCCACATAGGCGAAGAACCAGCTCCAGTGCGACAGCGGCGTAAGCAGCAGGAACACCAGGTTGCCCATGATCTTGCTCTGGATGAGCGAGGACGAGCTGTTGGCAAACGCGTTTTGCAGCACGCTCATCATCACCAGGCCCGGCACCAGAAAGGCGGTGTAGCTGATGGTGTCGTAGACCTTCACGTGGTCGCCCAAAGCGTGACCAAAGATCATCAAGTACAGCAGGGCCGTGAGCACCGGCGCTGCCACCGTCTGGAAACTCACCTTCCAGAAGCGCAGCACTTCCTTGTACAACAGGGTTTGCCAGCCGTTCATGGTGTTGTAGCCCCCACGTTTGTCACTGCGTGTACTGCACTGCCCCCCACGGGGGCCTTCGCGCCTTGGGACGGCCCGGCGGCGCTCATGCTCCAACCTCTTCTGTGTTGCCCATGACATCGAGGAATACATCCTCCAGGTCGGCTTTGCGGATTTCTACATCTTCCACTGTCACGCCGGCTTGGCGCACCGCCGCCAGGTATTGCTCAATCTCCAAGGCACTGTTGGCAGGCAACTGCACGATACGACCGGTGATGCGCGCACGCGCCGCCAGTTCAATTGGCAGGGCATCACCGGTCTTGAAGCGCAGCACATTGCTGCTGGCGGCCTTGAGCAGGTCGCTGGTCTTGTCTAGCGCCACGATTTTGCCAGTCTTGAGCATGGCTATGCGGCCACACAGCGCCTCGGCCTCTTCCAGGTAGTGGGTGGTCAGCAGTACGGTGCTGCCTTGTTTGTTGAGCGTGGCCACGAACTGCCACAGCGTCTGGCGCAACTCCACGTCCACACCGGCCGTGGGCTCGTCCAGCACGATAACGGGGGGCTTGTGCACCAGCGCCTGCGCTACCAGCACGCGGCGCTTCATGCCACCTGAGAGCTGACGCATATTGGCGTTCGCCTTGTCGGTCAGCCCCAGGCCTTCGAGCAGCTCGTCCACCCAGGCATCGTTGTTCTTGACACCAAAGTAACCGGACTGGATGCGCAACATTTCACGCACATTGAAGAAAGGATCGAACACCAGCTCCTGAGGCACCACACCGAGCTTGCGACGGGCGTTCGCGTAGTCAGACTGCACATCGCTGCCCAGCACCTGTACGCTACCGCTGCTGGCACGGGTGAGCCCGGCCAAGATGCTGATCATGGTGGTTTTACCCGCCCCATTGGGACCGAGCAGGCCGAAAAACTCGCCCTCTTCGATCTGGAGACTGACCCCGTCCAGGGCCTTGAAGGTAGTGCCTTTGGGGCCTTTGGGTGAGGCGTAGGCTTTGGAGACGGATTGGAATGAGATGGCGGGCATGGGAACCCGCGATTTTACGCGGAGCGGCTTAGGCGGCCGTCAGCAGGCCGTCAATCCCGTACAGAGTGGCCAGATCACGCAAGCGCTGGGGCAGGCTGCGCACAGCAAACTGCTTGCCGATGCGCGCGCATTCGCGGCGCAACTCCAACAACACGGCCAAGGCAGACGAGTCAAAACGCTGCAGCGAAGCACCATCCACCACAATGGTCTGCGGCTCCGACTGCATACCGGAACGCAAGGTGGCCAAGCAATCGTGCGCGACGTCCTGAGTCAATGTGGAGGGAAGGTTCAACACATCAGCCTTTCTTGGCGTTGGCCTTGTTTTGTTCGGTCAGGGAATCGATTAGCCCGTCGATGCCTTTGGCATTGATTTGTTGTGCGAACTGGCTGCGGTAAGTTTCCACCAACCAGACGCCCAACACGTTCAGGTTGTAAATCTTCCAGCCGGAGCCCACACCTGGGGTTTTTTCCAGGCGGTAGTCGAGCTGGATGGCGTCACCCTTGCCCTTGACCTCGGTGCGCACCACCACCTCTTTGTCCTCCGGCGCTGCCCGCAGAGGCTTCATGGCAATAGTCTGATCGCTCACTTGCGCCAAGGCGCCGGCGTAGGTGCGTACCAGCAGTGTCTTGAATTCATCTTGCAAGCGTTTTTGCTGCTCGGGCGTAGCTTGACGCCAGCCAGGGCCTACAGCTGAGGCCGTCATGCGCTGGAAATTCACATTGGGCATGATGCGGCTATCTACCAACGCAACCACACGCGCCATATCTCCTGCACGGATGGCCTTGTCTGCCTTGATGGTGTCAAGGACATCCACTGAGAGCCGCTTGATCAGCGCGTCGGGGGCCTCATCTTCTGCACGGACTGCTGGAGAAAAAACCATTACCCCAAGCATGGCCGCTGCCGCAAAGGCATTTGCCAACTGTCGTTTGTTCAAAATCATGCGCTAGTCTCCATGCGTTCCATTATCCACAGACTAGGTCCGCCCTGCAGCACGCTGCAGATGCCCCTTCAAGGTTCGGTGCCTTCCTCCGGAGGAGGATCACCATCGTAATCAGCGTTGCGTTGGCGCTGCAAATAGGCATCCCGGGTAAAGGAGTAGCGATCGAGCGCGGCACCATCCACCACATCGCCAGCACGCAAGTAGCGGGCTCGGGTGTCCACTACATTGGTCAGAGTCAGGGTAGTACGTGTCGCTTCATCAGGAACATGGGTAATCAAGCTACCTTGCTGGTCGATCGGGAGAGCCGCAACCTCGCGCAGCGTGGCTGGCCCCAGCAGAGGCAGCACCAGATAGGGCCCCGGGCTTACTCCCCAGCGCCCCAAGGTCAAGCCGAAATTGGCGGGATGCCTGTCAATCGACAAGTCGCTGGCCACATCTATCAGGCCACCCAAACCCAAGGTGCTGTTCACCATCACCCGGCCAATGCTGTCGCCCATCTCCTGCCCACGCAACTGCAAACCATTGTTCAATGCTGACCAGACATCTTCAAGATTGTTGAAAAAGTTACCGACACCTTTGCGTGCCCAGTCGGGCAAGGTAGCCTGATAAGCACGGGCAGTAGGCTTGAGAACCACCCGGTCCAAACCATCGTTGAAACTGAAAACACCCCGGTTGAATGATTCCATGGGGTCGCGAGCATCTGGCGAGGCCACGGTGGCGCAGCCTTGGAGCAGCAACATGGCACAGCCGAAGACACAGGCCAACAGTCCCCGCATTGCACGATGCAAGGAAGCCGCAGACGACTTTCCAGAACAGCTCATTTGCCCTCTTTTTCGGTACCCGCTCCGTCAGCAGCTTTGCTGTACAAGAACTGGCTGATCAGGTTTTCCAGCACCACGGCGGACTGGGTTGTGCCGATGCTGTCACCGGCAACCAGATTGGCGGCATCCGCGCCCGCTTCTATGCCAATGTACTGCTCGCCGAGCAAGCCGCTCGTCAAAATTTTTAAAGAGCTGTCTTTGGGGAAGGAAAAACGCTTGTCCATCGACAGCATGACCTTGGCTTGGAACGTTTTGTCATCAAAGGTGATGGCCTCCACCCGCCCAACGACGACACCGGCACTCTTGACTGCCGCTTTGGGTTTAAGCCCCCCGATGTTGTCGAACTTGGCGCTGACCAAATACCCACGCTCAAGGTTCAGGGACAACAAATTCGCCGACTGGAGTGCCAAAAACAGCAGCGCAGCAGCGCCCAACAGCACAAACAACCCCACCCACACATCTTTGCCAGAACGTTGCATTTGCAATCCCCTAAATACTGAACATCATGGCGGTCAGCACAAAATCCAACCCCAATACCGTGAGTGATGCCACCACCACGGTCCGTGTCGTCGCATGGGCCACGCCTTCGGGCGTCGGCTGGGCCTCGTAGCCCTGCAACAGAGCGATAAAGCTGACGGCAAAGCCGAACACCACGCTCTTGAGCACGCCGTTGCCAACATCAGCCCAAACATCCACATTGCTTTGCATCTGGCTCCAGAAAGCACCGGGGTCAATCCCGATCATGACCACGCTGACCACCCAGCCACCCAGCACACCAACCGCACTGAACACGGCCGCCAGCAAAGGCATGGCAATTACGGCGCCCCAAAAACGCGGCGCCAAAATGCGCGACACAGGATCCACCGCCATCATCTCCATCGCACTGAGTTGCTCGCCCGCTTTCATCAAGCCGATTTCCGCAGTCAGCGAAGTCCCTGCCCGGCCGGCAAACAACAAGGCGGTGAGAACGGGGCCGAACTCCCGCACCAGGCTCAAGCTGATCAACATGCCTACAGAGTCCGCGGCGCCAAAGCGCTGTAGGCCATAGTAGTACTGCAGGCCCATCACAAAGCCAACAAAAACACCGGAGACCGCAATGATGGCCAATGAATAGTTGCCCATGAAATGGATCTGGTCACGTACAAGCCCCGGACGGCGCAGTACCGTCCCCAGCGATGCGAGGAGGCGGCCAAACAAGCGAGCACCGTAGCCCAGATCAGCCAACTTGGCACGCACGGCATAGCCAACGTCTGCAGGGTGATACCAACTCATCGCCCGGCTCCTGCTGAAAAATCGTCATCCACGCTGGATGACGGGTAATGAAAGCGCACGGGCCCTTCAGGCAGAGCGTTGACAAACTGGTGCACCAAAGGATTGGAGCTGTGGCGAACTTCCTCGGGTGTACCTTGGGCGGCAATCTTGCCATTGGCCAGAATGATCACCTTGTCGGCAATATGGAAAGTCTCTTCCAAGTCATGCGAGACGACCACGCTGGTCAGGCCCATGGTGTCATTAAGCTGGCGAATCAGGCGCGCTGCAGTGCCCAAAGAGATGGGATCCAAACCGGCAAAAGGTTCGTCGTACATGACCAACTCTGGATCCAGCGCAATGGCACGCGCCAGCGCCACACGGCGGGCCATGCCACCGGAAATTTCAGATGGCATCAGGTCACGTGCACCGCGCAGGCCAACCGTATTGAGCTTCATGAGCACAATGTCGCGCACCAAGGCTGGCGGCAGATTGGTGTGCTCGCGCAGCGGAAACGCTACGTTGTCGAACACACTGAGGTCGGTAAACAAGGCCCCAAACTGGAACAACATGCCCATGCGGCGCCTGGCCGCATAGAGCTGCTGGGCATTGGCTTGGCCCATATCCTGGGTGCCTTGGCCATGATGCGCACCGTGAAACAGCACCCCCCCCTGTTGCGCTTTGTATTGGCCACCAATCAAACGCAATACTGTGGTCTTGCCGCCACCTGAAGCACCCATCAGCGCTGTGACCTTGCCACGCGGGATGGACAGTGTCACCCCGCCCAGGATCAGGCGCTCGCCGTAGCCAAAGGACAGGTTCTGGAGCTCAACAAGTGGGGTGATGGGATGGTCTGCCATAAAGTAACAAGGCCGGGGGTTACCCGGCCTTGGAATCATAAGGGATTACCCGAGATTAGCGCGGCAGGTCGCTAAAGCCCATCAAGAACTCATCGACCGAACGCGCAGCCTGGCGGCCTTCGCGGATGGCCCACACCACCAGTGACTGGCCGCGGCGCATGTCGCCCGCAGCAAATACCTTGGGTACGTTGGTAGCGTAGCCACCGATAAAGTCAGTAGTAGCCTTGGCATTGCCACGGGCATCCTTGTCCACGCCAAACGATTCCATCACCGTAGCGACGGGGTTTACAAAGCCCATAGCCAGCAACACCAGGTCCGCCTTGAGCACTTTTTCAGTGCCGGGCACGTCCACCAGCTTGCCATCCTTGAACTCGACTTGTACGGTCTTCAGGCCAGTGACCTTGCCTTTTTCACCGATGAACTCCTTGGTGGAAATCGAGAACACGCGCTCGCAACCCTCTTCGTGGCTAGAGCTGGTGCGCAGCTTCAGCGGCCAGTAGGGCCAGGTCAGGGGACGGTTTTCCTCTTCGGGCGGCTGGGGCATCACCTCGAACTGGGTGACGCTGACCGCGCCATGGCGGTTGGAGGTACCCACGCAGTCAGACCTCGTGTCACCACCACCAATCACGATGACGTGCTTGCCGTCCGCGCGCAGCTGGTTCTTGAGCTTATCACCGGCATTGACCTTGTTCTGCTGGGGCAAAAACTCCATCGCGAAGTGGATGCCATCCAGGTCACGACCCGGTACGGGCAGGTCACGCGATTGCTCGGAACCGCCAGTAAGTAGTACCGCATCAAAGTCGTTCTTCAACTGCTCGGCGGAGATGGTTTCCTTGGCCCAGTTCGTGACCTTGGAGCCCTTGGGCATTTCCCCCACCAACACGCCGGTGCGAATGGTCACGCCTTCTGCAAGCAGCTGCTCGGCACGGCGGTCGATGTGGGACTTTTCCATCTTGAAGTCGGGGATGCCGTAGCGCAGCAGGCCGCCAATGCGGTCGTTCTTCTCGAACAACGTCACGTCGTGGCCGGCGCGGGCCAGCTGCTGGGCAGCGGCCATACCGGCAGGGCCGGAGCCGACCACGGCAACCTTCTTGCCGGTCTTGACCTTGGCGGGCTGGGCTTGAACCCAGCCTTCGGCCCAAGCACGGTCGATGATGGCGTGCTCGATGGACTTGATGCCCACGGCGTCGTCATTCACGTTCAACGTGCAGGCTGCCTCGCAAGGTGCAGGGCAGATGCGTCCGGTGAATTCAGGAAAGTTATTGGTGCTGTGCAGTGTGTCAATCGCTGCCTTCCAGTTCTTCGTGTAGACCAAGTCATTGAAGTCCGGAATGATGTTATTGACGGGGCAGCCGTTGTTACAAAACGGCGTGCCACAGTCCATGCAGCGCGCGGCCTGCTTGTTGGCCTGCGCATCGTCCAGGCCCACCACGAATTCCTTGTAGTGCTTCAGACGCTCGGTGACTGGTTTGTAGCCCTCTTCGAGACGCTCGTACTCCATGAAGCCAGTGACTTTTCCCATGATGTCTATCCTTGTTGCTTGATTCAAACAGGTCTTACTTGGCAGGCATTGCTACTTTTTTAGTAGCTGCTTGCGCAGTCTTGACGGCGGTTTGAGCCTCTTTCTTTGCATTAATGTGACCCAGGGCCCGCTTGTACTCATTGGGGAAGAACTTGACGAACTTGGCGCGCGACACCTCCCAGTTGTCCAGCAACTCTCGGGCACGCTTGCTACCGGTCCAACGGTTGTGGTCCTCCAGCAGCTTTTTGAGCTGAGCCTCATCGCTCTCGCCCCGGTGCCAAACGGCTTTGTCAATACTGGCTTCCTGCTCTTTGGCAGTCAGCACCTTCTCCAGGCTCACCATGGCGGTGTTGCAACGCTTGGCGAACTGGCCGTCTTCGTCATACACATAGGCAATACCGCCGCTCATGCCGGCTGCAAAGTTGCGGCCGGTTTTACCCAGCACGGCCACGGTGCCACCGGTCATGTATTCGCAACCGTGGTCGCCAGTGCCCTCTACCACGGCTGTGGCGCCGGACAAACGAACTGCAAAGCGCTCGCCGGCCACGCCGCTCAAGAAGGCTTCGCCAGTGGTCGCGCCGTACATCACGGTGTTACCCACGATGGTGTTGCGGATGGCTTCCCCGCGGAAGTCGATGCTCGGACGCACGACCACGCGGCCGCCGGACAGGCCCTTACCGGTGTAGTCGTTCGCGTCGCCGATCAGGTACAAGGTAATGCCCTTGGCCAGGAAAGCGCCAAAGGACTGGCCGCCGGTGCCTTCCAACTGGATGCGGATGGTGTCATCCGGCAAACCCTCGGGGTGCACCTTGGTCACGGCGCCGGAGAGCATGGCCCCCACGGAACGGTTCACGTTGCGGGCCACTTCCATGAACTGC
>JACCDT010334120.1_pt1 | contig 10392 bp, 20 predicted proteins | sample 7446291 | NCBI WGS metagenome assembly JACCDT01 (sample SAMN15323446, study PRJNA562643) | freshwater metagenome | isolation source: river surface water | place: USA:Blue River Watershed | collected 2017-08-17 | reverse complement strand
CGGAGGCCCAGCTGACATTGGCAAGATCATCTACCACTCTGCCCGTGTTAGGGTACCAGGCCAATCTGCCCTGAGATCCTGATGCAACCTGTCCTACTAGACTGGTCTGTGCCTTGGCCAAAAACACTGAGTTATCCACGTTCACGAGATCACTGCGAGCCAATTGAAATCCACCCTGTATGAGTCCAGTAAACAATCTCAGTGTTTGATTGGTACTGTCATAGAATAGCTCTCCTGACACTCCTGTGAGAGGATTGAGATTGGTACTTGAGATAGGTGTCAGTCTAAGACTGCGCTGTGGTCGTTGGCTCATAGGATAAAAATAGTTCTGTAGTATATTTATGGCTCTATCTAGGAATTTGACCGATTCCTAGGTTGTCCAAAATAGGCCTCCGTAATGTCTTTAGCCGCGAAGCGGCAGCGGCAGCGCAAAAATTTGCAAGGTCCTCCCCAGACTGTTAAATACACAGATAATGCGCGGGTTAATTGTTCTCTTTGCTACAGTGTTCGTACAGAATATATCTGCACAGACGGCACCTACTGCCAAACAGGTCTTGTGCTATGATCTGGCCTCAGTAATTAAGATACTGCGAGAAGAATATCAAGAAAGTGTGTCATTCCAAGGTGTGAACACCTTGACAGAAGGATCACGGATCGCCCTGGCTGAAAACACAGAAACTGGCACTTGGACTATCATAGAATACGACTCAACCACTGCTTGTATATTAGGCATGGGCCAGAACAAGCCTAGTCAGAAACTGTAATCGATCAGAGCCGCGAAGCGGCAGCGGTTCAGCTGATTAGAGTATTAAGAATCATGCCCGCGATCACACCCATACTAAACACTGATAAATTGCGAGTTAATCTACGTATGTGACCCTGAGTACGAGTGACTAGGGGTGCCAGCACAATGGCCAATAAAACGATCACAATGATTAAAATGGGTTCCATGCTGATAAGATAGTTGACTACAGTGGCGTTCATACGAATACTTATAGTTACAACAATTGCAGTAGCGTATAAGTGGCAGGCTCACAGTCCAACAATACAATGTAACGATCTTCTGAATTCACAAAGTCATCTGAGAGTATGTGTATGATCTTTATGTGCTGGCCCAAGTCAATGTGATCATATAAGCGTGTGAGCTGATCTAGTGTGTAGTATAGAGTGTACATACAGTTACTTATAGTTCTAAGGGTCTAAAGACCCAAGAGGTTTAAATACGTATATGTTAAGAGCTGCTATTGAACTGCTGTTATGGCTGTTATTTGAACTGCTAAAACCCGTGTTGATCATATTAGGCATTGTGCTATGCATAAGACTGTTTATTTCTTAACTCACAAAGACACTGCGCTAAGGTTGAGATACTATAAGACACGGGCAGGAGCCCGAGTAGCCCAGCGAGCCCGTAACAGGCTCTTGGGCTTTGTAGAAAGGCTAGAGCGAGTAGAACAGTTCCATAATTGGGAAGTAGAGTTATGCAGGCTCACAGATGGAACGATAGTAGAAGCTACATATGTAATCATTGAAGACACTATAGAAGTCAATGAAGATTTACTGAGCTAAGAAGCTTATACTGTATAGAGGGCTAAGATGATAGAAGAGGATGTGATTAAACAACTGGGGCGTAATAGTTTTTGGGCTGCTGTACAACTGACTGTGATCATCATTGCCCTAGTATTTGTAGTAAAAAGTGTGATTTACTGATGGGATTGTGCAACATCTTTGCGTATAGGCCCCGCTGTGAAGGGTGTATGCGTAGCGTGTGTGTAGAATTGTGTGAAAAAGTGTGGAATTGTGTGAATTTTTATTAAGTCTCATAAGCCACCATTCAAAACATTCTCAAACTATAAGTTTTACTGTGCCTACCCCACTATTCTGAATCGTTTTCTACCATTTCCCACCGTGATCCCAACCAAAAATGGCTCATCTACGGAGGCCCCGCTGTTACTGATAGTGATCCAGTCTAGGTCGAGGTTGTAGTTCATGATCAATAAGCAGGGCCCAGCACACAAGATCTTCAGCGATATACCACACTGTGGGGCCTCCCAGTCTAGAACTCATCCACCCTCGACTGCCCTGCCCTATGAGATTCCACAGCCGCTCTTGGGTTTCTGAATCTGCCCAACTGTGGAAACACTGTATTCGCATAGTCGCGCTCCCTGTATTTTAGTACTTATATCCCACTCACCAAAATAGGCCCCGCTGCTAGTGGTTGACGAATTCACAACGTGATCGTATAATATGTGTATGCTATACGTAACTGGACATGGAGATGTTGAAGAAATGACCTTACCAGACGAACGATATTCTGCAGTGTTTAGAACTGCAGAATTCTTATTGGAGCTGCAGCGTAGAGAGGACGTTCCCGAGGATGTGAGGTCTGCAGCACGTGGACTGCTTAGGCACTATCCCACCTACTATGATCTTGAACGTATCTGTGCAGCATGTCCTGAGGTCATGGTGGAGAGATATGAAGATCTACACAAATTCATCTTGCAGGGTTCTGCAGCAGCAGCGGGGGACAGTGATGAAAGACCGTAACAGCAGCATCTGGGCACGTACTAGTACACTGGAGCAGCTCTTGATCTTCGCAGCAGTGTTTGTCACGATCATAGTCTGTATCATATGGGTTACCAAGTAGCAGCAGCAACAGCAGCAGGGCCGTTAGCTCAGTTGGTTAGAGCAGAGGACTCATAATCCTTTGGTCGTAGGTTCGAGTCCTACACGGCCCACCATAATACAGCAGCAACGTTAACACTAGCGCACACAGAGCTCAGTATTTGTGCAGCACTGCAGCACAGGGAATCCCTACCCAGGCATGCAGCAGCACAGCTCCTGGGGTCCACACACTAGCTCCGGTCAGTTAGTCAGTGCCAACTAACTTACTCAGCTCTGAGGTGTCGCGAACACGAACAGATTTTGGTTGACATTTTGGACGAAGTGTGCTATACTAGTTGTATTGCGTGAGAGAGACACGCTGTTCTTTTTAACAACGAGGAGAATGTATATGCAAACATTATATGCAGATGTGCCCTTTGTGCCCAATAGCAAACAGGAATTACGTCAGTTAATGCGTTTTTTGGACAGAGATGCAGAGTATAGCCAATATAGACGTAAAACACTGCGTAGCAAGGCATATAAAACAGAGATTAAAGTGCTGAGGCAGTTTCACAGAGATCTCTACAAGGACAAAGTGGACTACAAGCGTATTAAAGGACAGTGTCCTTGGAGGGCTTCAGGGCTTTCCAAAATGTGTGATGCACTAGCGAGGAAGTTTAGGCTGCCTGCGTGGGATGTTGTGGGAGATGCTAATTCCGCAGTGCCTTTGCAAGTTAGTTAACACCAACTTAATGCACCCTAAGGGTGCATTTTTTTTGGTTGACATTTTGGCAGAGAGGTAGTATACTATTAATACTATGAGAGCGAAACGAACAGACCGTAATCACATTATCTACACCATTGTGGGCCCTGAGGGCTCTTACATTGGTGTCACTGCTAAAACAGAAAGCACAGTGTTGAAGTCAGTACGTGCTCGTATAGCCAAACACTATTACAGAGCAAAAACTGAAACTAAGGCATGGGCCCTCTGTGAGCTACTACGCTCATACGCTAGTAAAGAAGACATAGATGTACGTGTCATAGAGATTGTTCGCGGCAAAGAGGCAGCTCACAAGAGAGAGCGTGAATTAATCCGTATGGAAAAACCGTTTTATAACACAGACAAGAGAGGAGTCTAGTATGTTTGATCAACTGATTAAAGTAGCTACAGCAGCAGGGGGTGGGGATCTACTAGCAGGTCTCAAGAGCATGCGTGGAGATTTAGCAGCATACCCTGAGCAGATACAATTAGAGTACTGGGCCTTTATGGGCATGGGTGCCGAAATGTTTGCACCGGTTGACAGATAGCGCACTTGGTGTTATACTTTAGGTATAGTCTGCAGCAACGTGGCGGGGGCCAACGAGAGAGCCCCCACTAATTTAAACATAGGAGCGACACTATGCAACGTCATTGGGATACCCTGCTAGAGCGCGAGCAAGAGGGTTTTAAAGTTATCATAGACAAGACCTGGGAAGATGTACACCCTGGGGACTGCTTTGATGACAAAGAGTACGACATAGAAGACATGTGTAACAAGATCGACAGAGGTGATCTGGATTGGTTTGTACTACGTGCTCGTGTCATAGCAGAGGGGGTAGAGTTGGGCAACGCCTGCGTAGGGGGCATGCTCTACGAGGATGCACGTGAAGCCCTGGGGGACATAGGTGAGGACCTGGTTTTGGACGCCATGGTAGAGGCCAAAGATCGGTTGACACACTTGGCAAAATCGTTTACAATGTTAGCTATTAAATCATCCTAAGGAGCGAACTATGGGCACAAGATCAAGAGTAGCGGTAATGCATGGCGACGTATGCAAGAGTGTATACTGTCACTATGACGGCTATTTGGAGTACACAGGCGAGATACTCCACAAGTACTATGATTCCGTAGCAGCAAATGCTCTGATAGCACGTGGGGATAACTCAGGTGTGCAGCAGACTGTAGATGAAATGAACTTCTATGCTGATCGCGGCGAAGATAACGTGAGTTGGCGTGTGGCCCATAGCTTCGAAGAGTTCCTTGAGCAGGTCGAACATTGCGGGGCCGAGTATTACTACGTCTTGCAGCAAGGGGAATGGTACTGCGGTGCTATGTATGATACCCCCATACTGAAGCGGCACGCCCTGGTACCCCTGGCGGATGCTCTTGCTGCTAACACAGTGAGCAATTTGGTTGCAGAAGAGGAATAACCCAGAGTTCTGTAGGGTTATTCCAAAAGGGGTTGACAAGACCCTGCAAAGAGTGCATAATAGCGGTATTGTAATTAATTAAGGAGCGTGAGTAATGCCAGCAATTGTAGAGATTAGAGAGGGTACTTATCGTATCCGCGGACAAGAAACATCTATGACGGGCTATCGTTTTGAGCTGGTAGAAGGTTTCAAAACAGGTGCACAGGGTGGCTATGTCACAGTAGCGGGTGCCTCAGCACAGCCCACTAACCCTGGTATACCTGAGCGGGCTATTCGAATCAAATGTACATCTACGGAGAGCTATATGATTGTCACAGGTGAAGCCCCTGCACAGCCTGCTCGTGATGGTAGCCTTGAGCAGATCAAAGTCGCAGATACCGCTGTAGCACATGAGACTGACGAAGAGATCGTAGAGCGTCTGCGTAATCGTTTTGAAGTGCTCAAAGATATGACTAAGGCTGTGAAACAGGGCACAGTCCGTGCTATGATCGTCACTGGCCCTCCGGGTGTGGGCAAAAGTTTTGGTGTAGAAGAAGTACTGTCAAAAGACGATCTGTTTGACGTTATGGGTCAGCGTAAGCCTCGCTATGAGATCGTCAAGGGTGCTATGAGTGCCATTGGACTGTATACCAAACTGTATCAGTACTCAGACAAAGGCAATGTCATAGTGTTTGATGACTGTGACTCTGTACTGCTTGATGATCTATCGTTGAACATCCTTAAGGCAGCACTGGATTCATCTAAGAAGCGTACGATTTCTTGGAACACTGACTCGCGTATCTTACGCAATGAGGGTGTTCCTGACAGGTTTGAGTTCAAAGCGGGTGCCATTTTCATTACCAATATCAAGTTTGAGAATGTCAGGTCTAAGAAGTTGCAGGACCATTTGGCAGCTCTTGAGAGTCGCTGTCACTATATTGATTTACAAATGGACACAGATCGCGAGAAGGTTCTTCGTATCAAGCAGATCGTACAGGACGGTATGTTGGATGCATATGAGTTTGAAGAGGTCCAGCGTGATGAAGTTGTGGACTTTATCGTAGAGAACAGGGGTCGTATGCGTGAGCTGAGCCTGCGTACTGTACTTAAAGTTGCAGATTTACGCAAGAGCTTTGCTACCACTTGGAAGTCAATGGCAGAAGTCACAGTGATGAAGAGGGCCTAATATGGGATCATGTACATATTTGGGTCGTGATTTTGACCCCCAGCGTTGGAACTATGCTCTGGCACCTACACCCTACTGCGGGTGCCAGACTTTAGCGGGCAAGAATTATTGTGCCGACCACTATTACGTGGTATATAAAAAGGGCACTGCCTATGCTGGCAAGCGGGCAGAGAAGGAGATTGATGCAGAGATCGCCGAACTCAAGCGCCAGCAAGAGTTAGATGCCATGGAGGAATAAGATGTTTAAGAGCACACTGTTTTTAATTGGAGTAGTAGCATTGGTAGTGGTTTTGGTAGTAGCTGGGCCTGTATTGGTAATTTGGGCTTGGAACACCCTGTTTGGATCGTTATACGCAATACCTTATACGATTTGGACATGGTTGGCTGTTCTGATCATTGGAACCTTTATCCGTAGTGACATAAGGATTGCCAAAAAGTCGTAGAATTGGCAATCTTTAAGTTGACTTGAGATCGGAATGATCGTAAACTTGTAACACGCTGAAGAAAAGGTAATCAGCTTTTTTAACTAATGAAGGAAACACACAGATGAAACACTTTAACAAAAACACTAAGACTTTTAAGGTATTCAATGCACTTTACAATGGTGCTGCTCTAACTCAGTCTGAAGCCAAGAAGCGTTTTGGCGTAGGCAACTTGAGTGCTGAAGCCAGCCGTATCCGTGCAAATGGTTACGCTGTCTACACCAACAGCCGTGTTGCTGGTAACGGTGTAAAGGTAACTGAGTATGTAATGGGCAAGCCAAGCCGTAAGATTGTTGCCCTTGGTTACAAAGCCGCTCAGATGGGTATCACCCTCTAAGACGCAGAGTTCAAACTCTAATCCGATTCGCTCCCGGGGCGGGGTTTGAGGAAGGGCTGAAACAGCCCTTCCTTTTTCTCTATGGTGTTGTGAAAAAGCCACACCCGCCGGCACTCCTCCGGTTGACATTTTGGGCGAATGATCGTATAATAAGTATATTATGAAGGAGCGGACAATGAACTTCACTGCAGATCAAGTATGGGGCCTGGCTGTTGCTGCTGATCGTATCAACGGGGGCTACCTCAAAGAAGATGTCTACGATTTCGCCGTAGACCAAAAGAACCCTGTGAAGCGGGCCAACAAGATCATGATCAAGACTTGGCTACGCGAGGGCACCCTGATGATAGCCACGGAAGCAGACATTGCTGCGGGCCGTGACTATAGGGAACATTTCAAAACCTATACCTTCAAGGCCATTGCGGGCCAACTGAACTCATTCCAGCAAACTGCTATGAAGATTGCAGCCAAAGAAGAGTTCACGGGTCGCGATATGTATGACTTTGCTGTGATTGGCTGCTTACCTGATGTGGCCCGTAGAGATCGTGCTAACACAGAGCTCAAGAGAGAGATCTATGCTGCAGAGCCTCTGGGGGGTGAGATCGGGGATGTGGTGCAGGGTGAAGCAGAGATCGTCCAGTGCCGTTATAACCCTAACTACGATAGATTCCGTATCTCTGCTCGTATGGGCGAAAGCTTCTTGGACTTTTGGTTCGCACAGAAGCTTGAGGGCACACGCATCATCAAGGGCAAGATCAAGAACCGTCGCCCGGACGGGGTCACCCAGCTTAACTATGTTAGGACTTGGCAATAACCCTTCGGTTGACAAGGTCTTTGTTTGATGCTATAATACTAATACTGAGAGAAGTAATGTTCGAAGCAAATCTAAAGCGAGGTCTATATGAGTAAAAGCACTGATGTATCTGTCCGCCAAGTCGGTCCTAAGTCTGCAAAGAAATCAATTCGCAAGGCGCTGGCAGTCCGCCGTCCTACTTTCCTTTGGGGCCCTCCAGGAATCGGTAAATCCGATGTGGTCAAGCAGATTGGCGAGGACCTCAAGCGTGAAGTGATCGACGTCCGCTTGGCTCTGTGGGAACCCACAGACATCAAAGGTATTCCTTATTACAACAGTGATCAGGGCAAGATGGTTTGGGCACCTCCAGCAGAACTGCCCACAGACCCAGAGTCTACTGCTATCATCTTCTTGGATGAGTTGAACTCTGCTCCTCCGGCGGTGCAAGCGGCTGCCTATCAGTTGATTCTCAATCGCCGTGTGGGCACCTATGTATTGCCCAAGGGTGTGGATGTAGTAGCCGCGGGTAACCGTGAAGGTGATCGTGGTGTTACCTATCGTATGCCAGCACCCCTGGCTAACCGTTTCGTTCACTTGGAAATGAAAGTGGACTTTGATGACTTCCAAGACTGGGCTACCTTGAACAAGGTGCATCCAGAGGTTGTAGGTTATGTGGGCTTTGCCAAGCAGGACTTGTATGACTTTGATCCTAAGGGTGCCTCAAAGGCTTTCGCAACTCCTCGCTCATGGGTGTTCGTAAGTGATCTACTGTCAGACGATGATGTAGACACAGACACCCTGCACAACTTGATCGCGGGTGCCGTTGGTGATGGTTTGGCTGTCAAGTTCATGGCTCACCGTAAGATCGCAGGACGCTTGCCTAAGGCAGAGGACATCCTCGATGGTAAGATCAAGGACCTACAGATCAAAGAAGTCTCAGCGATGTATTCGCTCACAGTATCACTCTGCTATGAGCTCAAGGATCGTGCAGAGAAGAAGGCCAAAGGCTGGGATGATATGGCTGATAAGTTCTTCCGCTATATGATGGATAACTTCCCAACTGAGTTGGTAGTTATGGGTGCCAAGACTGCACTGACCAACTATGACTTGCCCTTAGACGCAACTAAGATGAAGTCGTTTGATGAGTTCCACAAACGGTTCGGCAAGTATGTGCTGTCAGCGATGGAGAACTAAGACCTCGTCCATCGCAGGGCGGGGGCTTCTCAGGGCTACCCGCCCACCTTTTTGGCTGGTTGACAACTGAGGATTTTGGTGCTATAATATATACATATTATTAGGAGAGCGAATAATGCAAGATTCAATCGTAGAGAAACTGACAACTGCCCGAGTGGGGCTCTTGCTCAAAGCACCTTTCTTCGGCAACATGGCCACCCGTATGCGTCTTATCGATGCGTCAGACTGGTGCCCTACCGCGGCCACTAACGGTCGTGACTTTATGTATAACAAAGAGTTCGTATCTAAACTGTCTGTGAAGAAGTTAGAGTTCCTCTTTGCACACGAGATCTGTCACGCTATCTTTGATCACTTTGGCCGTGTTGGCTCCCGTGATCGTATGCTGTCAAACATCGCTCAGGACTATGCGGTCAATCAGATCCTTGTGGATGAGCGTATCGGTGAGAAGATCACAGAAGTGCAGATCTGCTACGACAGCAAATACCGTGGCAAGGCCTGGGAAGAGATCTACGACGAATTGTATGACAAGGCAGAGAAGATCTCCATGCCTGAACTGCTCAAACAGTTGGGCGACTTACTCGATGAGCATATCAAAGAAGAAGAGGGTGCTGGTGGTAGTGGAGACAAGACCGCAGACGGCAAGGACAAGCCCAGCCTATCTAAAGAGGAAGCACAGAAGATCCGTGATGAGATCAAGCAGGCCATGATCCAGAGTGCCGCGGCCGCAGGTGCAGGCAAGACCCCCGCAGGCATTATGCGTATGATCAAGGACTTGACTGAGCCTAAGATGGACTGGCGAACACTAATCCGTCAAGAGATCCAAAGCATCATCCGCAATGACTATTCCTTTACTCGTCCTAACCGTAAGAGTATGCACTCAGGTGCTATCCTCCCGGGCATGAAAGAAGCAACTACCATTGACGTGGCTATTGCTATTGATATGTCAGGGTCTATTGGAGATGTAGACGCTCGTGTGTTCTTGAGCGAAGTCAAGGGTATCATGGACCAGTATGAGGACTTCAAGATCGACTTATGGTGCTTTGACACAGACATCTACAATCATCAAAGTATCACACACGACAACAGTCACGATCTAGAAGCATATGAACCCCAAGGTGGCGGTGGCACAGACTTTGAAGTGAACTTTACCTTTATGGAAGAGAATGGCATCCAGCCTAAGAAGTTTATTATGTTCACAGACGGCTATCCATGTGGTTCATGGGGCCCAGAGGACTATTGCGATACTATCTTTATTGTCAAAGGCAACAAAGAAGCAGACGCACCCTTTGGTCAGACTGTGATCTACGAAAAGGAAACAGCCTGATACGAGTGCCGGCGGGTGTGGCATTTTAGCCACAGACCCCGCTGCTAAGGGGTGGTTGACTTTTGAACAGATTGGCAGTATAATATACACATAGACACAGAAAGGAGCGGTATGGAACTATTAATCGCATTTATCGCAGGCTTGATCGTTATGGATCTACTATGGGCCTGGCGTACTGGCTACCTACAGGCCTTGTATTACAGATTCAAATATCGTAATGTAGCAAAGAATATTGAAGAGGAGCAGTCATGATCAAAATCTTAGTGGCATTTGCATTAGGTATGTTTGTGGCAACAGTGGGAGTGTCTG
>JACCDT011043002.1_pt1 | contig 10394 bp, 10 predicted proteins | sample 7446291 | NCBI WGS metagenome assembly JACCDT01 (sample SAMN15323446, study PRJNA562643) | freshwater metagenome | isolation source: river surface water | place: USA:Blue River Watershed | collected 2017-08-17 | reverse complement strand
GGAGCAGCCCGCGCTGCGCGTGTTCGTGCTGCCGCACAACCAGGGCAAGGGTGCGGCCGTGCTGCACGGGCTGGAGCAGGCCGGGGCAGCGGGTTACTCCCATGTCCTGACCATGGATTCCGACGGCCAGCACCCGGCCTGGCTGATCCCCGCCTTCATGCGGGCCTCGCAGCAGCAGCCGGCCTGCATGGTGCTGGGCAGACCGGTGTTTGATGCCAGCGCCCCGGCGCTGCGCGTGCAGGGCCGCAAGGTCTCCAATGCCTGGGCCAACCTGGAGACGCTGTGGATGGGCATCGGCGACTCGCTCTACGGTTTCCGCGTCTATCCGGTCCGCCCCCTGCTGGAGGTCATGCGGGGCCAGCGCTGGATGCGTCGTTTTGATTTCGACATCGAGGCCGCCGTGCGCCTGTGCTGGCGCGGCGTCTGGCCGGTCAACCTCGATGCGCCGGTCCGGTACCTCAGCGCGGAGGAGGGCGGTGTCTCCCATTTCAACTACTGGCGCGACAACGCGCTGCTCACGTGGATGCACACGCGCCTGATGTTCGGTTTCGTGTTGCGCCTGCCCGGCCTGCTCTGGCGCCGCCTGGCTCGCCGGCCCTGAAGCCCTGCCCGCGCGGGCCGCTTGTCCCGGTCCGGGGCAGGGGAATTTGATTACAATTTCGTGTGGTCATGGCGGGCCTGGAGGCCTGTGGTGACTGCTCCCGGCCAGGGCCGTCCTGACTGGGGCTGATACAACAAGATTCCGGGGTGTTTGACAGTCAGGAGGACCAGGCCGCAGGCCGGGATGCTCCAGCTTGCCAGGCCACGGGAACCACAGACCTGTGAGCGAGCATGCTGCGTCAGATCATCAAGGACTTCGTCGTCCGGCAATTCAACGTCGATCCGGTCCAGTTCGACCGTCCGGACCTCATGGTCAAGGACCTCGGGCTCGATTCCCTGGGGGTGGTCGAGATGCTGTTCGAGGTCGAGGATCTCTATGGCTTCCAGGTGCATGACCCCGCCCGCTACAGCGGCATGAGCTTCAACGACATGGTGGCCGACATCGAGGCCACGATCCGCGCCGCCCACAACGGCACCCTGCCCGAGCCCTCGTCCCTGCAGGGCAAGGCGGCCTGAGCGCCGGCCCACCCATGGCGCAGGCAGGCAAGGCGCAGCGTGTCGTCGTCACGGGGATCGGCCTGCTGACCCCGCTGGGTCTCACACGCGAGAGCAGTTTCGAAAGGCTGCTGCGGGCCGAGAGCGGCATCACGCCGGCACCGGCCGAGATCACGCGCTGGCTGCCCCAGGCCCTGGTGGCCAATGTCGATGCTGCCTACGCCCAGGCCCTGGACCGCAACGACCAGGGGCTGGACCGTGCCACGCAGTTCGCCGTGCTGGCCAGCCGCGAGGCCCTGGCCGATGCGCAGGCCGGCGGCTGGGATCTGGAGCGTGACCGCATCGGCGTGTTTGCCGGCATCGGCCTGGGTGGCGCGACGACCGGCGAGGCGCTCTACGCCCGCCTGCACGAGAACCTGCAGGCCGGTCGCAACCCGACCGTCGTGCATCCCCTGACCGTGCCCCGGCTCATGCCCAATGCGGCTACGGCCGCCATCTCCATGGCGCAGCAGTTCCGTGGCCCCACGCACACCTACAGCGTGGCCTGCTCTTCTTCGGCCATGGCCGTGGGCGAGGCCTGCCGCACCATCCGCCACGGATACGCCGACGCCATCGTCGTCGTCGGGGCCGAGGCCATGAACGTGCCCGGCGTCTTCACGGCCTGGAATGCGCTGCGTGTGATGGCCCGGCCCGATCCGGCCAACCCGGCTGCCAGCTGCCGGCCTTTTGACCAGAACCGCAGCGGTTTTGTCCTCGCCGAAGGGGCGGCAGCCCTGGTGCTGGAGACACCCGAATCGGCAGCTCGACGCGGTGCATCCATCTACGGCGAGATCTGCGGCTACGGCAGCAGCAGCGACGCCCAGCACCTGACCCTGCCTTCCCGCGAGGGCCAGTACCGTGCCATCCGCATGGCGCTGGAGGAGTCGGGCATTGCGCCCGAGGGCATCCACTACCTCAACGCCCACGGCACGGCCACCGACGCCGGAGACGTGGTCGAGAGCGAGACCATCCGGCAGGCCTTTGGCGACCATACCGATCGCCTGCCCGTGAGCTCCACCAAGTCCTTGCATGGCCACCTGATCGGCGCGGCCGGCGCGACCGAGTTCGCCATCAGCCTGCTGGCCATGGCACGCGGGGTGATCCCGCCCACCGCCTGGCTCGAGCAGCCCGATCCACGCTGCCGCCTGGACCATGTGGCGCGTGAGGCCCGTCAGGGGCAGCGCCTGGACGCCGTGATGTCCAACTCCTTTGCCTTCGGCGGCAGCAACGTCTCGCTGATCGCCCGTCGTTACCAGGGGTGAACCCGACGCCACGCCCGGAGCTGGCACGCCGCGCATGAACGACACGCTGCACTACCCCCTGGCGCTCGACGCCGCGGCTGTCTACACCCTGCTGCCGCACGCTGGCGAGATGCAGCTCATCGAAGCGCTGACCGTGCGCGACCATGACCATTTCGAGGCCCGGGCGCGCTGGTCCGCCGACAGCGCCGTGCTGCGCGGGCACTTCCCCGGCCTGCCCCTGGTGCCCGGTGCCCTGCTGGTCGAACTCGTTGCCCAGGTGGCCGGGGCCGGCATGCGCGCCGGCTCCCCCCTCGCGCGCCGCCTCGAGGGCGATTACGTCGGCATGCTCGCGGGCATCCGCAAGTGCAGTTTCAGGCGGCCCGTGCTGCCGGGCGAGGCGGTCGAGGTCGTGGCGCGCACCCGCCCCATGTCCGACACCGCGGCCGCCGTCTCGGCCCTGCTCACGGTGGGCGGGGAGGAAGCCGCGCAGATCGACATCCTGGTGATCAACACGCCGCGTGCCGTCCTGGACCAGACCCTGGCCGCGCCGCGTGCTTCAGCGGCCTGAGGGCGGGGAGCAGCCGCCCAGCGCCTCGCGGAAATAGGCTTCCAGTTCGGCCAGGGCCGGCCCGGTGAGTTCCGGCGGCTCGAAACGCCGCCCCAGCCGCGCGCGGATGTGCAGGGGCAGGCGCGGCGGGGTGAGCAGGCCCCAGTGCTTGCCGAGGTAGGGCGTCGAGTACTCCAGCAGCACCGTCTGCAGCGCAACCTGGCTCTGCTTGGACAGCAGGATGCAGGCGCTGGACAGCGGGTTGAGGGGGAAGGCCGTGGTGCGGGTGCCCTCGGGAAAGAGGATGAACTGGGCACCCTGCTGCAGGGCGCGGGTGGAGTCCACGATCATCTGGCGCGGGTCCTCGTTGCTCACATAACCGGCCATGCGCGCGCCCACGCCGAACAGGGGGTTGTGCAGCAGGCCCGCCTTGAGCACGCAGCTGGCCTGCGGAAGCACACTGAGCAGCAGCACGGCGTCGAGCAGCGAGGGATGGTTGGCGATGACGATCAGTGGCCCCTGCGCCTGCCGCAGAGGCGCGAGTTCGTCCAGGTCCAGCCGCACCTGGCAGGTGTGGCGCAGCACGGCGAGGTAGAAGCTGAAACCGCTGCGGATGATGCGCCGCGAGACCGGCCGGTGCCAGCGCCGCGGCAGCACCAGGTAGAGCAGGGCAAACAGCGGCAGAGTGTGCAGGCAGCCCAGGGCCAGCAGGCCCAGCCCGATACACATGGCAAACATTTCGTAGGCCCGCCAGAGCGGATGGCGGGGTCGCCTGGGTTGCATCGCTGATACCATTTGCCGCACAGGCAGCGATTATTGACCATGACCTCCAACCGCAAGTCGCCGGCACGTGCCCTCAACCAGCTGCTCTGGCGCCTGTGGTGGCTCAAGGCGACGGGTTGCGCGTTGTTCATCTGGCTCTTTTTCCAGGCCTACTTCTTCCTGCTGCGATATCCGCACGCGCAGGTCACGACCATGCCCCTGACCTGGCTGGACACCGCCCTGCCCATGCAGTGGTGGGCCTGGGTGCCTTACCTCTCGCTCTGGTTCTATACCTGCCTGCCGCCGGCCCTCATGCCTGGCCTGCGCCAGCTGGTCTATTACGGCGTGGGCGTGGGCAGTGTCTGCCTGCTGGGCCTGCTGTGTTTTTACCTCTGGCCCACGGTCATCCCGGTCTTCGAGCGCCCGCCGGGCACGGGGCTGACCCTGCTCGAGGGGCTCGACACCGCAGGCAATGCCTGCCCTTCGCTGCATGTGGCGATCGCGGTCTACTCGGCCCTGTGGCTGCATGCGCAGCTGCGCGGCGTCGATGCCGGTCGGGGCTGGCATGCGCTCAACTGGCTGTGGTGTGTGCTCATCGTCTATTCGACGCTGGGCACCAAGCAGCACGTGCTGCTGGACGTGCTGGGGGGCATTGCCCTGGGCGCCGGCGGTGCGGTGCTGGCCCTGGCAGGTTACCGGCGATGCTTCGGTGGTTTTGCGCGCGGGACCGGGCCCGTGCCGCTGTCAGATCATGCCGCCGTTGACCGAGATCACCTGGCCGGTGATGTAGGACGCCTGCTCTGAGGCCAGGAAGGCGACCAGCTCCGCCACGTCCTCGGGGCGACCGGCACGTTTCATCGGCACCAGGCGTGTGATGTCCTCGGCGCTGAAGGCGTCCTGGCTCATTTCCGAGGCGATGATGCCCGGTGCGACCGCATTGACCGTGATACCGCGGCTGGCCAGCTCCAGCGCCAGCGACTTGCTCGCCGCGTGCAGACCGCTCTTGGCCGCCGCGTAGTTGGTCTGGCCACGATTGCCGGTGAGTCCCGCGATGGAGGTGATGGTGATGATGCGGCCCCAGCGGGTGCGGATCATGGGCATCGTCAGGGGCTGCGTCACGTGGAAAAAGCCGTGCAGCGAGACATCGATGACGCGGTGCCACTGGGCGCTGCTCATGCCCGGGAAGACGGCGTCGTCGTGGATGCCGGCATTGTTGACCAGCACCTGGATCGGATGTTGGGCCACCAGCGGCTCCAGCGCTGCGCGCGTGGCGGCTTCGTCGGCGACGTCGAAGACCACCGTGCTGGCGGAGCCACCGCCGGCCACGATCTCTTCACAGAGGGTCTGGGCTGCAGCCGCGTTGCGGTTGGCGTGGATGATGACGTGCAGGCCGCTGGCGGCCAGGCGGCGGCTGATGGCCGCGCCGATGGCGCCGCTGCCACCGGTGACGAGTGCGTGTTTCATGCGGAGGTCCATGGGCATTCAGGGGCGACCCGCGTCGAGCATGACGCTGGCGCGCCCGCTCAGCACGGTGCGGCCTTGCGCTTCCAGGCGAAAGCCGTAGAGGATGGTGGTCGTGTCGCCGGAGAGGCGTTCGGCATGGACCTGCAGCTCGGGGCCGAGGGTGTCCAGTCGTGCACCTTCCCATTGCACGTCGCGCACGCTGGTGAGGAAACCCGCAGCGGGCGCCGTGTCGAGGCCTGCGAGCAGGGCGCCGTGCACCGCCATGGCCTGGGCCGCGTACTCGATGCCATTGGCCATGCCCAGCGTACCCGTGTGCGCCAGCGGGTGGTCGCTGCCCCTGTGGCTGGTGGCCAGGCAGTGGATCTGGCTGCTGTCCCAGGCCAGCACACGCTCGAGCAGGCACATGCGGCCGGCATGCGGGACGCGCGCGGCAATCCAGGTGCGGTCAGGCAGCGGGCCGGAGGCTGACATCAAGCGACATTCCCTCAAGGTATTCCAGCGTCACGTTGCCGCCCTTGCCCCGGGCGATACCCTGCAGCAGCGGCAGGCTGCGGGCGGCGGGTGCGCCCAGGCGCAGCGCGTCGAGCGCGGCATCGTCCATGCCCTGGGGCGTTTGCGGGCCCAGGGTCAGATCGAGCGTGGCCAGCGTGCCGGGGGACGGCGTGGGGGCCAGCAGCAAGGCCAGGCCAAAGGGCTGGCTGATGCGGCGCAGGGCGCCCAGCGGGCCCGGGTAGGGCGTGTCATAAGTCAGCAGCAGGCAGGGCTCCTGTGCGCTGCGCACCTGGGTGGCGGCCTCCAGCAGGCCGCCGGCAAACGAACCATCGTAGGCGCAGAGGCTGGTGGTGGTGGCGCGGCAGGCGGTGGCGATGCTCCAGTAGCCCGAGGGTGCGTTGTGCACCGAGTTGTGGAAACGCGTGGGCGAGACCGCACGGTCGCTTGAGGCCAGGGTTTCGAGGATGGCGTGGCAGTTGTCGCAGTCGCCGCCGCTGGAGCTGAAGACCGAGCGCAGGGTCGAGGCGTCGGCGCCGGCCTGACGGATGGCCTCGAAGCCCACCGCGAAGGCCAGCCTGATCGTGGTGCCGGCACGGCGGCGTTCCGCCGCGGGCAGGGCTTCGGGCGCGGGCAGCTGGATGGGCGCCGGGGTGTAGGTGCTGCGCCCGTTGAGTACCTCGGCGGCCTGCGCCCAGCCCGTGAGGCCGGGGCCGTAGACGCCGATGCCCTGCACATGGACCGTGAGTGTCATGCGGCACCTCCGATCTTGCTCAGCACCATGCTGCAGTTGCTGCCACCGAAACCGAAGGAGTTGCTCAGGACATGCCGCAGGGGTTGTTCGAGGTTGCGCAGCAGGTAGCGGGCCTTGAGCCGCGGGTCGACGGCTTCAGTGCCGCAGCCGCCCGGGGCCAGGTCGTGCTGCAGCGCGAGGGCGCAGATGACGGCCTCGATGCCGCCGGCTGCACCCAGGGTGTGGCCGGTGTGCCCCTTTGTCGAACTGCAGGGGGTGCCGGTGCCGAAGAGGGCGGTCACGCCCTGGTCTTCGGCGGCGTCATTGCTGGGCGTGGCCGTGCCGTGCAGGTTGATGTAGTCGATCTGCGCGGGCTGGAGGCCCGCCATGTTCAGTGCCTGCTGCATGGCCAGGCGCGCGCCCAGGCCCTCGGGGTGCGGGCTCGACATATGGTGGGCGTCGCTCGATTCCCCGATGCCACTCATGACGATGTCACCCGCCACCGCCCGGTCGGCCCGTTCGACCAGCACAAAAGCCGCGGCCTCGCCGATGGAGATGCCGTCACGCTGCGCGTCGTAGGGGCGGCAGGGCCGGCGCGAGACCAGCTGCAGGGAGTTGAAGCCGTAGAGCGTGGTCAGGCACAGGCTGTCGACGCCGCCGACGATGGCCGCGTCGATCAGGCCGCTGTCCATCATGCGCTGGGCATTGCCGAAGACCTTGGCGCTGGAGGAGCAGGCCGTGGAGACCACGAGGGCCGGTCCCTGCAGGCCGAAATAGCGGCGCACGAAATCGGCCACCGAATAGCTGTTGTGGGTGCGCCGGTAGTCCAGCGGCTGCGTGAAGTCGCCGGTGGCCGGGTCGCGGTGGCGGTAGGCCAGTTCCGAATTCAGGATGCCCGAGGTGCTGGTGCCGAGGAAAACGCCGACGCGCTGTGCGCCGTAGCGCGCCGCGGCAGCCTGCACGGCGGCGACAAAGCCGTCCTGTTCCAGACCGAGCTGGGCCAGCCGGTTGTTGCGGCAGTCGTAGGCGGCGAGATCTGCGCGCAGCGCCAGCGTGTCCAGCTCAGGCACTTCGCCGATGCAGGTGTCCAGGTCCACGGTTTCCCATTGCTGGGCACGCACGCCGCTGCGCTGTTCGCGCAGGGCCTGCAGGGTGGGGGACAGGCCGGCGCCCAGGGCGCTGGTCATGGTGTAGGCGGAAAGGTGGAGGGCGGGCATGAAAGAAGGGGCAGCGGGCGTGGCGCCCGGCTCAGGTCAGCGATTTTACCGGGGTGCTCGTGACCCAAGGGCGGGCCAGCACGGCCGAGAACAGCAGCGCCAGCACCGTGCCCAGGCCCACCGTGTGGCCCAGGATGGCCAGCACCGGCACGCTGGACAGCGCCAGCATGCCGAAGCTGCCCACGATGGTCAGGTTGGCCGTGACCAGTGAGACCAGGGTCTGGCGCTGCTCCTGCAGGCCGGCGCCGGTGTTGCTGCTGTCGAAAAAGAGCGCGTAGTTGGAGCCGATGGCCACGACCAGCAGCAGGCCCACGAGGTGCAGGATGGTCAGGGCGGTGCCGGCGAGCAGCAGCACGCCGGTCACCCCCAGCACCGCGCAGGCCAGGGGCAAGGCTACCCGCAGCGCACGTGGCAGGGAGCGCAGCATGAACAGCAGGATGGCGAGGATGGCCAGGCAGCCCAGGCCTGAGAACAGCAGGGCTTCCTGCAGGTAGCTGTCGAACAGGGCGTTGGTCTCGGCCAGCAGATCGATCACCGTGGCCTGGGCCAGGCCCTCGGCCTGCAGTGCGGCATCCACGCGGTCCAGTTCCAGTGTGGCCTCCCCCTCGCGCAGCACGGGCCGCAGCGGCAGCAGCACCAGCACGTCGCGCTCGCGCTGCACCAGCAGGGTGTCGTAGAGCAGGGCGGCCGCCGTGCCATCGAGGTCGGCGCGCGTCAGCGGGGCGCGTGTGCGGTTGCGTTCGGCGTCGGCCACAAAACCCTGCAGGCGATCGGCCCGCAGGGGCTGGCCGGCCAGCGCAGCGCCGAGGCGGCGTTGCAGCTCGGCGGTCTCGGGCAGCGCGGCCTGGCGGGCCTGCTGGCTGGCGCGGCTGGGCAGGACCTGGCTGGGCGCGCTGTAGCCGGCGAGCTGGCCTTCGCGGCTCAGCGTCTGCAGCACCCGGCTGGCGCGCTCCGACAACTGAAGGCCCTGTTCGGCATCGGGGGCGGTGAGCACGGCGAGGTAGCGCAGCTCGGAGGCGCCGAGGTCGCGGCGCAGTTCCTCGTCGAGCTGCTGCGCGGCACGCGGCACGGGGTTGAGCGCCGAGATGCTGCGGTTCCAGATGCGGTCCGCATGCAGGGCCACCACGGCCAGCATGGCGGCGACGAAAAGCAGCAGCAGGCCGCGCAGACGCGGCGCCAGCTGTACCGCACGCTGCAGCAGTGCGCCGGTGCGCGGCAGGTCGATGGCGGGCAGCCGGGCCGGCATCAGCGGCGGCAGCACGTAGCGCGTGACCAGCACGGCGGCCACCAGGCCGGCGGTGGAGTACAGGCCGAGCTGCACCAGGCCCGGGAAGCCCGAACCCAGCAGGGCCAGGAAGCCCGCGACCGAGGTCAGCAGGCCCAGCCAGAGCGTGCGCCAGAACGCGCGCTGCGCCGCGGGCCCCGGCCGCTGCACGAAGAGGTAGATGGCGTAGTCCACGGCCTCGCCGATCATGGTGGTGCCGAAGCCCAGGGTGATGCCGTGGATTTCTCCGTAGGCCAGGCTGACCGCCGTGATGCCGGCCAGGGTGCCGGTGAGCATGGGCAGCAGGTTGAGCCCGAGCAGGCGCCAGGAGCGGTAGACCAGCCAGAGCAGGCCCACGACCAGCACCAGGCTGGCGATGGCCAGGCGCCGCACCTCCCCCTGGATCAGGCTGCGCGATTGCACCGAGAACACGCCGGTGCCGGTCATCAGCAGGCGGGTCTCGGCCTGACGCTGCGGGATGGCTTCGAAGGCCCGCTGCACCGCGGCCAGGGCTTGCGCCTGGGCTTCGAGGTCCGAGCCCTCGGCGCGGGTCTGCAGCAGTAGCAGGGCACGCGCGCCGTCGCGCGTGGACCAGACGCCCTCGGTGCTGGGCGGCTGCTCGCCGCCCTCGAAGGCGGCCAGCAGTTCGCGCACCTCACCCGTGGGATCGCGCGGCAGCAGCTGCTTGATCAGCATGCCCGCACTGCCCGAGATGTCCGCCAGCGTGGCAGCGATCGCGTCGCGCAGGCCGGTCTCGCTATAGCGCTCGGGCATGACGGTGGGGCTGAGCAGGTAGCGGTTCTCGAAGAAGTAGCTGCGGTCGCGCGCCAGTTCCTCGGCGCTGCCGTTCTGCACACCGAGGAATTCGGGCAGCGGGCGCAAGGTGTCGGCCAGCGCGCGCGAGAGGCGCGCGCGCTCGGCGGCGTCGCCGCCCTCGATGCCCACGATGACCAGGCGGGCGATGATGCCTTCCTTGAACTGGTCCACCAGCATCTGCTGGCGTTCGCTGGGCGCGCTGGGCATGAAGGCCGAGAGATCGGTGACCACCGGCGTACGCAGGATCACGGTGCCCAGGCCGGCCAGCACGGCGAGCCAGAGGACGATGGGCAGGTGGCGGCGCAGGAAGCTCATGGGCGCAGGGGCGTGATCTGCATCTCGGAGCGGTCGCCGTCGGCATGGTCGTAGGCCACGCTGAGCACCTCGGCCTGGCTGCCGCCGATGCGGATGCGGCTGATGATGCGGCGCATGCCGGCCTCGTGCGGTTCCAGCAGCAGCTGCCAGCGCGCCGGGCTGCCGATCAGGTGCACCTTGTAGACACGCTCCAGCGCCTGCCGGTCCCCGGCCAGGGTGCCGCGTATGCCCTCGACAAAGGCCGCCACCTCGGGGTAGGACTGCAGACTCACGGTGCGCGAGCGCCCGTCCTGCTCCATGGTCAGGCGGTTGCCGTCGAGCAGCAGCGACTGCCGCTTGGGACGCAGCGTGCGCATCTCCATGCTGTCGGGCGCGGTGAAGGAGAGCTCGCCCGCGGACTCGACCGGCTTGT
>JACCDT011072901.1_pt1 | contig 10398 bp, 17 predicted proteins | sample 7446291 | NCBI WGS metagenome assembly JACCDT01 (sample SAMN15323446, study PRJNA562643) | freshwater metagenome | isolation source: river surface water | place: USA:Blue River Watershed | collected 2017-08-17 | reverse complement strand
GCGGACTCCTCCCGCTTGGCCTCGACGACGCGGGCGCGGAGCTCGCGGTCGGCCCGGCCGATCGCGTGGGTAGCCGAGACGATCAGCCCGTCCACCTTCTCGCCGCGCTCGCGGCGCTGCTGGACGCCGTGGAGGGCGTCGGCGGCCTCGAGGTAGGAGACCGTCGCCGGGTAGCACAGGTCGCGCGCCTCGGAGACGCGGGCCTGGGCCTCGCGGACCTTGGCGCCGAGCCCGTCGGCGACCTGGAGCGCGGCGGCGTAGTCCTTGGGGACCGGGTGGGCGGCGATCACGCGTCACCTGCCGGGGCGGGGAGCCCGAGGAGCGCGTAGGCGGCGCGGAGCTTCTCGCGCCCGAGCTCGGTCGCGAAGATCTTCGCCTGGACCCCGTGTCGCTCGCCGAGGTCCGCCTCGCGGACCTCGATCAGGCCGGCCGCCTTCAGGTGCTCGGCCTGCTCGGCGGCGAAGGCGGGGAACAGCGCGCCGTTGGCCGGGTCCTTCGGGTCGATCGTCCAGGGGCAGGCGTGCGCGGAGGCGGCCAGGACCTCGAGCGTCTCGATCTGGTCGCGGAATGCCTTCAGGGCCTTCTCCTGGGCCTCCTGGCGGTCGAACTCGGCGAGCTCGGCGTCGGCCTCCGCGGTGCGGCGGCGCGCCTCCTCGGCGTCGGCCACGAGCCGGGCCCGGTGCTCTTCGCGGGTGGCCATGGGCTACGCGACCTCCGAGGAGCTGGCGCGCCGGACGCCGTTCTCGTCGAGGACCTCGGCGAGCAGCCGAGCGACGACGTTGGACCGCGAGCGGTCCTCGGCCTTCACGTACTTGTTCAGACGGTCGAGAACCGTCGCCGGAAGGCAAATGCCGACCTTCTTCAGCTTCTCGGTTTCGTTCTTCACGGTGTCTCCTGTCTCCCCGCTGCTGGGAACCACCCCCAGCCGCTCCGCATTGTGACGGACGGTGGAGAGAAATTCAAGCCCATTCTGAATCCGTTCGAAAGTGGCGCTCAACACGGCAATTCGGCAGACTCGCGGCCATGGCGAAGCGGGTTCAGGGCCCCAAGGTCAGCTTCCAGGTCGACGAGAAGGAGAAGGCCGAGGTCACCGCGTGGTGCCAAGGGCTTCAGGCCTCGATGAAGTGGCTTGGGGAGGCAGAGGCGCCCCTACTCCGCGCCGCGCTCTGGGTCGGCATGGCCAGGATCACGCAGGACCCGAGCGTCCTTCAGGGCGTGTTCCGAGCCGAGACCCGCGGCCGGAAGAAGTCGAAGAAGCCCTAGCGCTCCTCGGCCTCCCGCTCCTCATCGTCCCTCCAGACCTCCGTCCGCCTCCACCTCCCGAGGCACCGGATGCACCTCGGGTCGTCGTCGCAGGCGCAGCCGTTCTCGTCGCTCACGAGGCCTTCTTCCGGCGCCTCGTGGGCCCATTGGAGCGCTTCGCGCCGCTCGGCCTCGTCCTGGCCCTGGGCAAGCTCCGGGCGAAGGCCAGGCCCTTCTCCGCTCGCTCCAGGTCGAGCCGGGCCAGCTCGGCGCGCTGGGCGTACTCCAGACCCGCCGCATTCAGCGCGTCCTTCGCGCTCTTGTGGAATCCCTCGAGCGAGGCCGCCTGCCTGCCTGGGGCCTCCCAGCAGACGAAAACTCGACCGCCCGCCGTCCGGGCGACCGCGCTCTGGTACTCCGCCTCGGCCCACTTGGTGCGCACCAGGACGAACTCGTCCCCGTGGCTCCCTGGAGCTCGGACCTCGTAGGTGGTCGCGGTCTTGCCTGTCTTCGTCCAGTGGCCCATGGCTCTCCAGGTCTCTCTCTGCCGCTCTAGCGCGCGGTCTCGTGTCTGATGACGCGTCATCAGATAGCCGCGACTTCCGACGCCTGCACGGCCTCCCTGGCCACCAAGTCAACGGCGTTACCGGGAGCCTGTTCGGGTCATGGTCGGACAGGGCTTGTGCCGGGGCCCGGACGCCTCGTCATCGAGTAGCCGACGCCTCGCTACCGGGTTGACGATCCGCGAGAGGCCCGCGACGCTCGCCGTCATGAAGCGTCCAGCCCGGCCCGCCGCCAAGTCCTCCCCGCTGCCGGTCGTCCTCGTGGCCCTCGTCGCCGTGGCTAGCGGCGTCTTGGTTCTCGCGCGCCAGGAGCGCCCGACGGCAAGGGCGCCGGCGACGCTCGCCGGGTCGCCTTACTCGCGTCCGCATCTGGACGAGGCTCTCGCCTCTGGCCACGACTCGCTCGAGGAGCGAAGGGCGGCGATCCGCATGGACGAGATCGGGGTCGCAATGGCAGACCTGGCGCGCCGAAACACCATCGCGGCCTGGTCGGGGGCTCGCGTCCTGGCCAAGGACGGAACGTCGGACCTCCCGCCCGAGCTCGTGCGCCTCGCCGCCCTGGAGCACCCTCCCGCGCCACCACCCCCTCCCGGCGTGCCGGAGGACGTCCGCGAGCGAGCGAAGGCCGCGAAGGACCGCATGGAGCGGTCCGTCTACGCGCGCACGGCCCCGGAGAGGCGGGCCGACGGGCAGGCGATCCTCGACTACGGCCTCGCGCTGAAGGAGAGCGGCGCACGCTGGGAGGAGTGGGCGCCATGGATCCAGCGCGTGGAGCACGAGCCGGACCCGATCGGCGAGCAGGCCCGCACGATCCTCGACCCGAAGGAGGAAGCCGCGCGGAAGGCCTTCCTCGACGGCAGCGACGGCCACCGCGAGCGGAAGCCGCGCTTCGACGAGGTCCGCTAGCGCCCCGCCCGCGCGCTGGTGATCCACGCCGTCTGGCTGTCCCCGTGCACCCGCTCGCGGAGGACCTCGGCCAGGAGCTCGAGGCCGGCCCGCCCGTCGCCGCGCGCCGCGAGCTCGACGAGGGCGCGCAGCTCGGCGTCAGGCAGGCGGGGCCGGACCCGGACCGGGGCCGGCGGGAGCGGCGGGGCCTCGATCAGGACGGCCGGCTCGGGCCGCGGTGGAGGGCAGCAGCCCGTCGAGAGCGGCGCCCACCTCGACAGGACCGCCAGCGCCAGGAGGGAGAGCAGCGTCGATCGCGCGGACCGCCGCGGCGTCAGCGGTCGCTCGCTCGGCGACCTGGGCCGCGCCCTGCTCCAGCGCCACCACGCGCAGGCGTCGCTCCTCGGCGAGGGCGTCGGCGCGCTCCCGGGCGGCGCGCTCCTCCCGCAGCTCGGCGGCAGCGGCCCGCAGGTCGCCGGCCGATCCGCGCTCGCCCGCGCGGAAGGCGAAGACGTGGGAGTAGACGAGCAGGCCGAGGGCGACGACGCCCGAGCCGGCGACGACGGCGGTCGAGGGGTCCACGGGGTCACGACCCGCGCTCGCCGGCGGCGACCTGCTTGGCGGCCTCGGCCTCGATCGCGCCCCAGGTCCTCTCCATGGCGGAGGCGATGTCCATGAGGAAGGCCTTGCCGGCGCCGGAGAAGCCACAGTCGCTGCGGCGGTGGCGGGCGCCGAGCGTGTCGAGGAGGTGCTTCTCACGGTGCTCCAGCCGCTCGACCTCGACGGCGACCTGCCGGCAGGCGTCCCCCATGGCGCCGATCGCCTGCGTGGTCGCCTGACCTCCGAGGCGCGAGAAGCGCGCCCAGGACTCCCAGGCCGAGCAGGCCGAGCGCTTCGCCTCGAGCTCCACTCGGCCCGCCTGGAGCTGCACGCGGACGATCGCCAGCTCAAGGACGTCCTCGGCCGCCTTCTCGATCTTCTGCGCCTCGGTGAGCATCTACGGTCCCTCCGTCGCGCCGGGACCCACGCGGAACGGGTCGGGCGGGGTCGGGGCGCGCTGCGCCAGCTCGGGGATCGCGTGGCCGCACTCGGTGTAGGCGCCGTGGTCCTCGATCCCGGAGGACACGTCGGCGTCGCAGGTCGCGCAGCGGGGCGCGCCCGGGGGCTTCCACTGGTCCGCGGTGATCGGCGGGGGCGGCAGGGCGAGCATGCGCTCGACGTTCCACGGCCGCTTGCCGACCGCGGCGAGGACGTCGTCCCAGGTCCCGACGAAGCGGTGCGCCCGGTCGTCGACGTAGAGGACCGCGTGCGGCTTGATCCCCGTGATCCCGTCGACCTCGATCCCGTGCTTCCGCAGCCACTCCCGCGTGGCCGCCATGCCCTCCGCCGTGAGGACCCGGCACGAGAAGACCACGACGCGGTAGCCGGCCGCTCTGAGCGTCGCGATCGCCTCGCGCGCGCCGGGCACGGGCGGGTCGGTCGGGACGGGCCCGGTCCAGCCCGAGTCGTAGCCGTGGATCACGCCGTCGAAGTCGAAGGCGACCGTCCTCGGCGTCTTCATGGGAGGTGGCTCCAGCGCTGGCGGTTGACGACCTTGCAGACCGTGCCGCTGTAGACCCCGAAGCGCTCCGCGAGCGCCGCCTGCGTCCACTCCCCGGAGGCCCACAGGGTCCGCATCTCGAGGACCTGCTCCTCGGTGAACTTGTGCTGGCTGTGCAGCTCGCCGACCTGGGACCCGCGGCGCAGGCGGCCCTTCGCCATCTTGTCGTCGTTGTTGTCCCGGTTCGTCCCCAGGAAGAGGTGCGCCGGGTTGCAGCACGGCGGGTTGTCGCAGCGGTGCAGGACGTGGAGCCCGTCGGGGATCTGGCCGTGCTCCAAGATCCACGCGAAGCGGTGCGCCTGCTCGTAGCGCTTCTGCGTGAGCCAGAAGCGGCCGTAGCCCTTCGTCGAGCGGTGCGCCTGCCACTCCCAGCACCCGTCGACGATCTGGACCTTGCCCCAGAAGCGCAGCCGCGTGGCCTCGGACTCGACGTCCTGCTCAAGGACGAGCATCTACCGGGCCTCCGAGGCGACGGGGGCGGTGGGCGGCCCCGTGAAGCACGGACCCCCGGCGCAGCAGCCAGAACATGGAGAGTTGCACGGCGGGTTGATCGGCGTGCAGCCGCAGGGCCCGCCGGCCGCGCCAGGGGCGTCTCCCTCGGCCCGCGTCGACCACAGGAGCCCCAGGGCCGCCGCGACGACCAGGGCGCCCAGGAGGACCTCCGCGCGCTCGACCAGGCGGCCGACCCTCACGGGATCACGGCGGCGACGAGGCCAGTCACGAGCGAGGCGAGCGCGGCGGCGCCGGCCATGAGCCAGGCGACGTAGCAGGGGTCGATCCCGGCCACCTGGCGCACGGCGACGTTGTGGTCGAGCGTGAGCCGCATGACCTCGAGCGCGTGGGCCCGCTTCGCCGCGGCCTCGCGCTCCTCGCGGTCCTTCTGGCGCTCGATCGCCTCCCTGGCCTCGCGCGCGGCGTCGGCCGCCGGGCCGGGGAGCCGCTCGACGGTGACGCCGCTGACCTTGGGCCGGATCTGGTGCGCGGGGCCCGGCGTGGAGAGGTCGTCGAGGAAGGCGACCGGCTCGCCGCCCCAGGTCACCCGGCCGTAGAGCTTGCCATCGTCGGGCGGCACGCCGTCCATGGTCTGCGTCTGGATCACGAGGACCTCCCGGCGCGGCGCGCCGACCAGTAGCGGGACTCGCTGCCCGCGTGGGGACCGGAGACGAAGGGCCGCCGGCGCCGCGCCGCCCGGATCGCCGGGACGAGCGCGAGGCAGGCGAGCGGAAGGGCGACCGTCGCGAGAAGCCCGGCCAGGGCCCAGCCGGCGAGGCCGTTCACGCGCTCGGGCTCGCCGGCGGGCCGCCGCGCGAGCGGACCCAGGCCAGGACCTTCGGCCCGAGGAGCGTGGCCCCGAGCAGGACGACGCCGACCGCGCCCGCGCCGAGCGCCTTGCCCTCGGCCGAGTCGTGGGGGACGGTCGCCGTGGCGACCAGCGCGGTCGCGGCGCCGCAGATGACCGTCAGGCCGACCCGCGAGCCGGCGAACTGCTTCAGGAGGTCGAGCACGGTCACTTCCCCCCGCAGGCGATGGCCGCGTTTGCCGTCATGACCGCCTCGCGGACCTTGCGGATCGCGGCCGTCTGGTCGGCGCCAGGCGGCGTGAGGGCGAGGATCGTGCGCGCCATGTCCCGGCCCGCGTTGCGGAGCTGGACGTAGAACTCGCCCTGCGCCTCGGTCGGCGGGTGGTAGCTGAACCAGTTGTCGATCTGCGCCGGCGTCACGCCCTGCGGCGGGCGCGGGGCGGGGGCGGGGGCGGTCTGCGTGGTGGGTTCCATGGGTCCTCCGGCCGCGACTCCTGCGGCCCGACCTCCATGTAGCCGGCCACCCCGACGCGTTTCGGGTGTCGCCACCGGCGACGCCCCGCGGCACGAACGGGCAGGATTTGCCCACTCGCCCCACGGCGCCGCTCGACCTGCGCGCGGCCCGCGGCGTGCGCTGGGCTTCCGCCGCGAGGACGAGGAGGTGAGCGTGGAGAAGCCGATCGACGAGGACGACGAGCCGACGAGCGGGACGGTCGCTGATCCGCCTGTGCGAGGAGGAGCTGGTGCGCGACCACGAGCTCGGCCTCGATCGGGACGAGCCGGTGCCCGAGGGTTGGATCTAGGCGAGGGCGGCCTGGCGGTCCTGCATCTCCGGGGCGACGTCCTCGGGGTAGAGGTGCAGCGCCTCGTCTTCGCACTCGTCGCTGCAGTAGTTCGCCCCGATCACGAGGCCCCAGAACGAGGAGAGCCGCTCCCAGGCCCGCTCGTGCACCATGACCAGCTCGCGGCACATGCCGCAGCGGTCGGGCAGCGGGCCGGGCTCCCGCTTCCGCCGAGGCGCGACCTCGATGGCGGGCTCCTCGGCGTCGCTCACCGGGGCGCCGCGGAGGCCCGGGCCTCGACCTGGGCGCGCCACAGCTCGAGCGCGCGGATCCGAACCTCACGCTCGCGCCCGTCCGACTCCAGCCGGACGACCGCGGCGCTCGACGCCTCGACCGACCTTCGGACCGTGTCGTCGAGGCGGTCCAGCCGGGCCTCCAGCCTGAGCTGGCCCTCGCGCATGGTCCCGCTGACGCTCCATCCGGTGGCGAAGCTCCCGCCGCCGCCCGCGAGGATCGCGGACACGAGGGCGGGGAGCACGCTGGCCGGGATCATGGGCCCCTGAGGCTTGCGGTGCCGGTCGGTCGTGGGCTCGCGGTTGGCCTGATCGCTCACGAGCCCCTCCGCGCCGGCTGGCCCGGCTTCTTCTGCCGCACCTCGACGAGCTCGAGGTAGGTGCCGTCCTTCTCGACGATGTCCCGCAGGCCGTAGCCCTCGGGGAGCTCGATCGGGCCGTGGTCCTCGGCGAGCGCCTGCACGAGGTCGGCGGTCCGAGCGTTCCGCGCCCGGTCCTCCTCGTCGACGACGGCCCGCGCCTCGGCGAGCGCCCGCTCCTTGCGCTCCTGCCCGGCCGCGTCGAGCTGGCGGTTGCTCCGCAGCGCGAGCATGGTCCCCCGGCGCAGCGGGCCCCAGCGCGTGGGCGGGACGGGTAGGTCGACGGCGGTGGGGGTCTTCGGGGGCTCAGCCGGCGGCGGGACCGGGGGCGCGGCGGGCGGAGCGTCCGGCGGCGCGAGGGCCGCGATGACGTCCGTGCACGGGACGTGCGGCGGGTGGGGCGGGTGCTCGCGGAGGGTGGCCGTCGCGCTCATGCGTCCTTCCTAGACGAGCGGTCCGACCGTGGCGTAGAACGCAGGCATGGACGAGCGCCGACGGGCATTCGAGCGCCGAGCCGCGCAGGGCGACGAGGAGGCCCAGGAGCGACTCAGGGCCGAGCGCCGCCGGGCAGCCGAGGACCGCGTCTGGCTCCCGGCCACGGTCGGGACCAGGCCAGTGGGCGTGGCAGAGGTTGTCGGTCGCCACATCCGGGCTCCCTTGGCCGGCGCGGTGCTCTGGCTGCGCCGGCCGCGTGGCATGTGGGAGCCAGTCTCTCGGCCCGCGACGCCCGAGGACTTCGCCACGGCGCAGGCGCTCACGGGGCGCTGACTCGGGCTTGGGCCAACGCGGCCCGTGCGTCTCGGGCTCGGTCTCGGGCGTCGAGGAGGACTCCGCGGGCCCAGGCCCTCTCTGCGGGCAGGGTGTCGGCCAAGGGGAGGGCCCCGACCACGAGGGCCGCGAGCACCCGGGGCGGAAGGGAGAGCCGGTCGAGCTTCTCCCCCTCGTCGAGCGTGGCCGGGACCGCGGTCTGTGTCTGGGCGTCGTAGACGAAGGGCCCGAAGCCCGCGGGCATGGCCACCAGCTCGACCCAATCGCCTTCCGGCTTCGCGGGGAAGTGCTGGATGTTCCGTAGGCGTCCCGAGGGGAGACGTTCGGCGTAGATCATTCGAGGGGCTCCCACCACCCGGACACGTAGACGTAGGTGCCGGACGTGGTCGTCGAGGACCCGCTCCAGTGCTCCATCGCCTGGGCGCCGTCGCACGCGACAGGGCCCGTCACGTCGGTGCGGGTGGACGTAGAAGGGGCGGTGGCCACGAGGTTCAGGGTCCCGCGCGACGCCGTCCCCGCCAGATACCCACGCGACGCGAGGACGACCGTGCCGACCGTCGTGGGGTTGGCCGTCTGGAGCAAGCCCTGGAGCACCTGGGCCGTTGGAGGAGCCAGGGTGTTGCCCTGAATCGTCGTCGCCGAGACCGAGACGGAACTGGCGTTGGAGACGATGATCTGGGCGGACCGGAAGCTGGTAATGCGCCACGCGCCGTAGTCTTCGATCGTGTCGGTGGCGAGCAGGTTGCCCGACGAGTCGATCCGCACCCACCCGATCCTCCTGTAGGAGGTCCCGTAGCCCGAGGGCGTGACCGTGCCCGCGCCGGCAACGTAGGGCGTCGTCCGCTGGGTCGAGAGGGCGACCGTCGTCCCCGAGCCGCCCGAGAGAAGCCAGACCGCGCGCCAGAGGCAGGTGTAGGACGTGCTATCGAGGGCCGACTTTGCCGAGGCGTAGGCCGCGACTCCAGTCTCGGTTGCCGAGGCAGTGGTGAATCCCAGGTAGATGTCGGTGTTCGTGAAAATGATCGAGACGCCGTGCGCCTTGCCGGCCGCCGACTCGATCACCGGCTGCTCGATCACGTTGACCGTGGCGCCCGAGAAGTCGACCCCGGTCGACGGCCCCCCGGCTCCTGACGGGTAGTTGATAAGGGTCAGGGACGTGTCGCTCGCGACCGCCGTGACGCGGTAGTAGCCGCTCGCGTTGTTCCCGATCAGGTCGTTCACCGCGACCTCGGAGAGGAACTTCGTCCCTGTGCCGGTCAATGCCGTAGCGGCGTTGGTGACCGTCCCGGCCGAGAGGGCTCGCGTCCCGAACTCGGTCAGGTAGGCGCTTCCGCTCCCGACGACGGTGCCCGCCCCGAAGTTCAAGGTGTGGGTCCCCGTGAGGGCCTTGCGCTCGTAGCCCAGCGCCGAGCCAGCCGTGGTCGTCGTGACCGTCGAGGCCGCCACGTTCGCTGGAGCCCAGGTCATGTCCGCCCCGTCCGCCTTGTCTCGTGCCTTCCCAGCGCTCACGGTGAACGTGCTCGCGGAGGCGTAGCGGATCACCAGGCCCTCGACGTAGCGCTTGGGGAGGCCCGTGGCTCCGAGCTCGTCCTGGAAGGCCAGCGGCCGGTCGACGCCGTCCGAGTCCCCGGTCCACCAGACCGGGCGCCAGTCCGGGTCGGCCTCGTCGACCCACAGGCCGGGCCGCCCGTCGGGGATCGCGGCGAGCTCGGCCGGGCGCGCCGCGACGGGCACGAAGAGGATCGCCTCGGGGTCGAGGACGTCGACCTCCATGCGCGAGCGGGTGTTGCCGGCCGCCGAGGCCGTCATGCTGAGGACGGTCGTCCCGGTGTTCCGCTTCGTGAGCGTGAGGCCGCCGGCGGTGGTCCCGTTCACGTCGTCGGCGATCAGGATCGAGCCGCCGCGGGTGCGGAGCGGCAGGGCGTCGACGTAGACCGTGTCGTCGAGCGGCGTGGTGAGGAGCCCGCCGCCGTTCCCGCCGAGGTTGACCGGCTTGGTCGCCAGGAAGCCGCGGGTCGCGGCGAGGACCTGCGTCGATAGAGGGACGTAGGCGATGAAGTCCTTCTCGCCCGCCGTCGGGTTCCGCCCGGCCTTGCCCTCGGGGACGGTCGCGACCTCGAAGGGGTTCGCGCTCTCGCCGGCGACGCGGTGGGCGACGAGGCTCGAGGAGAGGACGCCGCCGGAGCCGGTCCCGTCCGGGCCGTCGCCGGTGACCGCGAAGCGCCGATCGTGCGTGGCGTAGGCGTCCGCGGTCGAGGTCTGCCCGCCGCGCGTGGTGTTGATCGCGAGGATCGCGGGGCGCTGGTCGACGATCGAGCCCGCGCCCTCGTGGCGCCGGACGACCTCGAACACGCCGGCGCCGGTGGCCAGGACGCGGCCCCCCTCCTCGGCGACGAGCGTGCCGGGGACGCTGAGCGGCGCCTGGCGCACATCCACGGTCTCGCCGGGCCTGGCCGTCCACTTCGCACCGACGTGCGACCCCGCGGGCGGGTTCCCCTGCCCGTTCTCGTGGATCACCGCGACGTTCGAGGCGAGGTAGCCGGGGCCCCCGAAGGCGCCGTCGACCACGACCTGGCGCAGGGACTCGACGCTGTAGGAGAGCCACG
>JACCDT010416241.1_pt1 | contig 10401 bp, 13 predicted proteins | sample 7446291 | NCBI WGS metagenome assembly JACCDT01 (sample SAMN15323446, study PRJNA562643) | freshwater metagenome | isolation source: river surface water | place: USA:Blue River Watershed | collected 2017-08-17 | reverse complement strand
GTTGGCACCTGAACAGGTCAGGATCCTAACTATTAATGACACCATTGGTGACTACGTTGATCAGATCAAAGAGGTGCTTGATTCGGCAGTTGTAATGAAGCCCGTTAAGTATAACGAAGTTCGCTACAGCGTTGATGATCGCAACGAATCGTTGGGTCGTAAAATACGCGATGCCGCTGGCATGAAGATTCCTGTGACATTAATTGTTGGGCCCAAAGACGTAGAGGCTAACGAAGTAAGTGTTCGATTGCAAGATGGTGAGCAAAAAGTTAAGTTGACTGACCTTAAAGAATTCTTACTTGGTCTATAGTCCATGTCTAGAGTTGATCCTGATTTCAAGGACAAAGTTTACGCTTTTGTCGCCACCATCCCAAAAGGACGAGTAGTGACCTACGGTCAGGTTGCTGCGGAATGCGGTGCTGCGTGGGCGGCATGGGAAGTTGGCCAAATTGCACATACTGGGCCATCCGATTTACCATGGCAACGAGTAGTAAATAAACAGGGTGGCATGGCTAGTGGTTATCCGGGCGGTAAGGCCGGTCATAAGCAAGTGCTCGAGGGTGAGGGCCTTGAAGTCAGCGAAGATTTTACTATAGATATGAGTAAGTACTTATGGCAACCAAATTAACCAAGCCTCTCATCGTTATTGTTGGCCCAACGGCTAGCGGTAAGACAGCCCTGGCCATTGAGATTGCTAAGAAGTATAACGGCGAAATCATCTGTGCTGATTCCCGTACCGTGTACAAGGGCATGGATATTGGCACTGCCAAGCCCACAGTGCCAGAACGCCAGGGAATACCGCACCATCTTCTCGATGTGGTCGAGCCAGATCAAAAATTTACCGCAGCTGATTTTAAAAAATTAGCAGACGAGGCTATTGATGACATACAAAAGCGTGGCAAATTGCCAATAATGGTTGGTGGAAGTGGACTGTATATAGATGCAGTTATCTATGACTATAATTTTAGGGCATCTAATCCGGACATCCGTAGCAAATTCCAGGATGCAAGTGTAGAAGAGCTGCAGGCCGAACTTGCGGCCCGCGGCATACCATTGCCGCAGAACGACAGGAATCAGCGTTACTTATTAAGATCACTAGAATCAGGTCAGGCCGCTCCAATCGACAAGATCTTACAACCAGAGACATTAATCATCGGATTAGACATAGACCGCAAAATCTTAAAGTCTAGGATTGCTGCTAGGGTAGACTCCATGCTTCAGTCTGGGTTAATTGATGAGATAAAACGACTTTCTAAATCTTACGGTTGGGAGCCTTCTGCTATGCAGGCACCCGCTTACAAGTCCTTTCGAAACTACGTGGATGGCCACGAATCTTTGGATCAGGCAGTATCTTATAACATTATGTTTGATGCCCGTTTAGCCAAGAAACAAAGAACTTGGTTCAAACGAAATAATAGTATTCAATGGATAGATGACCCCAGTAAATATGTAGACATACTGACAACGTTCTTGAACACTCGGTAATTCAAAGTCACTGAACAAATATCTGAAAGCCTGGTACAATAGGTGCATGGTTGAACAATTGTTTGGATCCAAAACACGAGTAAAATTACTGAATCTTTTTTACAGTAATCCCAATCGTCCATTCTTTGTCCGCGAGATAACGCGCAAAATAGATGAGCAGATTAATTCTGTGCGCCGTGAGTTGGCTAATCTTTTGAGCATTGGGATAATCACCTCCGAAGACCAGGGTAGTAAACTCTATTATGAAGTGAACCAAGATTACGAGTACTACCCACCACTGTCGGAGATATTTGGAGGTGCTAAGCCATCCAAGAAAGGTGCAAAAGTTGCGGCTAAAGCTGCACCAGCTAACGATGCTGCTGAATCTCTGAAAGTGCTTGGAAACGTAGAACTTGCCCTATATACCGGCCAGTTTACCCGTGACGAGACCAGCGGCATCGACTTCCTGTTGGTGGGTGACATTAATCAAACGCAGCTATCTAAGTATGTATCTGAGCTTGAGAAGAAAGAGGGCAAAGAGATACGCTATACTGTAATGACGTTGAACGATTTCAAATATCGTCATACAGTGAAGGATCGATTTATCTCCAATATCACTTCCGCGAAGGTCCAGATATTGGTAGATAAGCACAATATTTTCGAAAATTAACCGCTAAACCGGAGGGAACATAATGGAATTACAGTTTTTTGGAGCAAATTGTCTCAAGGTAACATCAAAGAAGACGGTAGTTGTGATCGATGACAATTTGGCCGATATTGGCGGCAAGGCCGTCACTAAGAGTGGCGATGTTCGAGTTTTTACCGGCAAAGAACCAAAGGGTAAGATTGAAGGCTGTTTTACGCTCGCACAGCCAGGTGAGTATGAAATCGGCGACGTTTCGGTAACGGGTGTCGCAGCTCAGGCGCATATTGACGAGCCGGGAACGCTAAACGCAACCATGTACAAGATCGTTGCCGAAGATGTGCGATTAGCTGTTGTAGGACATATTGATCCTAAGCTCAGTGAAGCGCAGCTAGAGGCGCTCGGGACAGTAGATGTATTGGTTATTCCAGTTGGCGGGAGTGGCTTTACGCTCGATGCTGTCGGTGCACAGCAGGTCATAAAAGCGATTGAACCTAAGATTGTTGTACCGACATATTATGACGACTCCAAGCTTACATTCCCTGTGCCCGCCGTATCTCTCGATGACGCCTTAAAAGAACTCGCTATGGAGCCTAAAGACCGGGTAGCTAAGCTTAAAGTTAAGCCAGCCGACCTCTTGATCGACCAAGCGCAGCTGATTGTACTCGAAAAGCAGTAGATTACGCGTTTATCGCTCCAAATAAAAATCCCCGGTTTCCCGGGGATTTTTTTTGCTGGTTACTTTTGCCTAAGCAAGAAGTCCTTTTTTGCGTAAAGTACGGATAGCTTGAGTGCTGATGCGTAGTTTTACTTTTTTACCGTCAACGGTGACAGTCTTAACTTGGAGGTTTGGCTTCCAAACTTTCTTGGTGTGGCGCTGTGAAAAGCTGACATTGCTGCCGTATTGCTTTCCTTTGCCTGTGAGCTGACATATTTGCATATCGTTATTACCTTTAATTACTACTAGATTCAAAGTGTTATTGTAGTGGTTTTACCCCTTAAAGTCAAGGCATCCCCAACGGCTAATTTTGGTATACTTATAAGACGATGTTTTCAGATTTATCACTTAGCCAATTAGTCATTGTTTTTGTATCTATCATTCTTTCGATGGCTGTTCATGAGGCAATGCATGCATTTACCTCACACTGGCTCGGCGACACAACGGCAAAAGACCTTGGAAGGCTGACACTAAACCCCTTAAAGCACATCGACGTATTAACTACAGTGTTACTCCCGATGGTACTTATTCTTCTCGGCACACAGCCTTTCTTTATTGCCAAGCCGGTCCCGTTCAATCCCGAGAATGTTAAATATGAAGAATTTGGTGCGGCGCTGATTGGGCTGGCCGGACCGCTAACAAACTTCCTTCTTGCAGTAATAGCGGCCATGATAATTCGTCTTGGTGACATTGCTGTTGGGACAGGAGCTGACATGGTCTTGACTACGTTTGTCGCTGTTAACCTCGGTATGTTTGTGTTTAATATGATCCCATTCCCGCCGTTAGATGGTTCTCGTTTGCTGTACGCCTTTGCACCTGAACCCGTGCAGAAGGTCATGTACCAGATAGAGGCAGGGGGTATTACTAGTATTCTGATATTCTTATTTATTGTTTTTCCGTTATTTGGAGATGTAATCTATAACGTCATTAATAGTCTCTATTTGTTTTTACTTAGATAGTTATTTTGCGTTATACTGATGTCAGGCAAGAGCCAACAATATGATAATCTGAATATTTATCATACGGGATTCCAATATCTGACCAAGCCGTGGCAAGGTCGTGCGGAGACCCACCTGGAACTCATTCCAGGTTGTCATGTTGGATCTTTGCCTGAAAAACACTCCGTAAGGAGTGTTTTTCTTTTATGAAACTAGATGGTCAGGGTGAGAGGACTTGAACCTCCGGTCTCTGGACCCCCAGCCCAGCGCTTTACCAACTAAGCTACACCCTGATAACAGGGAATAGTATACCGATTTGATCTTACTTTCGGAAGCCAATATTCCGTCAAAATATGGTATAATACTTATGTTAGATTATCGACTAGTCGCCGCTTGTTTGCGTTTAGTGAACAGGGGGAGGAAAGTCCGGGCAGCATAGGGAAGGACAGTTGCTAACGGCAACCAAGGGTAACCTTAGGGAAAGTGCCACAGAAACGATACCGCCTGGGCAACCAGGTAAGGGTGAAACGAGCGAGGTAAGAGCTCGCAACCGGTGTCGGTGACGACATTGGTAGGTAAACCCTGTCTGCTGCAAGGAGATATGTCCCATACAGTTTCCCGCTGGGGCTTGTCACAGTATCCGCTTGATCCTACGAGCAATCGTAGGGCTAGATAGATGACTAGATAGAACAGAACCCGGCTTACGGATAATCTGACACTAAAAAACCACTCAATTGAGTGGTTTTTTAGTTGAAAAATAGTCGGAGTAACAGTTTAGACTATTTTTGAGCAGTTTTGACGATTGCTTCAAATGCAGCAGGTTCGTTAACAGCTAATTCGCTCATGATCTTACGATCGATGGTGATGTTAGCAGTCTTAAGAGCTGCGATAAGGCGGCTATAGGTAGTTCCGTTAATGCGGGCAGCAGCGTTGATACGTGCATTCCATAGTGCGCGGAAAGTTCGTTTGCGGTTGCGGCGATCGCGGTATGCAAACTGAAGACCTTTAGTGATAGCTTGGCGACCACGCTTGATGCTAGATCGGTTACCACGGGTCATTCCCTTAGTTGCTTTGCGAATCTTCTGGTGTCGAGCGTGGCTTGTTACGCCTCTTTTTACTCGCATGGTTAGACTCCCATCATTTTCTTAATAGTCTTTTGGGCTTTGCCTTTGATTGGCTCAAGGCCGGCAAGACCACGCTTACGAGCAGCACTTTTCTTTTGCAAGAAGTGACTCGCCATTGAATGACGTCGTAAGACTTTTCCGTTTTTGGTGATGCGTACGCGGTCTTTTGTTCCGCTATGCGTCTTTAGCTTTGGCATTGTTGTTACTCCTAATCACAAAACTTAACTGTTTACCGCTCAACTGAGGAGCTTGATCGACTGCGATCTTATCGTCAAAACCGGCAATTACTTTGTCGGCAAGCTTGAAGCCTAAATCTTTGTGGGCGAGTTCTCGTCCTCGGTAGAATACCGTGATTTTAACCTTATGGCCTGCGTCCAAAAATCCTTGGATTTTGCGCGTCTTAACTCCTAAATCGTGCTCGCCAATCTTTAATCCAAAGCGCATCTGTTTTACTTCGAAGGACTTCGCTGATTTTTTACTCTTTTGGAGCTGCTTAGTCTTCTGGTAATTGTACTTACCCCAGTCAATGATTTTAGCGACTGGTGGATCAGCATCAGGTGAGATCTCGACGAGATCCAGATCTTGTTCCTCGGCGAGCCGTAGGGCATCACCTTTACTGAGGACTCCGAGCTGGTTACCATCTTGATCGATGACCCGTAGTTGCGTTGCCCGAATCATATGATTCAGACGGGTTACTTTGGCGATTGCTTGCTCCTTAGTTGACTTAGGTTAAACACAATTGTAGCAAACATTGCAACAGGGGTCAAGCTGATATCAGGCCATTTGCGACGGGTTTATGGCGATATTGTAACGCTTCTGCCATATGGCCGGGCTGAATATGATTTGATCGCTCTAGGTCGGCAATGGTTCGTGCAACTTTTATAGTTCGTAGATATCCCCTAGAAGATAAGCTTAACTTTTCGGCAGCTTGATTCAGTATCACGGTAGCCTCGTTGTCTAGTTGCGTAAGTTTCTTAATATCTTCAAGCGATAAGCTAGCGTTAAGTGTGTCGTGGCTTTTATATCGTTCTTTCTGCCGCTGCCTTGCGCCATCTATTACCGAGAAGGATAAGTTGTTACTCGTTTCTAAGCTCTCCGAGAGTAGCTGATCATGGCTGACCGAGTCGACATGTACAAACAAGTCTATCCTGTCCATCAGCGGCCCTGAAAGCTTCTGTTGGTAGCGAATAATCTGCTGAGGCATGCAACTACAAGCTTGATTCTGCGAGCCTAGGTTTCCGCACGGACAAGGATTGGCCGTAGCTACTAAGATAAAATTTGCAGGGAAGCACGCTTGTCCGCTTGCTCGTGTGATTGTGATGGTGCGGTCTTCCAGTGGTTGACGAAGTGACTCTATGGCCGTTCTGTTGAATTCAGGTAGCTCATCTAGAAATAGGACTCCTCGATGGCTAAGGCTTATTTCTCCAGGTCGCAAGTCTTTGCCTCCACCGACAAGCGAAACATGACTTGCACTATGGTGTGGAGAGCGAAAGGGCCTGGTGGTAATCATCTCGTTAAAGTCTTTCGTGACTAGACTATGAATATGCGTGACTTCAAGCGCCTCGTCGGTATTCATGCTCGGCAGTAACCCCGCAAATGCACGGGATAACATAGTTTTTCCAGATCCTGGAGGTCCACTCAGTAAAATATTATGACCACCTGCCGCAGCAATAATAAGGCCTCGCTTTGCGGTCTCTTGGCCCACTACATCATTAAGGGAAGGTATATCCTGATTTGCTACACTCGCCTTTCTCGAAGTCCTTAGATTCTTGAGAGGTTTGTCGCCATTAAGATGATCGATGACTTCTTTAAGAGAACTCGGCACCAGAATCTTGCGGCCAGCGATATATTGTAATTGGTCTTCGCTCGCTTTTGGAACCACGAACGTTACACGGGAATGGTCTTTTACGCTGAGAATGCTCCCGATAAGCCCCCGAACGGGTCTTAGGCTGCCATCTAGACCTAGCTCCCCAACAAATACATAGCCATTTGTAGATCCAGTAGGGAGTTGTTGGCTGGACTCAAGTATTGCTACTGCTATGGCTAAATCAAGGCCGGCACCATTTTTAGGTATGTCGCCAGGCGCAAGATTGATGGTTATACGTTTGCGAGGAAATTTTAGCTGTGAGCTAAGTATGGCATTCCGAACACGTTCCTTTGACTCACTTATTGAACTTCCTGCAAGGCCTACAATTATCATGGCTGGCAGGCCGTTGGTTATTTGGCATTCTATTTCAATGCGTAAGCCATGCATTCCTGATTCAAGAATAGTTTGGATTATTGTGCCCATGAGTAGGTTTATACACTACAAAATTTGGCTAAACAAAAGCAAGGAGTCAAGGTCTATGTGGAAAATCTAGGGTATAAAAAAACGGCCCTTTGCGAGGAAGGCCGTTTCTTTTTTTGATTGTTTGTTTTGGAGTTTCGCTAGCTTTGCTAGTGATCTCTTTTTGTTGATGTCAGTTCCTGAGAACTGTTATCGAAGGTGCTTTTTTGTTTTTGAGCACTTTTTTTATTCAAGTGCTACGCATATCTTATAAAGTCTCAATTACCCTGTCAACACGATTATGTATAAAAGTATTACAAAGCTGTGCATAACTTATTCCGTATGTATGGTTACAGGGTCTTCTGCTCGTCGTCATCTAGCTTGATGAGCTTAAAATAAACTCAAATAATTGTAATTTGCTGGATACAAAATGGGTCGTAGACTGGCTTGATATTTGTGGGACAGTTGGGCGCATACATTTGCTTCATGAACTTACGAGACTAGAGCATTTCGCTGGACGAGGGCGGGGGATAGTCAGGCTCTACTGAACGGAAATCTGTCTTTATGACCCAGGTCTCGTGAAATTGTACTGAATGACTAAGTTGTCGGCCTAAAGCTATACTCATATTTTACGACGCAGTAGTTGTAGGCTAGATGACGATAATGTAGAAGGGTATAGCCGCGGACAATAATCTAGGCAGGTAAGCGAGCCGGAATAATGTTTACTCGTTGTAAGTCCATGCTGTACTTTAGATATTTCGGTTATTCAAGTGCGGTAAAAATATTGTTAGTTTTTATACATATGTATGCAGATTTGAATTGACCAAAACCATTCTTTGTCACAGAAAAAATATGCCTTTTGATTGTCTCATCACACACCTAAAACATAAATTATAGTGTCAATTGAATGACACTATTCACGACCAAATTCGAGAGTAAATTGGTCGATTTTGACAGTGAAAGATGAGCATATTTGCAATAATAGTTGAAGTATTAACAACAATATATATAGAACTATACTAACGGAATTATGATGCCCTAAGGATATACGTTATAAAATATACATCATTAAAGTATTGACATAGTGCATAATTTTATGTAGTCTTGGTGGGTAAGCAAAAAACAAAAACTTACAAAACTCTTCATCGCTCTTCGTTGCCTTACCGGCAGCAAGAGCGGTCAGTCACAGCCAGGACGGTAAGCGCTCTAATAGTTTAAATTTTATGTAGCGGATTTACCGTCCGGCTCCATTTTTTCTGCCACTGCAGACTACCTTTATAAACTACAAAACAAAAATAAAAGCAGGATATAGATCTCATGAAAAAAAGAAATAGCGAACTACTTGGGCTGGCCGGAATGTGGTCGGGCCTTTTTATTTTTATGTCCTCAACCGATCCTACGAAACTACCTGCAATTCTACTTATTGCACCGATTCTTTGGATGTTTCTTTGTATCGTTTACACCATATTTGTATTACAAAGAGTTCTTTACAACTCCCAAAATGAAGCAATCAATAAGAAACGTATTGGCTCGGCTGTACTCATAGCCTCAGTTCCAACAGTTTTATTGTTATTGCAATCAATAGGGCAGCTTACCGCAAAAGACTTAGCGCTTGTCCTTATCTTGGTGGGGATTGGATTCGCATACTTGAAACGTTTCAGGCTTGCTCAAAAAATAGAATGATTTTTGGCCGCTCAACCTGGTATACTTAAACGTAATGAATCCAGTCGAACCAACAGATCAGACGCAGTCAGTTAGTGGAGTTTCTGACCCCCAGAACCCAGTTCAGTCTGGGTTTTCGTCTGACTTACCATCAACACTACCGCCCTTGGATCAATCATTAGATCAATCTGCAGCCGCTCAGCCTTCTGCGGCTATGCCAGTTGATCCAATTGCTGCGGCCATGCCTCCAGTGGTACCGACGAACACACAGAAGTTAAGTCCACATGCTCCTGCAATCGCAGACGATGTGGATCTTATCGAAAAGGAATGGGTCATCAAGGCCAAGGCCATTATCAAGAGTACGGGCAACGACCCGAATAAGCAGAATAGTGAAATGAGCAAGTTCAAGGCTGATTATTTGAAGACTCGCTACAGCAAAGAAATAAAAGTAAATGATTAACCCATGCCATCTGTAATTATCCCCATTGGAATCTTTCTTGTTGTAGCCACTATCGCTATAGCTATTGTCTATAGCCATTATCGCAAGGTACTTCGAGAGCAAAAGAACTTTGAACGTGGTCTTAAGATGGTCCCACTTTTTATCCACCTTCCGCCACCGAGTGAAGATATAGACGGTGGCGGGCGTGATGTACGTGATGTCACTGAAGAGAATATTTCTAAAGCTCAGACCATGTATGGCATCATCGCCAGTACTTTTCAGAAGGGTTTCAAAAATAACTTTTATGGTCAGCGGCACTTTGCCTTCGAAATAATTGGCACGCAGGGGATCGTAAAGTTCTACGCTGTAGTGCCTGTAGCCATGGTGGAGATAGTTAAGCAGGCAGTTATAAGTGCATATCCTACAGCGCGACTAGAAGAAGTGGCTGAACATAATATTTTTAGTCCTGTCGGTAAACTTGCCGGAACGATGGGCGGCGAACTGTCTCTTAAGGAAAATGCGGCATTCCCAATTGCTAACTATCAAGAGATCAAACGTGATGCCATTCAATCGTTACTAAATGCACTATCGAGCCTCGACAAGGAAGATGGTGCAGGAATTCAGATTCTACTTCGACCCGCTAATCCTTCATGGCGCAAGAACGCTCATGCAGAAGCAAGTAAGCGACGCAAAGGCACCAAGGATCGCAAGGGTGCGGAGAACCTGTTTTGGTGGGTTAAGCAACTTGGTGTGGCAGTAGTTAAACCACCTGAAGATAAATCCTCTGGAGGCGGTGATGACAAGAAGGATATATCAAGCCTGGATCAATCTATTATTGACGCTATAGAGGATAAGACACGGTACCCTGGGTACGAAGTACTGATTAGGGTTGTAGCATCTTCTAATATTTCTCAGCGTTCAATGGCTCTACTTAACAATATCGTAGCTTCGTTCTCGCTGTATGACGCCCCCGGTAAAAACGGGTTTAAATATACACCTGCTAAAGATATTGAAAGTTTTGTGACCGGGTTTATTTTGCGATTCTTCCCACCAGAGAGTAATAAGAATATTCTTAACTCGGTTGAGCTTGCCAGCTTGTTCCATTTTCCTGATCAAAAGAACATCCCGACCTCACAGCTGGAACGTC
>JACCDT011936093.1_pt1 | contig 10402 bp, 16 predicted proteins | sample 7446291 | NCBI WGS metagenome assembly JACCDT01 (sample SAMN15323446, study PRJNA562643) | freshwater metagenome | isolation source: river surface water | place: USA:Blue River Watershed | collected 2017-08-17 | reverse complement strand
GTGTACAAAATAATGCTGCTGATTTAACTGCTGATACCACTTTGGAATCAATAGTCAGCCCATTGAGATCTACCACAGTTGATCTAGACAGTGCAGTTACCGTGGCGACTAATGCTAGAACAATTGCTAGAAGTTCACCAGCATTGGCTGTCAACACGCAATTGACCATTGATTACGATGTATTGATTGCCAACGTTGCAAATTTAGAATCAACAGCCACATTCACAGTTACACCTACAATTGTTGCACGAGCACAGGCCAACTTTACAGCATTTGCCACTGAGTTAAGTCTGGGCAAGAAGACAGTGGGATTTGAGGCACATCTAGAGGCATTCAATACACAGTTGACAGTGGGTAGAAGATTTAGACTGGATCCATGTCTACAATTGATCATTGACAGTGAAACAAGAAGCCAATTGATATTACCTGAATACAGAACAACTGCTATCACAGGTGAAACAAGAACAAGAAGAATCATTAGTGAATCGCGTGTTATTACACTGGATTCCGAAACAAGAGTAAATAAAATTAAAGGATGCAAACTATGAAAACAGGTTATCAGCAAGATACCCAGGGCAGTTGGATTGCCAAAGACCCAGCAGCACAATTGACCTACAGCATGGACTGGAGTCAATGGTTGGAAGAAGGTGACACCATCAGCACAGTCACCTACACACTACAAGTCAGGGCCAATGATCCCGAACCCCTGATCAAGGAAAGCCAGGGAGTTCAAGGTGACACTTTGACATTCGTGGAAGTCAGTGGCGGACAAGTGGGCAAAGTCTACACAGTCACGGCCAATATTGAAACAGCCAATGGTTTGATTGACAGCAGATATTTCCGTATTCGAGTGGAAAATCGAAGTGCTTAATCAAAACTGTTGACATAGATAATAATTTCCCGTAATATGTGTGCATGATCCGGACAAGGGGTTCGGATCGTACACGGCGAAAGCCATTAACAGAGGTCTCGTCCTCAAGGAAAATTAATATGACAACAGTTTTATCGCTTCACAATAAATTTCGTGGTGATGCCACAGCCACAGCACAAAAGATTGCTAAAAATGGTAGTACTGCAACACTGAATAGCCATGTTGCACCACAACTCCAACAAATAAAAACAACAGATCTAGTTCCACTGGAAAGTCAGAGAACTACTAATGATCGTTGGACTGTTCAACGACTCAAAGCCCTGGGTGGTCTGGATATGTGGGCATTTGGTGCTTTATCAGTATGCCATGATACCCGAGATGGCAAAAACTATGTTTGGGATGGCTGCGGTAGATTAGCACTGGCACAGTTACATCAATTAGATCAAGTTCCCTGCCTAGTAGTCGAAGGTAACAAAGAAGATGCTGCATTTTACTTTGGTTATTGCCAGGACAGCAGCCAGGGACGAAGAACATTGAGTAAAGAAGTTCTATTCGTTAATAGATACTTCTCGGGTGATAAAACAGCCATTCAGGAATCTGAAGTATTGAGTCAACTGGGACTATTTGTGCAGGGAGATACAAGTTATTCAGTGCCACAGCCACTGGTACCTGGGCATGTAGAAATTGGGTATCGAGCATTCCATGAGGGATTCTACACCATTGCCGATGCAGATGATTCACTACCAATTACCGATCCAGTGATCAAGAATAAAATATCCCTAGTGCGACAAGCACGTGATATGATTGTAACAGCCTGGAGTCATAATGCATCAGGATGTAATTATATCAATCAGGATATATTCTGGGCACTGTTGTTCCTATTCAAAGTATATCCAGAAGTAAGAACTGGCGTAATGAATACACGTCTACAACAATTCCTGAACTATGTTGCCATGGGTCAAGATCAAAAACATGTAAAATGGAAGGCCGCCGGACTCAGCGGTAATAGTGGAGTAGCAGGCCAATTGGCATTTGGATTACTCAAAGCCTGGAAAAATACCAGTAACTTTTATAAAACAAGTGATAGTGGTATCTTAACATATAAAAAACTACGAGACTTTAATGTAGACACTGGTGATTTACAAGATTAATCACTAAAACACCATCAAACCCACCCAAAAACGGTGGGTTTTTTCATGACTCGATTAAATAGAGTTATGGAAGAAAATAAAAAGAAAACTGGACCCAAGCCCAAGGAATTAGTCGAAGGCACTATTCTGGGCAAAGTCATAGGACGAGATAAAAAGATTGTTCCACCCGGTCAAGTGGAAGAACTTGCCAGTTTGGGGTGCAAGGATCATGAGATTGCCAACTTCTTTGGCATTGATGAAAATACTCTAAGATATAACTTCAGCGTTGAACTGATAAAAGGGCGTGAAAATATGAAAATATCTTTACGCAGAGCACAACTTAAACTGGCACTATCAGGTAATGCCACTATGTTGATATGGCTGGGCAAAAACATTCTGGGACAGAGTGAAAGCCCATTCGATGCAGAAGCCAATAGCCCACTGCCCTGGGACAGTCAAGAGTAATGCCATTAACTGCACCACAACAAACAATAGCACAGGATGAACGACGATTTAAAGTAGTCATCGCTGGTCGACGATTTGGCAAGACTTTCCTGGCCATCAGACAATTATGTTATTACGCCAGAATCCCCGATCAGGAAGTCTGGTATGTGACCAGCAGTTATCGTGCTGCACGTATGATCTGTTGGAAGCCATTGAAGAAAAAACTTCTTGAACTTAGATGGGTTAAAAAGATCAACGAGTCACTGATGGAAATTACACTCAAGAATGGATCAGTAATTGCACTCAAGGGTGGTGACAATGCTGATAGTCTTCGTGGTAGCAGTCTAAGTTATCTGGTGATAGACGAAGTTGCAGAATGTGATTCCGAATTGTTCTATGAAGTATTGAGACCAGCACTGGCAGATCAGCAGGGTGGTGCCATGTTTATTGGAACTCCCAAGGGTAAAAACAATTGGAGTTATGAGTTATATCAATTGGGATATGAATATCCAGAAGAATGGGCCAGTTTTCAATACACCACTGCCCAGGGTGGCAATGTAAAGCCTGAAGAATTGGAATCAGCCCGACGTGACATGAGTGAGCGTCAATATAGGCAGGAATTTGAAGCCACATTTGAAACATATGAAGGCAGAGTGGCCTGGGCATTTGCACGTGAACACAATGTCAAGAAACTGGATAATCCCGACACAAGAGTATTACAAGTGGGTATTGACTTCAACGTTACACCACTCACTGCCACTATCATGGTAAGACAAGGAGACGATCTATATGTCATCGATGAAATCCAAATGCATTCCAGTAATACTAATGAACTCGCAGATGAGATCAGGGCTCGCTATCCAACAAGCAAAGTCTTTGCCTTCCCCGACCCCAGTGGTGCAAGTCGCAAAACTTCTGCAGGCGGCCACACCGATCACAGCATCCTTGCCAACGCAGGATTCATAGTCAAGGCACCAAGACGTCATGATCCAGTTAGAGATAGGATCAACGCATTAAATGCCAGGCTGTGTACCAGTACTGGTACCCATCATCTCTTTATTGATCCTAGGTGTAAATATACGATTGAAAGCCTAGAAAAATATTGTTTCAAGGAAGGTACGCAAATACCAGACAAAGGTGAATATGATCACATGTTTGATGCATTATCCTATGCAGTTGCCTACTTGTTCCCAATAACAAGAGATACATCAGACATCGTTCAACCACGACGTTGGACACATAATATCGGAGCATTAGCATAATGACAATAGCAAACCCAACATCACAACTTGAACAGTACATGCTGGTAGTTAGTGGTAATACACTTTTCAACAGTTACCAGGAAAGATGGCAATTCTACCTGGAAAGTTACATGGGCGGAGATGAATATCGCCGTGCCGGACATCTAGTCAAATATCAACTGGAGACCGAAGGTGAATACCAGGCACGTCTACAGTCCACACCACTGGACAATCACTGTAAATCAGTGATCTCAACATACATTTCATTCCTATTCCGTGAATGCCCAGAACGTGAACTGGGTGATCTAGTCATGGACCCAAGTCTAGACGGATTCATGAAGGATGCTGATCTAGAGGGCCGTAGCCTGGACAATTTTATGAAAGAAGTTGCAGTCTGGGCCAATGTATTCGGACACTGCTGGTTGATCATGACCAAGCCCAATATTGGTGCATTGACTCGTGCTGATGAACTGGCAGTGGGTGTACGTCCCTATGTGAACCTAGTTACACCATTGACAGTCATGGACTGGACCTGGGAACGTGGTATCACTGGTGCTTATGAACTCAGTTACCTCAAGTACATGGAAGAAACATCAGACGACTTGAGCACTTACCGAGAATGGACTCGAGAAACAATCACAACTTATGTGGTCAACAATACTGACAAAGTTGTGGTCAGTGAGATAGTTGAAGTCAACGGTCTAGGTGCAATTCCAGCAGTACAAGTGTATGTGAGCCGTAGTCCTGTACGTGGCATTGGCATCAGTTCAATATCCGACATTGCCGATCAACAACGTGCCATCTACAATGAGTACAGTGAAATCGAACAGTTGATCAGATTGCAAAATCACCCTGCATTAGTCAAAACACCAGATGTGGAAGCAGGTGCTGGTGCAGGTGCCATTATTCAAATGCCCGACAATATGGATCCAGGTCTCAAACCCTATCTATTGGAGCCTGCTGGTAATGGTTTAAGTCACATCTACGACAGTATCAAGAATCGTATAGCAGCCATTGACAAGATGGCCAACACGGGTGCAGTAAGAACAACTGAATCAAGAAACACTTCAGGTGTTGCCATGCGTACAGAGTTTGAGTTATTGAACGCAAAACTAAGTGAGATGGCTGACAACTTGGAATTGGCTGAAGAACAAATGTGGAGATTCTACTGCCAGTATCAGGGTTATGCTTGGAATGGCAAGATTGAATACCCAGGTAGTTTCAACATCCAGGACGATGCTGCCGAAATGCAAAAATTATCTGTGGCCAAATCCACTGCCACTGATCCACGAGTATTACAAGTGATTGATCAACAATTACTCAAAGCATTGGAAGTTGATCCCACACAAGTGATGCCGGAAGTGACATTACCTGAAGACAATCAGGATTATGAGGAGTAATTATGCCAGTACGTAAAGTCCAGGGCGGTTACCGATGGGGTAAGTCAGGTAAAACTTATCCCACCAAGCGGCAGGCATTAAAGCAGGCCCGTGCTGTATATGCCTCAGGTTACCGGAAAAAGCGTTAAATTAATGCCATTTCTTTTGACATGTATAAATACTTCTAGTGGTAATTTACCATTATAACTCTAGGAGGCGAGGTTTACAATGACCGATCAAAACATTGGCGACAACAACGCAACTGATGCGACATTAGATGATGGAAATCAGGCACAGGCAGCAAAAACTTATTCACAACGAGAAGTTGACGATATGATGGCCCGTATGAGGGGCTCATTGGAAAAGAAGTTACTAAAACCCTATGAAGGTCTCGGTAACCCAGATGAACTTCGTGCTCTACGTGAAGATGCTGAAAAGCGTCAAACGGAACAGCAAATTAAACGTGGTGAGTTTGAAAAGACTCTACAAGAGTTGGCTGCTCGAAAAGACAGTGAGATCCAAAAGAGAGATGCAGTTATCAAGGAATACAAGATCAACACTCCTCTACTCAGTGCTGCTGCACAGTTCAAGGCTGTGAATGCAGATCAGGTAAAGGCATTGTTGAGCAATCAAGTAAGACTTAATAACGAAGGTGAAGTAGAAGTCGTCGGCAACGATGGCGCAGTGAGATACACGGACGCTGGAGCACCCTTGGGTGTACAGGATCTAGTGCGAGAATTCCTGGATTCGAATCCGCACTTCGTTCAGAGTACTCCCAGTACTACTAACAGCAAGTCAAGTGTTGCTGGCACAACAGCCAGTAAAATTGATATCTCGAAGTTGGATATGACAAAGCCGGAACATCGTAAGATGTACGCGGATTACCGTCGACAAAACGGTTTAGCCTAATTCTAATCAAGGAGATATAAAATGGCAGGTTCTACAACAACAACATTAAATGATTTACTACCAAGCATCGTTGCAGAAGCAATGTATGTGGCCAACGAGCGTTCTATTATGCGCGGTTTGGTTAAAAACTATTCTTTGGCTGCTGGCCAAGGTAAAACTGTAACAGTTCCAGTCTACCCAAAGGTTGACGCTGCTGCTATCACTGAAGGTGATATCGTTTCTAACTCAGCAGTTTCAACAAGTGGTGTTACACTAACTGTTGCAACAAACGCAATTCGCACTATGGTTTCTGACTTGTCAGTTGCTGCAAGTTCAAGCAACGTTGTTGCTGATCTTGGCCGTTTATTCGGTGAAGGTATTGCTCGTAAGATCGACAAAGATCTAACTGCTCTATTTGCTGGTTTCTCAGCAGGTAAGGGTGACTACACTACTGCTATCACTGCTGCTGAGATTTTCGAATCTGTTGCTAAGTTACGTGGTTCTGGTGTTGATGCCAGCGGTTTGGTTTGCGTATTGCACCCAGAAGTTGCTTATGACCTAAAGAAAGCATTGACAACCAACGGTAACGTTGCATTCACTGCTGGTGCTTTTGGTAACGTTGCTAACTCAGCAATGGAAAATGGTTTTGTTGGTATGTTGGCTGGTGTTCCAGTATTCGAAACATCCAACATCGACTATGACACCAACGCTGGTGATTTCCCAGGCGCTGTGTTCCACCGTGATGCACTAGGTTTGGCAATGATTGGTGACGTACAAATCGAAACTGCTCGTCGTATCGACTACTTGAGCACAGAGATTGTTGCATCATGCCACTATGGTGTTGGTGAACTTCAAGATGGTCTAGGCCGTTATTTGAAGCACGACTCTAGCATCTAATAAATAAAATGTCCGAGTAATGACGGGCATTTTATCCTAAATGAGAATCCCCCGGGTACACAATACCTGGGGGTTTTCTTTTGTTTGTATATTACTTTTTAAGTCATCAACTAAATACTGATGTTGAGAAGGACTCAACACTAAAAATTTAAGTGAAGGACACTATTATGGCTTATGCAACTCTTGACGACCTACTCCGGGTCGAACCTACTATTACCGACTATGGTAACATTGACTGGGATGCAGAATTAGCCCGTAGTGAAACAGAAGTCAATCGTATCCTTCAAGTACGTTGGTTCCAGAATTACAAGAAGACACTGGGTATCAGCGTAGTATTCAACCCCAATTTATTAACGCCAGAGCAATGGACACAGGCCACTGTGTATCACGCACTGGCTTTTCACATTGCACCCAAACTAACCAAGTTTGAACAAGAAGGCAATGAAGACAAGTTCCAGGTCATGATGAACTATTACAGTGGACGCTTTGAGCATGAGATGGATCTCAGCCTACGTCTAGGTGTAGAGTATGATCTGGATGCAGACTCAACTGTCACTGAAGAAGAAAAGAAAAGTATCAATGGTCTAAAGTTGGTGAGATAACATGAGTATCCGCGAAGCCACAGCAGTCAATATCGTGGACACTCTCCTGGCTATAGAAGATCCACAACCAGTGCTGGTAACACGCGAGCCATTCGACGTGGAAAAACTGGCCATCACACAATTCCCTGCATTGTTAGTTCAACAGACCACAGAAACACGCAGCACTATCAGCATGGGTGTTCCAGGTGTTGGTCGCAGAACTGGTGAGATGACATTCCAAATTCGTGCTTTTGTACGTGGTACAGAGTTAGACACACGCCGTAATGCTTTACTTGAAGCAATAGAAAACTCACTGGACAGTGATCGTTACAGGGATCAATGGGCCACCGGTGTTACTGACACACAAATCGTAGAAATCGAAATTATTCCAAGACAACAGCCATTGGCAGAAGTTCTTGTCACTGTGGTGGTCAGTTACAACTACATAAGAGGAGCCCAATAATGTTTGTACGAGTCGCATTAGCAGGTCTGGAACGTGATATTCCACGTGCCAAGTTAAGCCATTACAAGTTATACGGATGGGAAGTGGTGGGAGCGAATCAGGCGCCTGAGGAAGTCAAAACACCTCAGGCGGCCACTGTTGATTCAGGCGCCATCACTGCCAAACCAAGAAAAAAGACTGCAAAGTCAGCGGAGACAGCGCCAGAAGCCGCAACAGTAGATCTGGGCAACGACATTTCTAAAGGAGATTAACCAATGTCAGTACTTACAGGTAACAATGGCGTTGTCAAGATTGATAACGCAAGCGGTACACCAACCGCTATCGCTCAGGTGCGTAACTTCTCAGTTGAGATTACTGCCGACACAATTGAAACAACCAACATGGGCCAGGAAACACGTAGTTATGTAAAAGGCCTAAGTTCATTCAGCGGATCAGCAGATGTTTATTTTGACACTTCCAACTACACTGGTGGTGCAAGCGTAGTTGCTGCATTAAACCCAACAACTGGTGCAGTAGGTGATGCTCCATTGACAATCGAATTATACTTGAACAACACTGCCGACAAATTCAGTGGTGAAGTTATCGTAACTGGTTATTCAGTTAACTCAAGTTTCGACGGTCTAGTTGAAGCCAGCATTTCGTTCCAGGGTTCTGGTGCGATGTCATTCACAGCCTAAGGAGAACTTAAATGGCAACTTTAGTGGGTAACGATGGCGCTGTTGTTGTAGGTTCAACAACTGTGGCCAATACACGTAATTTCTCAATCGAGATGACAGCAGACACCATTGAATACAGTTCAATGGGTTCAGATACTCGTCAGTATGTCAAGGGACTGAGTTCATTCAGTGGATCAGCAGACATCTACTTTGATCCTTCAGAGTTTGATGGCGCTGATACAACATTCAACCCAACAACTGGCGCAGTAGGCGATGCAGCCATCGCAGTTAAACTATACCTAAAACAAGACGCCAGCAATGACCTAGTGTTCACTGGCAACATTGTGGTAACTGGTTATACCGTTAACTCAAGTTTTGATGGTATTGTTGAAGCATCAATCAGTTTCCAAGGAACTGGTGGTGCAACATTCTCAGCATCAGGTAACGTGTAATGCTAAAAGCAACCTTGTCCTATGACTCAAGAGACCTGGAAAGAAGTCTCAGTAAGTTTGTGGCTGAGGTTGCTGATGCAGTGGAGCAGGCAGCGAAAAAATCAACTCCAGTACGTAGCGGCCGAGCCCGCGCTGGCTGGACCAAGTCAGTGGATCAAGATCAATTCACTGTGGAAAATCGGGTTCCTTATATTGGTAAACTAGAGGCTGGAGCGAGCCGTCAGGCACCTCGAGGTATCATTGGACCAACTCTAACAACAGTAAAAGGAAAATACAAATGAGTAAAGTTTTAGAAAAGGCAACAGCACACTTCCGTAACCAAATTAGTGGCGAGATGAAGTCAGTGGATGTTCCAGAATGGGAAACAAAGATTTATTTCAAAACAGTCACCAGTCTCAAAGAAGAAGGCAAAGTTTTGGAATTGAGTCAGGCAGGCAAGAGTGTGGAAGCACTTGTTGAGTCATTGGTTATCCGCGCTCGTAACGAAGACGGTAGCCGTATGTTCACCATGGCTGACAAAATGATTTTATTAAATGAAGTTGATCCCAAAGTCTTGATTCGCGTGGTCAGTGAAATGAACGGCGTGAGTGAAGAAGTAGCAGTGGATGCAGTGGAAAAAAACTAAGAGCGGACCCAGACCTGATGTTTGCCTATAGACTGGCAAAGGATCTGGGCCGCACCGTAACTGAAGTCTTGGATATGTCAACAACTGAATTTGCAGGTTGGGCAGCATTTTACAAGATCGAGCAGGAAGAGATGAAAAAGCAAATGGAGCGTAAACGATAATGGCAGATGCACAAATTAGAATAACGGCCGACACACGTCAGGCTGAGAGGGCACTGGGTGATCTCAATAGTGCTCTAAAGAATCTTGCCAGTATTGCCATTGGTGGCAGCCTGGCTCAACAGTTTGTTCAACTGACCAGCAATGTTCAGGAAATGACCAACAAGTTGATCTTTGCCACTGGCAGTGTCAAGGACGCCAATGCTGCTTTTAATCTCCTGTCCAGCACTGCCAAAGCCACAGGCAGCAACCTAGGTGGTACAGTTGACTTGTATCAAAAGTTAGCACAATCTGCAACCTTTGCCGGCAGCAGAAGTGAAACATTGGCTGTTATCACCAGCAACTTCAACAAGACCCTGCAAATTTCAGGTGCCAGTGGTGCTGGTGCTGCTGCTGCATTGTATCAGTTTGCACAAGCCATGCAAAAGGGTACATTAAATGGTGATGAATTCCGCACCATTATGGAAACCAACGGTTACTTGCTCAAAGTACTGGAACAACAAACTGGTAAATCAAGAACTGAATTGATCAAGATGGCCAGTGATGGCAAGTTAAGTGCTGAGATTGTGGGCAAGGCATTGTTGGAAAGCACACAGATCAGTGAAGACTATGGCAAG
>JACCDT010528130.1_pt1 | contig 10403 bp, 6 predicted proteins | sample 7446291 | NCBI WGS metagenome assembly JACCDT01 (sample SAMN15323446, study PRJNA562643) | freshwater metagenome | isolation source: river surface water | place: USA:Blue River Watershed | collected 2017-08-17 | reverse complement strand
GAGGTCGAATTTGGAGATGAACTTTTCGTGGGATTTTGCGGGATCGATGCTCACTCCGAAAATCGCGGCGCCGGTCGCCTTGAGCTCTTCCCAGGCGTCACGGATCCCGCAGGCCTGGGTGGTGCATCCCGGGGTGTCATCCTTGGGGTAAAAGTAGAGAACGACGGGATTGCCCTTCAGATCAGAGAGTTGAAGAGGGGTGCCGGATCCGTAGCGACCCCCCACGGCTGTTGTGCTGAACGAGGGGGCCTTGTCGCCTGCTTTTAGTGTGCTCATGTGATGATTGATGGTTTGAAAATATGGAACTCAGGAAATCAGGAAAAGATCCGGAGGAGAGAGTGAGTAAGCGATTCGGGATGCTTTGCAAAGATCCGCATGGGAACGATGTGTTTCCTTATCATGAATTTCTTCCTGTTTTCCTGATTTCCACATGAATCAATTTTATTCATCCGCCGTGATCGGGGGGAGGAAGCGGACTCGACGATCGTCGCGCGGAAGCCGGATCGTGAAGAGCATTCCCTTGCCCAGCGCACTCTGGATCATGATCTCACCCCCGTGGGCTCTGACGATCCGCTGCACGACATGGAGGCCGAGACCGGAACCGTTTTCCTTGGTAGTGTAATAGGGTTGGAAGATTTTGCTGACGGATTCCGGATCGATGCCGCCACCCGTGTCGCCGATGCTCACCCAGACGTGGGAATCGTCCGAGGCGGTGATGATCCTGAGATGGCCGTCGCTTCCCATGGCCTGGAAGCTGTTGCGGATGACGTTGTAGAGGGCTTGGCGGAACTGGTCCCGGTCAAGGGAGACGGGGGGCATGTGTTTGCCCGGGAAGACATCCACCTTGATGCCGCGGTCCTCGACCTCGGTTCGGAGAAACTCCACGGTCTCCAGCACCAGGGCGTTGAAATCGGTCGGCACGCACTCCAGGGGTGCGGGGCGGACGGCCTTTAGGAACTGGGTGATGATCTGATCGAGACGCTTCACCTCGCTGCGGGCGATGGTCACCGATTCCGCAAGTTCCGCTTGTTCCTCCTCCCGGGAGATTCCCTTGCGGAGACGGCGCTCTAGGAGCTGAAGCTGGATATCGAGCGAGTTGAGGGGGTTGCCGATCTCATGGGCGACACCAGCCGCGAGCAGGGTGACTGCGGAGAAGCGCTCGCTTTCGAGGGTCTCCTCGGCCTCGCGCCTCTCCTGGGTGATATCCCTGAGGATGATGGCCCGTCCGACCAGGGCCTTACGGGAGGCCTCCTCCTCGTCACTCATGAGGGGGGCGATGTAGAAGTTCAGAAAGCGTCTTTCCGGGTAAAAGATCTCGAGGTCTCGGCTCATCACCTCCCCGGTCCGCGCCACCGATTTCAGATCAAGTCCGGGGATCGCCTCCGAAAGTCTTCGTCCGATATTCTCCGCACCGGTCATCCCGAAGAAAGTGCAGGCCGCCTTGTTCATATAGATGATGTGATCCTCGGGATCGGTGACGATGACTCCCTCCAGGATGGCGTTGAAGATCGTCTCCAGGAATCCCTTCTCCTTGGAAAGGATCTGCAGGTAGTGGCCGATGTCGTCCGGTTCGACAAAACGGATTCTCTCGACCAGTTTGTCGATGAATCCCCGGTTCATGGCTGCTTAACCACTGCTCAGGCGAGCAGCTCCTGAAGCTCCCCGACCCTTCGTTCAAAAAGATCCAGGGCCGCGTTGACGGGTGCCGGCGAGCACATGTCGACGCCGGCTTCCGCAAGGGTCTCGATCGGGAACCTGCTGCCACCGCTCCTGAGGAACCCGAAGTAGCGATCCGTCTCTCCGCTTGCCAGCACCTTGGTGGCCAGCGTGATCGCGGCGGAGATGCCGGTCGCGTACTTGTAGACGTAGAAGGCGCTGTAGAAGTGGGGAATGCGCAGGCATTCCAGTTCCAGTTGCGCGTCGATGACGACTTCGGTGCCGAAGTACGCGTCGAGAAGCCCCCGGTACATCCTGCGGAAACTCTCCAGGGTGAGTGCCTCCCCTGCCTCCTCCGAGGCATGGGTTATTTTCTCGAATTCCGCGAACATCGTCTGCCGGAAGAGCGTGCCCCGCAGGTCATCGACCTGCCTGTTGATCAGGTAGGCCCGCATCGCCTTCTCCTTTGTCTCGGAGAGGAGATGCTCGGTCAGCAGGATCTCGTTGAATGTCGAGGCCACCTCGGCCAGGAAAATCGGGTAATGGTAGTTCTGGAAGCTCTGTGTTCTCCGGGCGTACCACGTGTGCATCGAGTGGCCGGCCTCGTGCGCCAGGGTGTAGATGTCCGAAAAGACATCCTTCTTGTAGTTCATCAGGATGTACGGGGGCGCCTCGTAGGTTCCGTAGGAGAAGGCCCCGCTTCTCTTCCCCTTGTTCTCGTAGCGGTCACACCACCGTTCCTCGCGCAGGCCACGGCCGAGTACTTGGGTGTATTCGTCGCCAAGGGGGACGAGCGAGCGGAGCACCATCTCCGTCGCCTCGTCGAAGGAGACATCGCTCTGCACCGCCGCCACCAGCGGGGCGTAGGTGTCGTACACATGGAGGTCGGGCAGATTGAAGACCCGCTTGCGCAGGTCGTAGTAGCGGTGAAGGACGGGAAGACGCGAGCGGACAGCACCGATCAGGTTGTCATAGACGCTCACCGGAACATTGTCAGGGAAGAGGGAGGCCTCGCGGGCCGAGGGATAGTTGCGGGCGCGGGCGAGGAAGACATCCGCCTTGACGGAATTTGCAAGGGAGCTGGCCAGCGTGTAGCGGTGGGCGTCGAATTCCGCGTAGAATTTCTTGAAGGCCGCCTTGCGGACACAATGGTCAGGGCGCTGCAGCAGGGAGGAGAAGCTGCTCTGGGTCAGTTCGACATCCTGCCCCCGGTCATCCCTGACCGAGCCGAAGGTCATGTCGACGTTGGTCAACTGAGAGAAGGTCTCGTGATGCCCCCCGATGGTCGGCATCGCAAGGGAGAGGAGTCGCTCCTCCTTGTTGCCGAGGATGTGGGGTTTGAGCCTACGCAGGCGTTGCAGGGGAATCTGCCAGTCGACCAACAGGGGATCGGCAAGGTAGGCTGTGAACGTGTTGTCGGGGATCTCCTGGATCTCCGGCGCCACCCAGGAGCAGGCCTCGCTGATCTTGGCACAGAGGGAGGAAAAGCGTCCCTCCCGGTCCAGGGCGTCCGCGTTGGCGCTGTCCTCGGAGACACGGAGAGAGGCGTATTGGCCGAGGCGCTCCGTCGAGCGGTCGAGCGATTTCTCAAACTCAAGCACCGCCACCAGATCCGCCGCACTTCGGCCCAAGGTGCCCCGGAAGGCGGAGACACCCTGGTAGCGTCCTGCGAGTGCCGTGAACTCAGCCTCCCAGGCGGCGTCATCCTCAAAAATCGGCGAGAGATCCCAGGTGTCCCCGACGGGGACTTCGGGCCGTGATTTGAGCGTCGAGGCCGCGTTCTCTCCCGAGAGGTCGGCGATGAGAGAGGGAGAGGCGCTGGCAGCCATGGAGACTATTTCTGGGACTTACCCTGAGAGGCCACCGCGGCCATGGCGGCGGCGATCGCATCCTGGTCACCGAGGTAGTAGTGGCGGATCGGCTTGAGATCCGAATCGAGTTCATAGACCAAGGGCACTCCTGTCGGGATGTTGAGGGCGAGCACCTGCTCCTCGCTCAGGTTGTCGAAGTACATGACCAAGGCGCGAAGCGTGTTGCCATGGGCGGCGACGAGCACCTTCTCCCCGCGCTTCACGGCAGGGGCGATCTCCTCATGCCAGTAGGGAAGCACGCGCTCCACCGTATCCTTGAGGCACTCGGTCACCGGGAGGTCGGCTTCGGGAACGTTTTTGTAACGGGGGTCATGCCCGGGCCAGCGCTCATCGCTTTTCTCCAGGGCCGGGGGTGGGACGTCGTAGCTGCGCCTCCAGACAAGTACCTGCTCATCACCGAATTTTGCGGCCGTCTCCGCCTTGTTGAGACCCTGCAGGGAGCCGTAGTGGCGCTCGTTCAGGCGCCAGGAACGCTCGACTGGGATCCAGAGTTCGTCCAACTCGTCGAGGATCATCCAGAGGGTGCGCAAGGCGCGCTTGAGGACGGAGACAAAGGCGCGGTCAAAGGTGTATCCTTCCTTCTTGAGGAGCTCTCCGGCGGCCTTGGCCTCGCCGAGTCCCTTCTCGTTCAGATCGACATCGGTCCAGCCGGTGAATCGGTTTTCGCGGTTCCAGGTGCTTTCGCCATGACGGATGAGAACGAGTTTGTGCATATCGGCTGATCGTACACGAAAAGCTCACACCTTGGAAAGGGTGCTCCTAAGAGGTGATCCAAAGGAAACCGTGGCGAGAGCTGTTGGACGCGCAGGTCGACAGCCCCATGGCTAAAAAGCCCGCGACTCCTATCGCGCTTATCTCTTCAGCCAAGGTTCAAGGGCGACCCTGAGCTTCTGCTCATCCCCGAAGGTGAAATCCTCTCCCAGTTGAAGCGGGAAAGCGGTTCCCGACGGCGTGATGATTTCAAAGATCAGGGAACGCTTTCCCGGATGTTTCCTGATCGCCTCAATGATCCCGGGCAGATCCTCTTCGTTGAGGCGGGAGCGATCGATCCGCAGGCGCAGCGGCTTCTTGGAGGGTTTGGGAGTGAGGGCCTTGAAGTCGCTTGCGATGGCGCGGATGCCTCCCTCATTGGGGGTGACACGGACGGTGCAGGAGATGACGGTGCCCGGCTTGAGGATCTCCTCGTGCTTGCTGAAGGACTCGTCCCAGGCGGTGAACTCGATCGTGCCGCTATCATCCTCGAAGGTCATGATCCCGAAGGGACGACCATCCTTCTTGGTGAAGCGTTTTTCGACGGTGGAGAGGAGACCGGCCAGTTTGAGGGTCCCTTTTTCCGTCACCGCATGGGCCTCGGCGGTGGTGTTGTAGGATCCCGCCTCAAGGCTGCCTCGGTAATCGTCAAGGGGGTGGCCGGTGACGTAGAACCCGAGCAGTTCCTTCTCATGGGCCAGCATCTCGGCCCTGCTCCAGCGCTCCACGGTGATTCCGGAGTTCTCCTTGGCGGGGGAAGGAGCCAGATCTGTCAGGGAGTCGAAAAGGGAGACCTGTCCGCTTGCACGGTCCTTTTGCACGGAGGCGGCCGCACCGATGGCCCCCTCGATCGCCGCATCGAGGGCGGCGCGGTGGCGACCGTCCCAGTCGAAGGCCCCCGCTCGGACGAGACTCTCGAGGATCTTCTTGTTCACCGTCCTGGAGTCGAGGCGCGAGCAGAAGTCCTCGAGCGACTTGTAGGGACCGTTGGCCTCGCGTTCCGCAACGGCTGCGGCCATGGCGGCCTCGCCGACATTCTTGATGGCGGCCAGGCCGAAGCGGATCGCACGGCCTCCAGGGAGTTCCTCGGGGAGGAAGGTGAGGGCGCTCCGGTTGATGTCGGGCGGGAGGATGGTGATGCCCATCCGTCCGCACTCGCCGACAAAGGTGGCGATCTTGTCGGTATTGTTGACCTCGTTGCCGAGGAGTCCCGCCATGAATTCGACAGGGTGGTTCGCCTTGAGGTAGGCCGTCTGGTAGGAGACGAGGCCGTAGGCCGCGCTGTGGCTCTTGTTGAAGCCGTATTGCGCGAATTTCTCAAGGAAGTCAAAGATGGCGTTGGCCTGCTTGGCGGGGATCTGGTTGACCTTGGCACACCCCTCGACGAAGACCTCGCGCTCCTTTTTCATTTTCTCCATGTCCTTCTTGCCCATCGCGCGGCGTAGAAGGTCGGCCTGTCCCAGCGTGTAACCGGCTAGCGCGCTGGCAGCCTGCTGCACCTGCTCCTGGTAAACGATGATGCCGTAGGTCTCGGAACAGATCTTCTCGAGCAGCGGGTGGGCGTATTCGATCTTCTTGGTGCCGCGCTTGCGCTCGATGTAGTCGTCGATAAATTGCATCGGCCCGGGACGGTAGAGGGCGATGAGGGCGATGATGTCCTCGAAGCGGCTGATCTGGAAGCGCTTCGCGGTCGCGGTCATGCCGCCCGACTCAAGCTGGAAGATGCCGATGGTCTCGCCCCTATTGAGAAGGTCGAAGGAGGCCTTGTCGTCCATCGGGATGCGCGCGATGTCGAAGTCCGGCGCATGCCTGCGGATGAGCTTTGAGGCATCATCGATGACTGTCAGGTTCTTCAACCCAAGGAAGTCCATCTTGAGCAGTCCCAGGTCGGTCAGGGGCCCCATCGCGTACTGGGTCACGATGCTGCCGTCGTTGGCGCGGGCGAGGGGGATGTACTCCGAGAGGTCCCGGTCCCCGATCACGACACCTGCGGCATGGACGCCGCTGTTGCGGGAGAGTCCCTCAAGCAGCGAGGCGTAGCCCCAGAGTTGGGCCGTGGAGGGTTCTTCCTCGACGGCTTTCTTCAGCTCGGGATTTTTCTCGATGGCCCCGGGTTCGTGCTTCCCCTCCTTGTCGGTCTTCCCGTTGAGCGTGATGTTGAGCTCGTTGGGGATCATCTTGGCGATGCGGTCGGCGTCGCCATAGCTCCAGCCGAGCACGCGGCCCACGTCGCGGACGACGCTCTTCGCGCCGAGCGTTCCGAACGTGATGATCTGGGAAACGGCGCGCTCCCCGTATTTTTCCCGGACATACTCGATGACCTCTCCCCGGCGGTTCGGGCAAAAGTCGACGTCGATATCGGGGGGGCTGATACGGTCGGGATTGAGGAATCGCTCGAAAAGCAGCCCGTAGCGCAGGGGGTCGAGGTCGGTGATGCCGAGCACGTAGGCGACGAGCGATCCTGCCGCCGATCCGCGGCCCGGACCGACGGGAATGCCACGCGATTTCGCGTAGTTGATGAAATCCCAGACGATGAGGAAGTAGCTCGTGAAGCCGGTCTTGAGCAGGACCGAGAGCTCGAAATCGAGGCGTTGGCGCAGTTCGGGATCGCTCCCGGCCCTCTCTCCGAAGCGTTTGCGCAGCCCCTCCTCGCAGAGTTCCTTCAGGTAGCCGTCGCGGGTTTTTCCCTCGGGCGGCGTGTAGTCCGGGTACTTTGACTTTCCGAATTCCAGCTTGGCATGGCAGCGCTCGGCAATGGCCAGCGTGTTACTGATGGCGTCGGGTCGATCGGCGAAGAGGGCGGCCATCTCCTCGCCGCTCTTGAGGTAGAGCTCGGGGACGTAGCGCATCCGCTTCTCGTCATGGATCATCGATCCCGTTCCGATGCAAATCATCACGTCGTGCGCCTCGTGGTGCGCCCGCTCGAGGAAGTGGACGTCGTTGGTGGCGACCAGTCCGAGGCCCAGGTTGCCGGCGATGTCGATGAGTCCCGCGCGGTTGCGCCTTTGCTGCTCGATCCCGTGGTCGGCGAGCTCAATGAAGAAGTTCTCCGCGCCGAAGATGTCGCGGTAGGCGGCGGCATGATCGAGCGCCAGGTCGGTCTTGCCGTCGGTCAGGGCGGTGTTGACCTCGCCCTTGAGGCATCCGCTCAGGGCGATGATTCCCTTGGCATGGGCGGCGAGGAATTCCCTGTCGACGCGCGGCTTGTAGTAGAAGCCCTCGAGGTGGGCGGCGGAGGTGATCTTGACGAGATTGCGGTACCCCTCGTCGTCGGCCGCGAGCAGGGTCAGGTGATGGGCCGCGTCCTTGCCCCCGTTGGCCGTTTTCTTCTCGAGCATCGATCCGGGCGCGACGTAGGCCTCGCAGCCGATGATCGGCTTGATTCCCGCTTTTTCGGCCTCCTGATAAAACTCGACCGCCCCGTAGAGAACCCCGTGATCGGTGAGTGCGATGGAGGGCATCTCCATCTCCTTGGCCCTTTTGATCAGGTGCTTCATCCGGATGGCACCGTCCAGCAACGAGTACTGGCTGTGCACATGCAGGTGGACGAAGGGCGTCTGGGACATCTGTCCAATTTACGCGCGCCCATGATGGGCGGCAAGCGCCCGGGGACGGGCATGGCGAAATTACCCGTCTTGAAGAGCGATCGCCAGGAGACCCCGGAGGGTCAGGAGAGGATCGACAAGGTCGATGAGTTTTTTGCCACCCTGTTCGAGAGAAAGGCGCTCGACGAGTTCCGCATCCCCGCCCGTGGCGATCACATGGGGTTTCTTCGAAAAGTGCTCACGGTTGATGCGTGTCACCGCCTCGCGGACCAAGCCGACGGCCCCGAGCAACAGGCCGATCCTGATGGCCTCGCCGGTGCTTTTGCCGATGCTGGCATCGATCCCCGTGATCCGGGTGAGGGGGAGGAGAGCAGTCCGTTCGTGAAGGGCCTTGGCTGCGGTGGGAAGGCCCGGCGCAATGATTCCTCCCAAATATCTGCCCTCCGCGTCGATGACGTCAAAGGTCACGGCCGTGCCGAAATCAACGACGATCGCCGGGAGTTTGCGCATGGCAACGGCGGCCGCCGCGTTGGCAAGTCGATCCGCCCCGATGGTGGAGGGTGAGGGGTAGAGCACCTCGACGCCGCCCGGCACACGGTGATCGACCCAGAGCGGCGGGCAGGTCAGGGAGGTGGCAAGGATACGGCTGGCAACGGGAACCACCGAGGCAATGACCGCCCGGTCGGCCTTGAACGGTCGGAGGCTCGAGGAGGTGAGTTCCGGGGTCGGAATCCTGTGCACCTTTCCGATGATTCCGTTGCGGGCCACGGCAACCTTGGTGAAGGAGTTGCTGACATCCACCAGAAGGATGCGCCCGCAGGAAGCGGGGGCCTTCCCGGGCGTGGCTGAACGGCGGGGTGCCTTTCCCACGGTCACCCTCCGGAGGAATTCGCCAGATCGGCCTCTTCCGGAGGCAGGACTGCCTTGAAGCGGTTCTTGTCGATCGCCTTCATGTAGGCCTCGTGCGGGGTGATGACCCCCTCTGCCATCTTCTCCCAGATGGCATCATCCATGAACTGCATCCCCTCGGCCTTTCCGGCAACGATCACATCCTGGAGCTTCTGGGTCGCTCCCTCTCGGATGATGGCCGAGACGGCGGGATTCACCTTGAGGATCTCGTTGATGGCGACGCGTCCGCTTCCGTCCGCTTTCTTGAAGAGAAGCTGGGCCACGACCCCTCGGAGCGACGTTGCCAGCATGGTGCGGACCTGGGCCTGCTGGTCGGCGGGGAAGGCATCCACGAGACGGTCGATGGTCTTGCGGGCGTTGTTGGTGTGGAGGGTTCCGAAAACGAGGAGACCCGTCTCCGCGGCGGTCAGCGCAAGTTGGATGGTCTCCAGATCGCGCATCTCTCCGACGAGCACGATGTCGGCATCCTCGCGGAGCACCGCCTTCAGTCCCGCCGGAAAGCTCACGGCGTGCTCGGGAACCTCCCGCTGGGTGATGATGCTCTTTTTGTTGCGGTGCACGAACTCGATCGGTTCCTCAATCGTGACGATGTGCCGCCCGTAATTGGCATTGATGTAGTCGATGAGCGCCGCCAGCGTGGTGCTCTTGCCGGAACCGGTCGGGCCTGTCACCAGCACGATGCCGCCTCGCATCTGGCCGAACTCCTTGATGACCGGCGGCACTTTCAGGTCCTCGAGGGTGGCGATCTTGGTCGGGATGATTCGGAAGACGGCGCCGTATCCGAAGACCTGCTTGAGGTAGTTGCAGCGGAAACGGCTCTCCTCGTTCATCTGGTAGGCGAAGTCGAGATCCCCCGTCGCCTCGTATTTCTCCCAGTTTTTCGGAGTGCAGATCTCGCTGAGCATGTAGGCCATTTCGTCCTTGGTCAGCGCCTCCTCGCGGATCGGGACAATGTCGCCGTGCCTTCGGATCTTGGGAGGCTGTCCCTCGGCAAGGTGGAGATCTGAGGCGCCGTAGTCCACCAGCGCCTGAAAAAATGCATCGATGTAGGCCATCCTGTGTGCTCCTTGGAAATGTTGTCCGCTCAGGCGCCGCAGAGGGCCCTCATCTGGGGTTTGTTGTCGGCCCGGTAGATGGCCTCCTCGGCGGTGATCGTTCCCTGCTGGTAGAGATTGGCGAGGGCGTCGTCCATGAGCTGCATGCCGGCCTTCTTTCCCGTCTGGATGATGCCGGGAAGCATGAAGGTCTTGGCTTCGCGAATGACGTTCGCGACGGCGGGCGAGTTGGTCAGGATCTCCATGGCGATGGCGCGACCGCTGCCGTCGGCCTTTGGGACGAGTTGCTGGCTGATGATGCCGCGGAGCGACTCGCTGACCATGGTGCGGATCTGGTCCCGCTGCTCGATCGGGAAGACGTCGAGAAGTCGGTCCAGCGTCCTGGCCGCGCTGCTGGTGTGGAGGGTTCCGAGGACAAGGTGACCCGTCTCGGAGGCCGAGATGGCAAGCTGGATGGTCTCCAGGTCACGCATCTCTCCGACCATGATGACATCGGGGTCCTCGCGCAGGGCGCCGCGAAGCGCGGTCGCAAACGAACTGGTGTGCAGGTGAACCTCGCGCTGGGTTACCTGGCATCCGGCGGAGGGGATCAGGTACTCGACGGGATCCTCAAGGGT
>JACCDT011742866.1_pt1 | contig 10412 bp, 14 predicted proteins | sample 7446291 | NCBI WGS metagenome assembly JACCDT01 (sample SAMN15323446, study PRJNA562643) | freshwater metagenome | isolation source: river surface water | place: USA:Blue River Watershed | collected 2017-08-17 | reverse complement strand
GAGGCCCCAGACATAGCGCCAGACAACATACCTGTTGCACCAGCTGCCAATCCAGCCGTCGTAGGATTTTCGATCCAATCCCATGCACTTGTCGGCAGGTCCTTGCCTTCCGATATTCTTTTTGATGTCTCATATTGATTTAACCCAACGGGAAGACCCCACGTACTTCCGATTAATGCTCCTTTACCTACTGGACTTTTTAGAGCATTTCCGACAGAAGACCCCATACCATGCATTTTTCCTAGAAGATCTGAAAATCCGGCTAACTTACTAATATGTCCTCTTACATTAGATTTAATTTCTCCTCCAACCCCTCCCATAGCTGCTCCTAATAGAGCACGTTTACCAATTCTACTCATATTAGTCGCCGGCTGTCCTGTCATATCATATTGTGACGGCATAGCTAGTTCAGAGCCTCCACCCATTAAACCACCAACAATAGCGTTTTCAGTTGCCTTGGGATGCGCCTTAATAAACTTAATTGCATTCTCTTTGAAATTTGCTTGCTTTTCTTGATGAGTGGTGGAAATAAAAGATAATTTACTGTAAGTATCTCCCTCTTTCTCCTCGGCAAGTTTCTCCTCTATTTTTTGTGAAAGTAGATTCTTACTCTCCAAATAAAACTCCAATGCTTCTTTATTCATGGTAGTAATGCCACGTAAACGCAAAAGTATGTACCACTTGTCGCATCATGATCTAATGCAACAATGTCTTCTTTGGCTACGCCTAAAGCATTTAGCGCCGCCAGTAATTCAGGAAGACCCTGATGTGAAATTGCTCTGTATCCCATTTTTAGATCCTTTTTTAATTATTATGGTTCATGATGAAAAAGAGAACTAGTAAATCATAGAAATCCAGCCAACATTGTTGACAATGATATATTCGCTGGAAAGTGATACTCCCCAAGAATCTTCAATATTCTTCATGACTTTCCACTTCAACTTATCCGTCTCAAATTTATTAGAAAAGTGTGCTAGCCAAGCTTGAGTGCGTTGGTCTTTATCTGCGGCAACAGATAATCCACCATCATTGAATGGGAGAGAGTTTCTACTCTCAAGTAATCCTTTACTTTCCAGTAATTTAACAACTGTTCCATACATTAAAAGATATAGAGGAGGAGGTGTTAAGAAGTCGAATTTACCGACGGGAGGTGGGGTGTGATTGAAATCTGAGATACAAAGATCGATAGCTAGCATAATATCCTCATCTGAACTTTCTTCTCCAGCAATGAGTCTATTAAGTACGCCTCTATCTCTCATAAATCTTCTAACTTTATTTACTAGTTCACTCAAAGGAATTGCCCTTTGAGCATATGGTTCAACATTAACTGGTGTATCCATAAAGACAATATACAACAGTTAATTACTTCTTCTTTTTCTTTTCTTCTTTAATTTCCTCTACTTTCTTTTCTTCCGCCGGCAAAAGTACTGGTTCTACTTTTTGTGGGGCTTGTAGAGAAGTTTTCCAATCTACGTACCAAGGAGGAAGTGTAAGTACTACACAAGGAGCTTTTGGAGTCATTTCAGTTACTTCTACACTTTGTCCAGGTTTAATGGTACCTCCTCTATATTTAACATCTACAGAAATAAACTTTGGATGATCGCTAATGTTAAATACTTTCATTACTTCCTCTTCTTTGTCTTCTTAAAGACATCTTCAGCGGTAACTTCTACAGGTGTTTCTACTTCAACCTGTTCAATAACTTCAGGAACCATTTCTACTACTTCCTTAATAGGCTCCGCTACCTTCTTAACTTTCTCCACAACTTCTTTAATAATATTCACAGGAGCTTCTACAACAGGTTCTACGAAGTCAACAATACGGTGCTTCTTCAGATCCTTTAGAAAGGCTTCCAGCCTTGTATACGTAGAAATAGAAATGGACATTGACTCATTTAGCTTTAATTGAATCTCTCCAATATATGGTTCAAATGGAAGTGTGTGGGATGTAGGTGAGTAAGAAGGAGAGTGGTAGAAAGCACCAACGCCAGATTCATTACAAATGTTTTTAATCTTTACCATGTTTTTATTCTACGGCGCGTGAGGAGAATAGCAAGTTAATTTGGAGCAAGAGGGTCTACTTTGTTGTATGAGTTAAAGATAGTAGACACAGGTATATATGATTGCCCACGTTTTACGTCGTACGAAGCATTACCTGTATGAGCAGATCCTGTACATTTGCCGTTTTTACATTCGGTGTTAGCTTGACAAGGAGGTGAACAAGGTTTGTCTTCCTCTTCACTTTTGTCTTTATCCTTTTGTTGCGCGACGAAAGAGTTGGGAGTTTGAGAATTTGTAGGCTTTCTTACTGTTTTAATCTCAATTAAATCCTGTTGGCACTGCATAAAAACACAACATAAAAAGATAAAGGAGAACTTTTTCATTATTCATCCTCCTTTACCTTGATCTTGGTTACTGTTCTATCAGAAACCCTATCATGTAGATCTTGTCGCAATTCCCGTCTCATCTCTCTAATGTCTTCAGCTAGGTTGTTAAGACCTTTCTCCATATTAGCGACAACCTTCTCCATGAAATTATCGTATGATTTGATAATTGCATTGAGAGAATCTTGATGAACTTTTAGTGTGTTGTTAATGGCTCTCTCGAAGAACGGAAGAACGTGTTGAACAAGAACCCACGTCACCATAGCAGTGCTAGCAACACCGCTTCCCAGTGAAGCCAAGCCTTTTAATGTAGTTACCGTCTCTGTTCCATCCATGAATACCTCCTTAAACAAAAAAGCGCCCTAAAAAGGACGCTTTCTCGTTCAGATCCTTCTAACTGTGGTTAGTAAACCGATACAGTACCAATTGTTGATCCGTCGTCAACCTTGTTGATATTCTTGAACATATCTCGCTCACGAACTGGCTCAACATACTCGTGGTTAAGATCAGGAGCGTTAGCAAGAGTACCTGGAGCGACGTTACCGCCGTACAGTTCTAGCTTGACTACCGACATGATGTTACCGATGCTGAAACCAACCTTCATCCAACTTACCCACTTGATTACGTTAATAACCTTATCAACATAGAACTTGGCTCGCTGTAGAACGTAGTTGTTACCCATAAACTCAGGCGGAGCAAAGCCGTAGACGTTACCTGGCTTGAGAACCTGAGTCTTGTTGGTTACAATATAGTTGGTTCCTACAAGTTGCTTGTATCGCCAGCCATTCTCAACTACTTCTGAGGCAACTCGATCGCCAAGATCCTGAAGAGTCCAAGCATTTACGTCTCGGAAGTCAGTCTCACTGATAAGAATCTTATCAATGACTAGCTGACGAGCAGTACCCTTGGTTGGATCACTTTCTCGGTTGAACTGTGATAGCAGCTTGCCAAGATCATTGATATCAGTCTTGAGAATTGGACGAACAGTGAAGTCGTCAATAGCGGCTAGCTGAGCATTACGTCCCTTGATTACGCTTACCTTTAGAGCAGTAGCGTAAGTTGAGGCGCGCATAGCAGTTACGGTACCGCCGTAGGCTAGACGCTGAGCTTCCTGAACACACGCCTCAAAGTGAATGAGGTTGGTGCGATCGAATACATACTGCATATCCTTGATGATCTGGTCTTCTACAATCTTGGTCAGCGGCATATCTCGATAAACCATAAGCTCGTCTTCGTGCTTCTCTACAATCTTTGACATAATGGTATAGAATGGAGTTGCATAACGTGGGGCGCGAATAAATGAAGTCTCTGGAGTTCCTCGATAAGATACACGAAGAGCGCCAGGAGATTCTGGCTCCATGAACTCGATCTTGACAAGGTTAGCATCTGACTCTAGGCCGATCTGACACTCAGCGGGAGTGATATCTCGGGGAGGAATGATGCGGTTGGTGAAGCTGACTTCACGAATGTGGTCACGGATAAAACTGCCTGTTGCAGCAGTCTTATCTAGGCCAAAGCCCATGATCTGGTTGGCGTAATCTTCCAGCTTGCTAGCTAGTTTGCTACGACCCTGTTCTGTATTGCAAGCATCTAGAATTACCTGATTGCCTGCTTGAATATCTGCGATTTTCATCATTGGTAAATGTTTCCTTTAGTTAAAAGATTAAACAGTCTGGAAATGTCCAGGCTTCTTGAGGAAGCGGATTTCACCAGACTTTTCGCCTGGACCCATGTAAGAAGCAACTACAAGGTTGTATCCTACAGGAGTGGTTACAAGACCACGCTTGCCTACAAAACCATCAACAGTAACGTCATTGACCGACAGAGGCTGTCCGACAGTGGTTAGGCCGGCAGTGTTACAAATAAAGGTGTAACCTTCGTATTCGCCCCAAGGAAGCAGGGGAACTCGCTTAACAGCTTGTACGTCAGTACGTGCCTTAAAATCGGCAAAGTAAGGACTACAGATTGGATCTGTCTCAAGACCAGTTCCTCGTTGAACCTTTAGCTCCGAGCCCGAGTATACAGTCTTTAGCCACTCTCCAGGGAACAGAGTAGTTGAAGAAGCTGGGTCTAGGATGGTTGGATCAACTAGATCGTAATCCCGTGGGTAGAGTACAGTTACATCAGAAATAAGACGGAAGTATTGTTTTGCCATTGTTCTTTAATCCTTTTTAGTGTAGATCCGATAGAGAAGCTACCAAAGAAGAAAATGGATCAAGTTGTAAACTTTTTCCGCCTTCTTCTAGAGATGCTAGCTTCATGTTTTTTGGTTCCATTCTAACTGCTTCTTCGATCACCTCGAGAGAGGTACTTGTTTCCATAAGTTCTGCTACCTTCTCCTCGAAAGTCTGTTCAACCTTTACTCCTCGATCGTGCATAAGAGAAGCAATCTTTTCACAACGCTCTTTCTTTGTATAAAAAGCGAGCTTTTCACTTAGTTCAGTGTTCTCTGAGGCGAGCTTACGAAGTGTTTCACTTGCTTCTGAGAGAGCCTGTTTTACTTGTACTGAAGAAATTTTTAACATGATTAAACTCCTTGTACTGCACCTGGCGCAGATTGAGTAGTCATTTCTGGAGGAACTTGCATATCTCCTTGCTGAGCCTGTGCCATGGCAGCTTCTTCCTGTTGCTTCTTTAGTTGCATCATGAGAAGAATCTTCTTTAGCTTTTCAATTTGATCTGGGCTGGCAGCAGACGGTGAAGGAACTTCCTGTGGAACAGCTTGTCCAACATCCATACCGCCAGGAGCTACAGCAGAACCATCACCTAGAGAGGTTTCAGCGCCAGCAGTTTTATACGAAACAAGAATTGACGCCAGCTTACTTAGAATTTCTGCTTCTTTAGTAACTTGTTCAGCGTCACTAGTTCGTCCTCTTAATTTATTCTCCAAATGCTGTCCTCCCGCCGCACCCAATAATCCTCCTGCTATTGTGGGAATAGTTCCTAGAAGTGGACTATTTCCATGAGTCATGAGCATTAGACCTGGGGCTGCTCCCAGTAATCCGCCAACATTTGCACCAATTCCAAAACGATCTATTGGGCCAGAAGACTGTTCAAGTTTTTCTTTCAAAGGGGACATACCTGCGTCAATTGCTTTGTCTGCCCCATAAGCTAAAGCCCCTAATCCAGCCATTCCACCAATACCCCCGGCAACGCGACCAGGATTTTGTTTAACGTAATTGAGTGCTCCTTTTCCAGCTTGGTGTGCTTTAGTCGCTGCTCCTGCCAATCCACCTAATACACTACCTGCCATATCTTGTAGTCCAGCTTCTTTCTTATGTTCCGCCTTTTCTACTTCCTTGTGAAGACCTGGATGAATCTTCTCCTCAACCTTCTCATCCTTCTTCTCTTCTTTTACAAGGCGCTCCATCTTCGAGACGGTTTCCTCGTCGGCCTTCTTATCCATGGCCTTGTGAGCACCATAGCCAGCAGCTCCTGCGGCACCAGCTACTCCAGCTCTAACGGCAGTGGACTTGGCAGCCTCGGTACGAGTGGTCTTACCTTTGAATCCTTGAGCAGTATTACCAGGACGGGCGTTCATTACCTGCTTATCTGAGTTCATCATAAACTGCTTCTTTCCACCCTTAGCCAGTTCGACGCCACGGTTAGCAACATCTTTTACTTTACCAGCAACATCCTTTAGACCAGCTAGTTTTGAAGTGTCTGCTCCACGATCAATAAAACGATCTACAGCAGTATCCTTCTCAGGATGTACCTCATCAAACACTTGACTCATCTGCTCCTTAATATAACTTTTCTTGGCGTCAGCCTTGGTGTAATCCATGGCCTTCTCATTAGAAGTTTGAATTAAGTTGCGGAGGTTGTTACCATCGGACTTGCCGTTATCATAACCTTGCTGACCGGCACCTGAATCAGTGACAGTCATCGTACGAAGAGTGTTTGGAGATTCGTAAGCTGTTTTATCTCCAGCTAATTTCTTTAGAATCTTTTCATATGTAGCCGCTGTCTTATTGTATAAAGGAGGATTGGCTGGATCGTTCCTTTCCTTGCCGCCTGGGGGGTGACTTAGAGTTGTCTTTAGATGATTGGGTGTAATACCGTTCTCGTTACCCTTATCTCCCATAGCAGGATCTTCACCTACAGCCATGGCATCACGATGCTCATTCTGAGCCTTAAAGTTTAGATTGGTAGCTACGGTGGTGGCAAGAGTATTTGGTGATTCGTATGCCAGCTTTTGGGCACGATCAAGTTCTGAACCAAAGTTTAATTCAAAATTATCTACAATCTCGTCGAGAACATCAGCAACTGTGAAAGCGTACTTACATGAAGACATGCCTTTCACAATCTCCTTCTTATCTTCTTTCTTATCCTTCTTCTCTTCTTGCTCTACTTTCTTAGAAGCAACTTTCTGAAGAATACCTGCAACTACAGTTTGTACGTCTAATGCCATTATACTTCTCCATTTAGGATCATTTCTGCGGCGCGAAGAGCAACGGCAGTCTCAAAAGAAGCTTCCTTCTTCATCTTTTCCTTTACCTTCATGGCGTGACCCTTAGCAAGGGCCTCGAAAGACTCGTGCTTCTCATCCTTCTTGTCCTCACTCTTCTCTTCTTCCTTGTCTTTTCCGGCTAGCTTCTGCTGTAGACCTGTCCAGATCATCTCAACCATATCTTGGGCAAGTTTAACATTGTGTTCGGCGGTTCGCTCTGCACAATTGGCCGCCCAAATATTACTAGTATAAATAGATTCAGCGACCTTCATTTGAAAATCCTGGGCTTTTTCTGGAGTGGAGGTAGCATACGCAAAATATGGATCAACCTGCTGAGCAGGTGATGTAGCGCCTACTTGGCTCTGTTCTTGGGCTTCTCCGGCCTGTTGATTCTGAGCTAGCGGTTCTCCTTGGCCTTCTTGGGCGTTGTACTGATTTACAAGGTCATTCCAAAGCTCGATTTTTTCTGCTGGATCAAGCGCTGAAATGTCGGCCCCAGCAAGAGAAGCTACCTTATCGAGGACATCCTCAACTTCAGCAAACTCCTGTTGGTACTGAGCAGCCTTCTCTAGCTCCTCTGTATTATACATTTCATTAATTAGTTCTAATGCTTTACTCATGTTGTGTCCTTATTCTATTTCTTTAACAAAAGATATTGCAAAGAAATATTATTGAAATTTTATTTTACTCAAAAGTGGTGAAGAAATAGCAGGAATTCTTTTTACCATTTCACTCGTTTTTTCTCTTTTAATATGATTTTTGAATTCATCCAAAGACATTCCCTCAATTCCTCCAAAATACTTCTCTCCCATATGTTGTAGGTATACAGATTTAGCATGATGTTTGGAATCAAATCCAATCATTACTTTCTCTTCATCAAACTCTTTTTGTCCATCAACTGTCTTCACTTGTTTGATGATATATACATTGGCGCTCTTATTTGCTTCCGGCTTTAGGTATACATCAACTTCTTCATTATCGTGTCCCTCAGTATTTGGGATAAAACCATAATGACAGAACATCTTCTTTTTCCATTTTCCGCCACGAGCATATCCGTGTCTGTAGTCTCCACTTCTTACCTCAATACTAATAGGTAGGCCGTTATATGAAGTCTTCATAGAGACTTTTATTGGCTTTCCCTTCTTAGTACTTTCTTCGGCGGTTTTAGAAAGCAGATTAGGAATATCTGCATCAATCTTAATAATATTAAGTGTAAACGCTGGTCTAAATGCTGGATTCTTCACATAACTATCGTCAAAGAACACCGGCTTTGGATTTATAGCACAGACAAGTCTTCCGTCGGGAAGAATTTGATTCATCTTATGTAGAAGATGTTCGCAGTAACTTGCTCTCGTTGGTGCCCTGTTTCCACAGATACTACAAATATCAAAACCTACTCTACACCCCATAGAAGAAAGTAAAGATTCACCATCTAGCAATCTATCGTAGACGCCGAAATCTCTATCATGTTCTTTGCACTTCTCTCTTGACACCTCTTCAATAAGCTCAATCCTTTTCATCATAGGATTTACTACTGAGAAAATAAGTCTTCCGAGGGATTTTGATTTGTCCTTATTTCTATGTGACGTGTAGATACCTGCGTCTAGGAAAGTTTTATATCCATGCTTCTTAGAGTCAGCGTACAAATCCTCCTCAGGAAACACATCACCATTGGCATTACTTCCCCAGCGTTCACCATCACCCATAATTACCTTGTGTACATACAAATGTTTGTCTTTGTCTGGACGTAATGTTTTGATTACATCCAGTACTTTTTTATCAACCTTGTCCTTTTTCTCCTCGGCGGTTTTTTCTATGCCGTTTCTATCGAGGAGAAAAGCAGGTTCGTATGTATCTAAATACTTTTCCATTTGTTAGAAAAGATGTCCACAGGACATACACTCCTTTAGAGAAACTCCATGTCCAATTCCTTGTACATTAAAATTCTGTGGGGATGCGCCACAGTTAGGGCAATTATTATCTTGAGAAGGGTAGTTATAGTTATTAGTTACATTGGGAGTCTTTTCTTTAGGTTTTCCTGCATCTACTAGGCGGCCTAAATCAAATGAGCCCATCTGACGAGACTTACTAAGAGCTGCTCCAGTACCTACGAGTTTGTGTACTTGTTCTAATAGGAATTGTGGAGGAAGTTCTAGCTGCTGTTTGACGAAAGCTGAAGCAATGAGAGGATCACCAGACATTTCTGGGCCACCTTTTTCATGCAGTGTATTAAAAAGGGCTTTAACTTTTTCTGCTGGATGTTGCTTTAACTCTGGATCAGCTTCCAACATATTCTTGTAATTTCTATTCCTAGATAAAGCCAGTCTAGCAGATGTATACATATCATTAACTAAAGCCGAGCCTACAAGAGAGGCGGCTCCTAGTGCAGCAGCTCCAGCGTAAGGTTTGGCAGCTTTTCCGGCGGAAGAAATACCTCCCTTGACTGCATCAAAAATACCTGCACTCTTTTCTAGTGACTCTGATACTTCTCCAAGTAGTGACTCAATTTCATCACTAATATCCTGTCCTACATCTCTATCTTCCATAGCTTCACAGACAAAGGAGAGTTTTTCCTCACAGTCCTTATCTTCTGAAGCTAGTTTTAATAGCTGTGAAATCATGTTCTTATCCTACTTGCTCTTTAGAGTATTACAAATTGTTTGTAGTTGTTCTGTTATTTCTTGATGAGCCAATTTATATAGTTCTTTTTCTTGGCGCAATTTTTCGTAATACTGACCAAATTTAATAACTGCTGCTGTTTCATCAACTGCTTCGGCTAATTTCTCTACTGTAAATAAATCGGCCTCAGAAATGGTATTATCAGAACTTCCCTCATAAGTAAGTAACTCAATAGTTTCTGGATGTAAGAAAGGCACTAATGCTTGAGCTACTTTAAAATAGCCACTATCTTTAACTTCTGAAGAAAACTCATTATAAAGTTGTTGGAATACAAATTGTTCCTCATTTTGTACATATGCTAATTTTACTCTAGTATCTTCTTCGGCCCGAGAAAAGGTATCCTTTAGATCAAGAAGATTCTCTGTGGGATCTGATTTCATGTAATAAGGAGTAGCTTCGATAACTTCTTCTGAGGCTACTTTAATAGAGGCTGTTTTATAGTTTGTCGGAGGTAAGTCGTAAACAGAAGCTGTCTTTTCTTCTTGAGGAGAAAGAATCTGTTGCCAGTCGGCCAGATCAAATTGAAAGTTCTTGTCTTCGTTAGTATTGAAAAGATGAGAACTTACTTTATGGTTGGATGTTTCACACACTCTCTTTACATATTCATCTGACAATCCTTCAGCTTCAGCTAATTTTTGAATTTGTTTTGTCATATTCTCTCCTGTATTAAGGTAAGTACCTGCTACCTTTGTTGCTAGCGCGTCTACCTTGGCCTTTCCTCCAGGAATACTTCCCCTTAATTCATCGGCGATTTTATCGAGTAACATTAGTAACAATATACAAAATCATAAAAAAGATAGAAAAACAATGTTAATGTTTTTCTATGAATTCTATTGATGCCGCCAAAATAAAAATGTTGGAACAAGAAGGGTATATTTCTTTGATAGTTGCAAATCGTCT
>JACCDT011005621.1_pt1 | contig 10412 bp, 10 predicted proteins | sample 7446291 | NCBI WGS metagenome assembly JACCDT01 (sample SAMN15323446, study PRJNA562643) | freshwater metagenome | isolation source: river surface water | place: USA:Blue River Watershed | collected 2017-08-17 | reverse complement strand
CGCGCTCGAAGCCGAGAACATCGAGGCCCGCCCCGTCTGGAAGCCCATGCATCTCCAGCCCGTCTTCGCCGGCGCCGAAATGCACGGCGGCAAGGTCAGCGAACGCCTCTTCGACCAAGGCCTCTGCCTGCCCTCCGGCGCGGGCCTGAGCGAGCCGGAACGTAGTCGCGTCATCGCTGCCCTCAAGGGAATCGTCTCATGACCTCGTCCTCCCCGGCTTCTTCCGCCGTCCCCGTTTCCGAGTGGTTTGTCCGCTGGTCGCCCTCGTTAGGCGTCATCGCTGCGCTCTCCCTCGGGCTTTCATTGGTCGCGGTATTGTTCAATCCCGCATGGACCGATGAGGTTTTCTATGTCGAGCCAGGCGCCTCCTTGGCCTTCGGCGAGGGCTTTCTTTCCAATGGGATAAGTCAGCTGGGGTACGGCGCCACGTGGGGGCTCAGCAATCCGGGCGCGCCCGTGCTCCTGGCTGGCTGGTTTAAATTGGCCGGCTTTGGCCAGTTCTCCGCCCACGCGTTTTTCTTCCTCGTCCAGCTCGTCGGTGCGATCCTGCTCATACGATGGGTCCGGGAGCGACATCCGATGGGCAGGACGGCAGCCGTTGCCCTGGTGGCGCTCTGCATGATGATGCATTCCCTGGCGGGCAACGCGATCTTCCATGCGCGCCACGATGCTTTCGCGCTGCTGCTCTTTGCCTGGTTCCTTGGTGCTTTCTTCCCGACGTCGACCAACGGGCGGGCGCGCCTCCTGGCCTTTTCCCTCGGTCCAGCCTGCGTGTTCTTCGGCCTGCAGTTCTGCGGCTATTTCGCCCTCGCCGCGGCCGGTATCTTCCTTTGGCGCCGAACGCGCGAAACATTCGTGTCAGGACTATGCCTCGCGGCGGGCCTGATCACGGGAGTCCTGCTCCTGCGCTGGGCTTATGGTCATATCGGAGTCTGGCAGGCTTTTCTCGACAATCGTGGCGAGAACTTCGGCCGGGCTTTCCATCTCGACAAGTTCTATGTCAGCAAGGATTTCATCGTACTCATTCCTGCGTGCCTCGGACTCGTGCTGGCGGAAGGCCTTGCCGGCCGAGGCTGGCGCAACGAAGTGGCCACGGCCGGCTGGTTCGGGTGCGGACTGCTGCTCGGCGTGCCCGTGATCATTCAGCTCATCGGCCTCTGGCAGGCGCCGTTCAGCTGGATGATCACGGTGCCGTTGTTGATCGCGATTCTGCCGGTATGCGCCGCCCGTACCTTCGGCCGCGGCGGCTGGTTCCTCGGCGTCATCGCCTTGCTGTTCCTGCTTTCTTGTTACGTCCGGCTGAAGGAGTTGCCCCTGGCTGTCGAGCAGGCAGGCAGTCGACGGCGGACCGTCGTCGAGCTCCGCCGCCTGGCGTCTCCTGACGAGGTGGCGCTAGGCTCGATGTCCTTGTATTACGAGCTTCGGGCTTCCGGGCAGAAGTCTTACTGGCCATATGATCGCTTCCTCCCCGCCCATCCGGAACTCGCCAGAAAAGTCCGCTGGCTGGTCTTGGTGGAAGTCGATCGCCCCATTCTCACCAAACACCTCGGTGGCGCCTGGGAGCAGGTCTATGTTTCCGATTCGGCCGCCCCCCGGGGAGCGCAGGGGCCCTATGTCATCCTTCGCCGCGTGCCGACGTCACGTTGATGATCGCGCCCTCAGAGCGTCGCCGGGTGCTGATCGTCGTCCCGGCCTATAATGAAGAAGCCCGCCTTGAGGCGCCTCTCCGGAGCTATCTCGCCTTTGCCCGCACCCGCGCCGATCTCGACGTCCGCTTTCTCGTGGTACTGAACGGATGCCGGGATGGGACGGCCGCGGTCGTCGAACGTGTCGCGAGCGACGCCGCCGAGCTGTCTTGGATGGAATACGCCGAGCCAATCGGCAAAGGGGGGGCTTTGCTCGCAGGGTTCCGTCATCACGCCGGCGTCGATTGGGTCGGCTTTGTCGACGCGGACGGAGCGACGCCGGCCGCCTCGCTCTTCGGCCTGCTCGACGAGTCGGCGGCCGACGTCGTGGTCGGCCGCCGGGCGATGGCCGAACGTCCTTTGGGTCGTCGCGTCACCAGCCTGGGCTTCAATCTCGCCGTGCGCTTGTTGCTAGGATTAACGACACGCGACACCCAATGCGGGGCGAAATTCTTCCGCTCGTCGCTGATGCCGGCCATCTTGGAGCAGGTCGATACCTGCGACATGGCGGTCGACGTCGATCTCCTGCTCGCCGCCCGCTCGGTCGGAGCGGTCATCGGCGAGCGCCCCGTGACATGGGCTGATCAGCCCGGCTCCAAGGTGCAGATCTTCCGCACCTCGGCCTTGATGTTCCTTTCGGTGTGGCGTCTGCTCTGCCTGCGTCGTCTGCCTCCGTTGCCTGGCCGCGCCCTCCTGCGAGTCGGCGAATGGGCTTACGCGGGCATCTACGGTTGTCCGCGTAAACTGCCCCCCGGGTCGCCCGATCGATCCGAACTGCGATGAGCCGTCAAGTCCTTCGCCAGCGTGCGCTGCGCTTCCTCGTCGCCGGCGTGCCCATCACGCTCTGCGATTACGGAGCCTTCAAGGCCCTCATCCTCGCCGGGCTTGATCCATCCTGGGCGAGGGTCGCCAGCTTCGGCGTAGCCTTCGCGCTGGCCTTCCTGTTGCACCGGTGGTGGACTTTCGGGTCCACCTCCCCGTGGCTGCGGGACCTGGGGGCCTATTTCGCCGCCAGGGTGCTGTTCTTTTTGCTCGCGGCGCTCGTGTTCGCGGCGCTCCAGAAAGGCCTGGATGTCGATCCCGATCTCGCGTTCTTGTTGCAGGTCCCGGTGCAGCCGATCGGCAACTTCCTTGCCGGCCACTTCCTTGTCTTCCGTTCATCTCATGACGGCTCCCCGTGAGAATCGTCATCGGCGGCGCCGGCTTCATCGACCCCTCGTCTCCGGGAGGCCGTCCCGGCCGCGGTCAAAATAACAAACCTTTGCCCCATTCTCCTCCATCGGCGGTCATCACTTTCGCGGGTGCTCGCGACCGATACCAGTCAGCCTTGGCGCTGCAAGAGCACGGCGCCTTGGAAGCTTTGGTCACGGACGCCTATTGCCCCGCCGCGTGGTCCCGCTTCCCGTTGCTCGGCGCTTCCTTCCGGCGACTCGCCGCCGCTCGGAATGCCGAAGGCCTGCCGGCGGGGAAAGTCGTCACTTCCTGGACATCGTGCCTCCGTTCTCTGGGCGCACGGATCGACAGGCGCAAGGACTCGCCGCATCTCGCCGCCGCCGACCGGCTGCTGAGCGCCAAGGCCGCCCAGGTCGCGTTGGCGCGGAAGGTTCCGCTCATCGCCTACAGTTATTACGCCGAGCCGGCGTTCCGCCGGCTGGCTGGCTCCGGGCTTCCGCGCATCCTCTTTCAGGTGCATCCGCAGGCCAGGTTCCTGCGCGACCTCTTCGTCCGGGAAGCCTCGAGGGTTCCTGAGGCCGCCGCCTCCCTCATGCGCGAGGCCGAGATGTCGCCGGCCTACGGGGATGCCGACGGGTCGTTCGCCGAATCCGACGCCGTGATCTGCGCCAGCTCCTTCACCAAGCATTCGCTGGAATTCGCCGGCGTCAAAGCGCCGGTCCATGTCGTCGGGTACGGCGTCGACCTCGACCTTTTCTCCGCCCGAACCCTTGCGCCTTCGGCCCGTCCGCTGACCGTTGGCTTCATCGGAGCCCTTTCGCAGCGCAAAGGGGCGCGCTACCTGCTCGCCGCCTTGGCTTCTCTACCTAAGGGCAAGGCCAAGCTCATCATCTATACCCGTGCGGAGGTGGATCGGGACCTGATCCGCGGTTTCGAAAGCGTCGACGTCGAGATCCGCGGAGGACTCTCCGACGCCGCCTTGGCCGCAGACATCAAACAGTGCGACCTCATCGCATTGCCGTCCATCGCCGAAGGCTTCGGCCTCGTCATCCTCGAGGCCATGGCCTGCGGGGTGCCCGTGCTTTGCACCACGAGCACCGGCGGGGCTGATTTCGTCCAGCACCGCCGGAACGGCTTGCTCATCGCGCCAGGCAGCGCCGAAGCCATCCTCCATGAGCTCGTCTGGGCCCTGACTCATCGCGACGAACTCTTCCAGATCGGCCAGGCCGCCCGCGCGGAAGCCGAGAAGCACACCTGGGCCGAATATCGACGCAAGTTCTTCGCGGCGTACCTATCTGCCATTGGGCAGCGTTGAGCGCCTTGCTCAGCGAGGCCGACCTAGGAAGTCGGCCGTGCCTTCGTCTCCCCGTCTTCCGTCCCTCGCGGCCATCTGACTTCCATTTCACGCCATGTTTTTCGCCCGGATCCTCCGTTTCAGCCTGCTCATGGGCACATCCCAGATTGTCCAGACGCTTGCCGGGTTCGCCCGCAACAAGCTTATCGCGGTGATCGTCGGCCCGAGTGGGGTCGGCCTGATGGGCTTATTCTCCACGTTCAGCCAGAATCTATCCACTTTGTGCGGCTGCGGGATCGGAGTCGCCGGCGTCCGGCTCGTGACGTCCGCTCCGGCGGACGAACGTCCCTCGAAGTACGCCTCCGTGCGGCAATTAGGGACCATGCTGGGCTGGCTTGCCTTGGTCGCGACGCTCGTGGCCTTCGTTCCCTACGCCCGGATCACATTCGGCTCCGACCGTTACGACTCCTTGATGTTCATCGCTTGCTTGGCGGCGCCCTGCCTGGTCATGACCGCCGTCTGGTCCGCTTTGCTTCTGGCGGCCGACGAAGGGAAACAGGTTGCGCGAAGCCAGATGATATCCTCCGTCGCTGGCCTGGCCCTCGGCGCTCCGCTGATCTGGCTCTATGGCGAAGAAGGCATCGCCGCCAGTTTCTTGCTTGCGGCGATTGCATTGGCCTACGCAACTTGGCGGGCCGCTGCCCGGCATTGCCCCTCAACCACGCACCCGGGCGGAGCTAAGGACATGCGTCTCCTCGCGATCGTTGGCGGCACCTTCATGGCCGGCGAACTCTTCGGGCAACTGGCCGCCTGGTTCGTGCGGCTGATCATCGTCCGGGCCCATGAGGCAGATACTTTGGCCGGCCTGGCCGATGCCGGCTACTATCAGGCCGCCTATGCGGCTACCGGCATCCTGCCCGGCTTCGTCTTCGCGGCGATGGGGACAAACTTCTATCCGCTCATCTCTGCGGCCAAGGACGAAGCGGCGGCGTGCGATCTCACCGAAAAGCAGGTCCAGGCCGGGCTGCTCCTGGCGTTGCCGGGACTGATCGGCATACTGACCCTCAGCAAGCAGCTGGTAGGCTGGCTTTACTCGCCGGCTTTCGCGCCAGCGAGCGGCCTGATGGCTTGGTTCGTCTGGGCCATCTTCTTCAACCTATTTGGTTGGCCCGTGGCCTACTGGCTCACGGCACGAGCCGAGCCGGGCCGGGTGCTTGCCGTGAAGCTGTGTGCCAACGCCGCGGTGCCGCTGGGCGCTTTCTATCTTATGCCGGTCTATGGCCTGCGTGGCGCGGCCTTCGCCTACTTCCTCGGCAGCCTCACTTTTGCCATCCTAGCCCTTGGGCTCATTCGCCTGCGGCTCGGCCGATGGCTTGGCCGCAGCACGGCATCCTGGATGGCTGGTGCCGGCTTGGCCTTGCTGCTTTCCCAGTGGGTGGCCGAATCCTGCGACCATGCCGTCATCCGGCTCGTCCCGCTGGTCCTGGCCGCGCCGATTTGCGGCTTCATCTATCTAAGGCTAGCCATGCGCGAGAAGTCCTTCGCAGCCCTGCCATCTCCTTGAACATGATGAAAGCCATCACCGAAAGCCGACTTCGGCCGGGACACTTCGAGCCCGATGAAGACGGCCCCATTTTTGTCCGCGCGCTCCGCAACCATGGCACGCGCGAAAAATTCAATAAATATGTCCGAAGCCCTGACGCCCGCCTCGCCAAGCTGCCGGCGGCTTTTCTAAGGCCGAAGCCGGAGCGTTTCGACGCCAATGACGGGTATCGCCGGACGATCTCCCAGCGCTATCGCAAGGAGGTCCGCAACCCTGCGTTCCGTCTGCCGACCGTGCGAATCTGCGAGGGTTCCCATTGATGCCGGAGCTCGCCACATTCGCGCTGTTCGCATACCGTCACGAAGCCTTCGTGGCGGAGGCCATACGTTCGGTGGCGAAGCAGACATATCGCCCCTTGGAGCTGATCATTACCGACGACGCCTCTCCGGACGAGACCCGGCAGAGGATCGACGAAGCCCTGAGGGATTTCCCGGCCGACATCCCGGTCATCCGCATCAATCATGCCCATAATCATGGATTGCCTGCGGTGATTAATCACGCGGTGCGCCGGGCGTCGGGGCGGGTCATCATCTTGGGCGCCGGCGATGACGTGTCCGAGCCCGAGCGCGTCGCCTTCACCATGCGGCTTTTCGCCGATCCGCGTGTTTCGTTCGTCCATACCGCGGTGAGCGTCATCGACGATGAGGGCAGGCTGGTGGATGGGCGGGAGACGGCTGGCCTCGGCGATGCGGAGCTCTCCATGGCCGGGATGCTGCTGGGGGCCGGCGACCCGATCGTCGGGGCTTCTTGCGCCTATCGCGCCGATGTCTTTCGGTCGTTCGACGAGCTGCCCGCGCAGATTCTGCGCGAAGATGTCATCCTGCCGATCCGCGGCATGATGCTGGGCGAAGGCCGGTTCCTTGCCGGCAAGCTGGTCCGTTACCGCACCCATGCGGGCAATCTGCACAGCCTTGCGCATGCGCATTCCTCGGCTGACCTTGTCCGGCACAACCTCAGGTTCGCCGACGACCGCGCCGCGTTCTGCGCGCAACTCGCCGCGGATATCGCGAATGCCCGGGCCAAGGGCCGCCTCTTGCCCGGAGAAATGGATGAATACCTGCGCCGGGAGACGGCTTACTCCCAGGTCGAGCAGCGCCTGCTCCGGACCAGGTCTTTGTTGGTGCGCGCGGGGCAAGTCGCGCTCGCCTGGTCGTCGCGCCGCATCGGCACGGCCAAAGCCGTGAAACTGTTCACCCTGTTCGTCACGCCGTTCCTGTACAAGCAGGTGCTCGGTCTGCGGATCTGGCTGAACGAACGCAAACGCCTGATGCGCCATGGTTAAGCCCGCGGTCTTTTTTTGGCAGAATATGCCGGCCCATCATCAGACGGGCGCGCTGGATGCCCTTGCCGCAACTTGGGGCGCGCCTGTCTATGGGGTCTGGGCCGAAGACATCTCTTCGGACCGTCGCGGGGATGGCTGGCAGGCCAGCCGCCGCTCGCATCTGCGCGACGTGTTTTTGCCATCCGTAGGCTGGCGGGAGCAGGTCGATGAGTTGGCTTCAGGCAACCCGGGGGCAATCCATGTGTTCTCAGGCCTGGGCGCTTATCCTTCCGTGACCCGCGCCGCCCGAATCATCATGAGGCAGCCGCGCCCGAAGGTCGCGTTGATCGTCGAGACCGCCTTGAAGTCGCCGTGGCGACGGCTGCCGAGCACGCTGAAGTCGATTTATCACTACTACCCGGTAAGGAAGAAAATCGGAGCCGTGATGGCGATCGGCTCGCTGGCGGAGAGCTTCTACAGGTCCATCGGCTTCAAGGAGTCGCAGGTCTATCCATACCTGTATCAGTGTGACGCCCCTCGGATTTGCGCCGAGGACGCCACTTCCGGCGAGCTGAGGATCGCGTTTGTCGGGCGGCTTGCCCCATACAAAGGGCTCGACCTGCTCCTCGAAGCCTTGGCTCCGCTGACCGGCCGGGCATGGTCGCTGGGAGTATACGGCGACGGTCCGGCCAAGGCACAGCTTCAGGAAAAGGCAAGGCGGCTCGGATTGGCGTCACGGATCCGTTTCCACGGCTTGATCGCTTCGGACGCCGTGGTCTCCGCGTTATCCGCCCATGACCTTTGCGTCGTCCCAAGCCGTTATGACGGCTGGGGCATGGCGACCAGCGAAGCCTTGCAGGCGGGCGTCCCGGTATTGGTAAGCGATGCGGCGGGGTCCCGCGATATCATCCGCGCGAGCGGCGCCGGCGATGTCTTCCCCTCGGGCAATGTCCCTGTCCTGCTCTCGCTCTTGGCGCAACGGCTGGACAGCCCGGGCGTCATCCCGGAGGAGAAGCGTCGGGCGAGGGCATATGCCCCGAAAATCTCGCCAGGCAACGTCGGCAGGTATCTTGCGGAATCTTTCGAGCATGCCTTCCTGGGAAGGATGCCAAGGCCTCCGGCGGACTGGCTTAACCGAACATGAGAAAATTGCTTATAAGGGCGCGTAACCGCTTGCTGCCCAACCCTGCCGTCAACACGACGAGCGCGGACAAGTCATGGGTTTGGGCCTGTTTCGAAAAAACATTCGGCATCGAACGCATACACCGCCTTCAGGGCGGACTGGGCAACCAGATGTTCCAATATGCGCACGCATGGGCCTTGCAGCATCGCTTTCCGGCCCGTGTGCGCGTCGACCTGTGCGGCTTCGCGAACGTCGATCCGGAAATGGGCTACAGGGTCGAGGAAGTTTTCGAGATGCCCGACAAGTTTCCCAGGATCCCGAATAATTTCGCCCGCGCCGCCAAGGCCGTCACCAGACTGTCCGGCAAGGATTGGAGTTTCGAGAAAACCCTCGAATATAAGGACGCGTTCATTTCGGAGGACCTCCGCGGCTTCGTTCAGGGATATTTCCCGTCCTTCAGGTACAGCAGGTCGATCGAGCCGCAACTTCGCCGGAATTTCGTGTTCAGACAGCCGGCCCCGCCTTCCGCCTTGGGCGCCTTGAAGGCCATAAGCGGAGCCGAAGCAGTAGCCGTGCATGTCAGGCGGGGCGATTACCTGTCGCCTAGCCACGTCGATGACTTGGGGGGGATCTGCACCCCGTCATATTACCGGAAGGCCTTGGAATTGGTACGTGCGCGCGTCCCGGGGGCGGCCTTCTTCTTCTTTTCGGACGACCCCGCCTGGTGTCGTTCGGAGTTCGGGCGCGAGGCGGAGATGGTGATCGAGGGGAACGCGGGCGACACATCCTGGGTCGACATGATGCTCATGTCGCGGTGCAGGCATGCGATCGTGGCCAACAGTAGTTTCAGCCTGTGGGCCAGGTGGCTAGGGGGCATGAGCGGAAATATTTGCGTCGGGCCGGACCGTTTCACCAACGCCGGCGCCCATGGCGCCAGGATCGAAGACATCTTGCCGCCGGAGTTCATCCGGTTGGACTCCGCCGGGGCGGTGGTGTGGAATGGGATAGGCCATGGCTGAGGCGCCCTCCGCAAGGCCGATGGACACGAAGCAATCCCCCGCGGCCTTGGTTGCCTCAAAATCCGACGTGAATGATAATTCATCTCCTTGGCGGTCGCGCCGAGCGAGCGCCCCTCTTCTTCGTCCGCGGCATGATGCGCCGGACGGGGCAAAGCCGCGACTGAACCTCCCGTATCCATGATCAAAAAAATCGTCGAAAGACTCTTCCCCCGTTTTGCGATTTGGTACCGCATGCGCCGCGACCGCCGGCTTTTTGAGGCTCAGCGAATGCGTCCGACGGCGTTGGGCTTCGCGTTCATCGGGCCCGATGGCATGCCGGAATCGCGCACCGCGTCAGGCGAAGTCGCGATGCTGCGCGAATTGCTGCGCGGCCGGGACCTTTTCGTCGACGTCGGCGCCAATTGCGGCCTATATTCCTTGATCGCCTGTCATGCAGGCGTGCCGGCCCTCGCCATAGAGCCTAACGACCTCAACTTCCGCCGGCTCCGGGAAAACCTGGTCCATAACCGCTATGAAAATGCCGAGGCGATCAACATCGCCATCGGCGAAGCGAAAGGGAGCTGCCTCCTTTATGGCGGCGGCGAAGGGGCCAGCCTGCTCAAGAATTGGGGCGGCATGACAAGCACATATGCCCGCCAGGTAAAGGTGGAGGCATTGGACGATCTGTTACGCTCGAGACCTTCCGCCTTTCGTCTCCTCATCAAGGTCGACGTCGAAGGACATGAGCTGGCGGTATTGGCGGGGGCGCGCGAACTGCTGGCCCGAGCGACCTCGCCCGTCTGGATCATGGAGCATTCCTTCCGCGAGAACCAAGGCGGCGGAGTTAATCCCCGGTTTCTCGAATTGTTCGAACTGTTTTGGGCCGCCGGCTATGTCTGCCATACCTTTGATCACGGGCGGAGGACGGTAAGGCGTGATGACGTCGAACGGTGGTTGCGCACCGGGGTCCGAGATTTCGGCGACGTGAACTATATATTTCAAAAAGCCTAATCCTCTTTAAAGCCGCGCCACTAGCGCGGCTTTTTTGTGCCCATTTCAGGTGGGTGCGACTGGCGGTTAGCGGCTGGGAACATGGAAAGGCAACTAGGTCGGCACGCAGTGCCGACCCTACCTCGCTACAGCTTTCTGTTCAACCGAGCCCTTGGGCCTCCGAGTCTCTCCGCATCAATTTCCCCTATACTCGATACTCTATACTCCATACTCTAGGCGGATGCTCCGGCTCCTCTTCATCCTGACACTCGCCACGCTCACGCT
>JACCDT010120751.1_pt1 | contig 10415 bp, 7 predicted proteins | sample 7446291 | NCBI WGS metagenome assembly JACCDT01 (sample SAMN15323446, study PRJNA562643) | freshwater metagenome | isolation source: river surface water | place: USA:Blue River Watershed | collected 2017-08-17 | reverse complement strand
GAATTGGTACAAAAACTCGGTGTTATTCCATTGGTTTAGATTCCTATCGTATTCATTTTCATCATGTTCATTGTAATGAAAAGAGTACAATTGGTTTTCAAAGATACATGTGATTTTCATAAAATCAACCTATGGGTTTATTTTTTTTAGTTGTTTGACTCGTTTAACGCGATCACACCAAGTTAATGCGCTTATCGGTTACTTTCTGAAGGGTGCTGCCCAATTTGCGATTTTTGCAAAAATTTTGGAGGAGGGGTCATTACCCTGAAAACTCTAGTTAAGAACATTGCGATTTTTTAGGAAGAGGTCAGAATCACTAAATCCCAAGTATTCGCGTCACTTAATATGAAATAAAAACTGTTTTAGAAATTCTTGTTAGGTCAAGAATTTATTTGATCCAGGCTTCTATTTTTATTTTTAACTTTTCGTAAAGATCAATGGGGTCGGAATAAATTATGTGCGGGAAATGATTAGTGTCGAAATGAGATAGATTGAACCAGTCTTGTTGGCATGTATAAATTACTTTCAAACCACGACCAAGTGCATAACCAGCCTCAAAGTAAACACCATCTTTTTGTTCGGTGAAATCGGAGATACAAAAGCGAGATTTCTTAATGGTCGCAATTATTTCATCATTGATTGTTTTGTCTGAATCAATATGAATTTCATCAATTAATAAAGGTTTATAACCGGTGTTTGAAATTGCTTGTTTAATTGCATCACGAATTGGTTTCATTTTTTCACCAAAAGACATAGCAATAAAGCAGTTTTCCGATAGATATCCATTTTCACTTAACTCGATGTTGTAATTAAGTCCTTTAAAAGTTATGGATACAGACATTACCGCACCGCTATGGTTTGTTTGAGCATTAATTAGTCCAAAGTGGTTAAGTGTTATTAAATAAAAATTAAATTGATCAGTATTTTTAAAGTAAAGTTTGCCACAAAAAATAAGATCGAATAGATAGTCATTAATCATAAACTCCTCGCCTTCAGTGTCTTGAAGTTTGAAGATTTCCTGAAATAGATTGTCCAGTTTTTCTTTTGGAGTCCGCGGGGCACTTGAGGTCGAAATTGCTTTTTTTATTTCATCTTCATTTATGTAAAGTCCTTTTGCCGGCCATTTCCCATTAAGGATGTCCCCGCGAAGCAGTGTAAGATTATTATTTAAAAGGGAAGAATTGGTCCAATCGTATTGAGAATCTAATTTTAGTCCAATCTTTTGTCCTTTTACATTTATGAAATAGTCGAAGCAGTCCTGATCTGACGGCATATTTGTCGCAGGTAAGTCTGTGAAATAACATTTTGTTGGAGAAGTATAAAGTCCCATAATTTCCTGGCTTTTAGTTTTGTGTATTGACTGTTGTGGTTTCGAGTTTTGCGTTTGGGCGGTTTTCGGAGTACAAAACTGTTAACCAGTGCTAAACTCGATTAGAAGCACAAAGTTTCAAATTTGCACATCACCCCGCCGGAGTAGAGACTCAAGTTGGCCGCAGTTTTTCTTATTTCGTCTGGCCTATTTTGTCTGAACTATTAATTATTAATTCACTTGTTGAGTAATTGTTAGTCTCTCCTGTGTTCGGTAAAATAGTAGTCATGTTTTCGGTTATACAAACAGCTTCGTTAGTATTTGATGTTTCACTTCTTTTTTGTTCAGTAACAATTACTTTTTCCACTTCGTCTATTACCTCTTTGTCAATGTTGGATTTGAAATATATATTAGAAAACTCTAAAAATTGATTCGTAGGATATGCATAAAATAGTTTGTTTGTTTCTGTTCTAAATTCGTGAATCAATTCAGGTCTAGGTCCTATTGTTTTTCCCGAGTGTTTCAGGAACCAATCTTCTTTTACGTCACCCGTAATAAGAATAATATGACATTTTTCTACTTTGGATTTTTCAATAATTTCATTCCAAATTATCAAATCACCATAAACATCAACACCGTGTTTCCCTTTTTTGTCCATATACCCGGGTGGACATTTGTCTGCGTATCGTTTTATTCCAACTGAACAAATCTTTTCAAGAGCCATTTTGTCAAAGCCGTCGCCAACTTTGTCATCAAGTAGGTTGGAAATTTGATCTTTAATAGGATTTTCTGTTATCAAAAGCTCCACTTCATCTTTTTTCTTGGATAATTCGGAATCAAATTTTTCACAAAATGTTCTGATTTCATCGTGCAGTTTGTTGTCAAGAAAAGGATGGCTTCTTTTTGCATCAAGTTGATTCTTGAATTCTTCAAGAGTCTCAATTGTCCTTTTATAACTATTTATTTGTGAGCTAATTACTTCGTTTAGATTCCTATGGTATTCTAATGAAACACGATAAGGAATCCAAACACGTTTACCTAAATTTGATATATTTTTTATTAATGCATTAACTGTTTCGTCTGAATATCTAAAGAGATCTAATAAAACATTTGTGTCAAGCACGAAAAGTCCATTTTCCCATAGGTCTTGAAACTCTGCTTCTGTTGGACGGTAATATCCTGGAAATTTACTTCTCATTTTAATAAATTTTTGGGAGATGTTGTTGTAACCAATGATTCTCGGCAATAGTATTTTGCCAAGCAGCTTCGCCGCCACTTTTTATTACAAACAATCTGTCGTCATTGTCTATAAAGTTTAACAGGTAGTTTCTTATTTCAGCTGTGTTTTGATTGGTTACAATTGCCCAAGTGGATTCTGTTATTTTGCCCCAAGTTCCGTATGACTTAATTGCAAAATAAAGTGCATCGTAATTTCGGAATTTCCTTAGGTCGTATGTGATTATGTAACATTTCATATTGTCAATAGTATTACGTTTTTGTTGAGTTAGTCGTGTGTGAACAGCCCAAGATGCAAACTGGGAATAATTCGAAAAATCAAAAAAAATCCTGTCAAATGAAATAAGCAGATAAACTGATAGGGGTCAGTTGGTTCTATAAGCCATTATGCAGTTGTGCCTTTCTGAGGTAATTTATTAATATCATTGTTGTTGTCAAAAAAGTTTCATTTGCGAATGGTATGCTTCCTTTTTTTGTCTGAGCTTTTTACCTTTTGAGGTTTCGATAGAAATTCCGTGATCATGTTGTCTTAATACTGTTAATACAGAATAATTTGAATTAAAAACATTACCTAGATCGTCAATTTTTCTCGCAATTTCTAGTATACAGTCTATTAAAGTTCCATTTTTGAATGAGATTCTATCTTTGAGTATGTCTTCTTTAAATTCTTTATCGGTCATTGAGAATTCAATTGGCTGTGCCAATTTATTATATACCCCTCTCCACTTATATTTACCATTTTTTAAGACTGGCGAAATTATTTCGATTGTAGCAGTGTCGTCGGTGATAGGATCGATGTTATCACTTTCCAGGATAAATTTTTCGAAATGGCTACGTTCAACATATGTAGGTTCTGCGATTTGTTTTTTATTCTCATCAAGCTTCACTGTTGAAAGCCGCTTCACTTTCGGATAGTTGGTTAAGGTTTTGTAAAAATTGGATTTGTGTTTTAATATTTTTATATTATTTGTAATTATATATTCGATTTTTTCTGAGTTGATGTTTGTTGTTTGGATATTTTTCGCCTCCAGTTCTCTTTTAAGTAATTGAATGTTTATCTTTTGAGCCTCGATATTTAGTTTTTTTTCTTCTATACTTAATTGTTGTTCTTGTTCATCTAATTTTGACTTCTTTATTGGAATTCGAGAAATTATAATTCCTAATATTGTTACAGCGAAGTTGGCAATAGTCATTACCGATTGTCCTTCGGCAGACCCAATGAACGTGTAAAATTCTTTTAATCCACCTTCGTCAAAAGCCTCGGTTTCCGTTTTAATTTGAACATTGAGCTCTTTTGAAATAGTACTTACGATTTGCAAAAGTTCATGTTCACATTTATTTCTTATTACAGCGTCCATTGAATGCGACTTGTCATCATCACTAAAGTAGTAATGCAGTTCAAGTCTGTTTGCCAATGAGTCTTCTGCCATTTATTATGGAATTATTTTTGCTCCTAATGTGAATATAGGTTTCTGCTCACGTCCTAAACAGTTGATCTCCGTATAACGATCTATGCTGTGACAATGATAAAGAATAACACCCCAAATAAAAGGCAGTAAACATACCTATTTAGGGTAAAGTTGTTGAATGGTGGATTGTTTGATTAAATGGTGATCTACCAGTCCTCGCCGGCTTCTTCAATTTGTGCTAAGCGTTGCATCATGATTTGAACTTGGTCATATAAGGACCTGGTTTCAGGAATTGGAGGCGTATACATCAATCCCTTTACCTGGGTGATGGTGAAGTCATTTCGCTTTCCTATCGGAGTGGGGGTGAACTTGCCCGCTTTGATGTAATTGTCGATTGTTCTGCGACTCACACGAAGCATCGCCATGACGTCTGAAGTGCTTACCCATTTGGTTGTGAAATCATCCACTGGATTCTTCAAGCTTTCCATTTCGGACTGCAAATTCATGATCATCGATTTCATTTCCATCAACTGTTCCATGAGCATTTCATTGGTGATTTGTGTCGCAGTATTTGGTCCCATTGGCGACTAAATTAAAATCATTATTTCGAAAGAAAAAAGGGGCGAACAAATTGGTACACTTTGATACAGTAGATTAGATGAATTAAGACAGATTTAGACAAAACATACGAAAATATTGTTCCAGAAAGTAAAATAACAGTAATTGATCCTCAAACATTTATTGTCGAGGGAATTTTATCAATATTCTTATAAATAAGCGTCGCTATTAAAGTCGCAACTGTATGTAGTGTAAGTAGCTCTAAAATCGTTACTGGAAATAATTTGGCCAATACTCCTGAAACTCTGATTTCGTTTGTCTGTCAAATGGCGAGGGTTCAAGGTCACTTTTATATACTGTTCTTATGTTTTGTTTTTTCGTCCTACCCATTGTATGTGATCTCTTGAAATTGCATTTTCAGAATCTTTAACGTAATCAGATAGTTCTTTTTCCCCTTTGGCAATAACGCATTGACTTACTAGAATTCCAATCTCATGGGCAGTCAAGGAATAGAATGTCAATAAATCTAGAAATCGCTTTATCTGTGCCCAATTCGAAACACCATCGCCCAAAATGATAATTGCTGGTGTAAAAAACGTTTAGGTCAGCAGTGTATTAAAATATTTGATTTGTAGATTTGAAATCTTTTCTTGTTCAACATGTCAGATTGAAAGAACTATTGAGATTTAGAAAATCATTGCGAATTATATTTTTTCTTTTTATAAACTTGTAATTTTCCATCACTTTTGCGTGGTTTGACTTTTCCTACCAATCCCTTTTCACCTAATAATTTAAATATTTCTATGTTCTCTTTTGTGTTGTAAAAATCTTGCATATTACTGGAGTAATTCCACAAAGCATTGAATTCTGTCAAGTTAAGAGCTAATACAATTTCCATTATTTCATTGTTTGAACTTGCCTGTTTAATCAATTTAATTGCAAAGGATTTTGATATTGATTGATCTTTTGTAATGGTATATTTTAACAATGGAAGCATTTGTTGAAGATTAAAGGCTATTTCATGGAAATATTCATTTGCAAAAAACAGTATTTCCGATGATATCTTATTGCCCCCATTATGTACTGTAAAATTATATTTCAAAAACAAATTTATTTTGCTTTTTATTTGTAAGTCTGATTTCAACAATGCACACAATTCTTTATCAGAAATATTAAAAGACTCGTAGTTCTCGAGAAGCTCTGAAATTCTTGATTTATATAAATCGATTACCAATGTATCCCACTCTTCCTGTTTCAAATGTTCTACCCATTCCTTAGTTAATTTGACCAAATTGCTTTGAATTAAAATTTCAATTTGTGATTTATTCAAAGCAGAAATTTCAATTTGATCGATGAATTCTTCATCAATAGTTTTTAACATTAATCTAAAAGTTATATGATCAAACCGTGGATCGAATAAAATTTTTAGTTTGAAATTTAAAAAGGCTTGAATATCTAAATCCTGGGATATTTCAATACTAAAGTCAAGACACTCGTTTTCTGTGTTTTTAGCAATGAATTGTATTAACGGGTCTCCAATTTCAGCATCCTGTAATTCTTCCTCATATTGATTATTTTGAAAAGATATTACATTGCTCCAAGTTAATTTTAGTCGATTATTTCGAATTAAATACTTTTGAATTTCCAGATTTGATATAGTAATTATGTCGGTAATTATTGTTGATGTTTTTTCGAAGATAGTTTCCAGAGCAACATCTTCTTTGATTTCTTCATGATCAACAATTACCTCAATTAAACTCAATAAATATTCCTCTTTTTCATTATGAATGATTTCCGTTCCAGAATAAATAGCGTTAACGAAGTTTTTTGATGACAGGAGATAGTCTATGGTATCAGGATTCCAGTCGTCAAATAATTTAGTAAGAATTGGTGAAATCGCCGTTTTGGACTCTTTGGAAATTGGATTGAACAAGGAATTGTACAATACTGTAATGTTGTTTAAATTGACATCAAAAAGTTCTTTTTTTTCAATTAATTGTAATCTATCTGGGTGAACTGAATATTTCAGAACTTTTAGTTTAATATGATTGATCTGAGACATGAATTTAACTAACTTTTCATCATCGATATACTCGTTATCCAAAAGGAGTTCTGAAGTCGAAATGAAATCAGCCAGTTTTGCGTTGTTCATCAAAGCAGAGATTAGGTTCTCTTTTTGTGTATTTACAAGAAAATCTAAAATTGTAATGGATTTTAATTCACTTGAAATAGAAGAATCCAACAAACGATCAAAGAACTCTACATTTGCCTTAAATAATTCAAACAGTAATTTATCCAGATTTATACCTCGTTCAAAATACTTTTCAATAAATTCTGATTGATTACGATTTAATTGCGTAATTGGTCCCAGAATTTCTCCTTTTAGTTTATCATCAGCTTTTTCAACGAGGTAATCAAATAAAGAGAAATTTAAAATTTGAATAGTTGAAAATTTATTTGGTTGCAACCTAGTAAAAATCTCAGGTATAAAAGTTAATGGCAAATCATAATCAAGTGGTGTTTGTCTGTTTTCATTAACATATAGAACAAAGGAAATGTCATTTTTGGTAAGCCCACCGTCTACATAATGGGAAATATACAATTGGTAGTTTTCATCCAGATACCCATTTTTTATTAAAAATTGAATTAACTCACTTTCAAAAACTGAAAAATCAATTTTATCATTTGGATTCTGATTGTCCTTTTGGTCAAAATTTAAAATTCCCTTAATCGTTACTAATTCAGAAAGCGGCATGTTATATACATTTACTTTTTCTAGCTTAATTTTCTCGTTCGATAAACTTGACTTATTCTTAATCCCTTCTTCTAGATTATCAGTAAAGCTATCTAGTTGTTTTTGAATTAAAGAAATTTTTTGCTTTATTTCTGATGAATAAATATCAGCACACTTTTTACGGTATTCAGAACTTAAAATGCGATGTAGTTGTCCTTTATCTTTTAAAAGATCATTGAAATCAGAAGGGTGATAGTTTTTGTAAATGACCATAGCAAATAAGCTGTCCGAAGAGTATTCAAGTTCTGGGATGTCATTAATCAATTTTTTATAAACAGTAAATTCGTTACAAATGTTTTTCAATAAGCGTAGGTCATTTATGTAAAGTGATACCCCGTTTAAAAATTCATCTGTCAATTTTGTGATTTGTTCTTCAGGAAGGAGTTTTTTAATTTGAGCATATGAATTGGAAGAATTCATAACAGAAATAACCGGCAAAATAAAATCGAAGAATTTTGTTCTTGTCGTTCTTGAATTATTCCCAAATATATCATCCTTAACTGCGTATAAGAACGTTATTTTTCCTTTCTTTTTAATTGCCTCATGATTGTTAAGAAGTGTGTTAAGTTCACGTAATTTTGAGAATATGCCTTTGTCCTTATAGCGATCTAAATCCTCAAACACTACAATGTCACAATGGTTTACTTCAAAAAAATAGATTAACTCATCCAAGTATTCGTTAATAATTGATTTGAAATTTGAGCTAGGCAAAGAAATCTCAGCATTTTGTAAGTTCAGTTTGACGCTTAATTGCTGAATAAAATACTGGTATTTTTTAAAGAAGAAAAAACTTAAGATTAAAAGAAAACCACTTGCAGTTAATTTAATTTGATTAAGGTAGCCATCATGTAATTTAGCCAAGTTTATGAAAATTAAAATTTCTGGATAAATTAAAACTGTTGCAAGAAATGTAGTTGAACAGAGTACAAAGTAGCTTACTAGCAAACTCCAAGTACGATGGTTTTTTATTCTCTTAAGACCAGAATTAGGTAAACTTGATTCTTTAACTGTGTAGAAAATTTGTTGGATAATACTCTTTTCAATACCACCGATATCTGAAGAGTCGTTTTCAAAATTCGCCAAAGAGACTAAGACTTTTGTATAATAGCTATGTTTTCCGAAAAATGATTGAATAATAGTGCTTTTTCCAGAACCATATATGCCCATAAGTGCAATATTGTAGCAATCATCTTTTTGTATCGCCCATTGCAATGAATTGATGTAAAATTCTATCGTTTCATTATTCTCAATGACTTCAGGTGTAAGAGCGTGAAAATTAAGTTCTGATACATTGGATTTGGTAAGGTTCATTTTAATCTTCTCCAACTTGCTTCTAATAGATCTAGTCAGGTTTAAAAGCAACTTCACTATAATCAATATCATCATTCTGAAATAATATGTTACTTTTAGAGAGCTGAATTTCAAAATATTGTTGTTGAAGGTGGGGTCTGTCATTTATTAAAGGTCATTTATTAACAATTCAAATACAGAAGAGAATGTTGAAGAAAGCAATATATATTTATTAATTGTCTGTACATTTTGAATGTTTTGTAACTGTAACTTATGTATGATACGATTTTATAAGCGCATCTTACCTGGGTTGAATAAATCGTAGGATAAAATCTTTTATTTCTATGTTAGACATTTCTATCCCATAACTGAGCAATTCTTTTTTTATGTTGTAATATAAGTTTTCATCATCTAATAGGATTTCTTGATTAGAGTTTCTGTTCCTGTATCTGTTTATAATCGAGGTGAGAATTTTGTGTTTGCCATTTTCACCTGTAATTTCAACATTTCTAAATCTTGGATCTGAAGCTCTCCTTTGTTCAATTCTCATAATATGCATCTCTTGCCTCATTTCCTCAATTTGACTTATAATGTATTTTCCTTCCGGAATCTCTGTTTGAAGGAAAGAGGCAGGAGTGATCGTTTTTCCAAAACTCTTAAGAAAAGATGAGAAGTTGGGCTCTTCTTGAGATTTTTTATATGTAGCTTCTATCCTTCTAATTAACTCCTCCTTAAATTTGACTATTTGACTAAACCTTAGGGAAGATGGATAAGAAATATGTTCAATTACCCCTGTATCAAAGGAATAACCAGTAGTTTCGTCCTTTATTATTATAGTGGGTTTGTCAAATGCTAATCTCAAGCCAAGTTCAAACATTACATTTGGATTCTTAGAGCTGACATCGCATACAACAATTTCATTATTATAAATATTGGTAACTATTCTATCGTGAATTAATCCGATTGCAACATCATCACTCACTAGTTTTGGTTCAAATTTAGTTTGCTTAATCGCCTCGTTTAATATAACCAGAACATCTTTCCAATGATCGGTTGGATAATCTGAATGTGGGGCTATTGGCATAATAATACCACACGTCATTTTTTTCTTTGGTGACGGTATTTTTGCATGTTCGTTTTTTATACTCATCCTAGTTGAGATTTGAAATGTTAAATAACGTGAGGTAGCTCACAAATAGTGATTTACGTTCTTGTGAAATTTAAATTCCTTCAGGATACGTAAATATAAGTGAAGCCTCTATGTCGATTAACGAGAAGTCCTTTAAGATTTTGGGTCTTTGTTAGGACCCCTAATGAATGTAGCGATTTTACCTATGACGTGATCGGCATCACCTGAATTGGATTATCCACAAATGTGTCTGTTGGTCACAAAACGGCTCGCATTATATATACCGGAGAATTTAATTGGATTGTTAACTTGTTTTTTGCAGGGAGTGTGAAAATAGATCAGAATATTAAAAAAACATTTACTTAAGTAACGTCACCGTGCTGCTGAACGTGTATTCTTTTTTCTTACGAGAAGCCTTAACCGTGTAAACATATACTCCTTGTGGCATGTCCACAGCGGGTTTCCAAATAGCGGTTGATCCCTCCTGCTCATATATTTTTTGGCCCCATGAATTGAAAATCGTCAAGGTAAAATAATCAAACCCATAATTGAAAATTTCAAATTCATCGTTCAATCCATCGCCATTGGGCGTAAATGCACTGGGCGCAATCAAGGTGGCCTGATATCCCAAACAATAACAGTTGCTTTGCGATTCGTAGGCGAGGTCGCTGCTTTGGGCTTATACGATAT
>JACCDT011127813.1_pt1 | contig 10417 bp, 15 predicted proteins | sample 7446291 | NCBI WGS metagenome assembly JACCDT01 (sample SAMN15323446, study PRJNA562643) | freshwater metagenome | isolation source: river surface water | place: USA:Blue River Watershed | collected 2017-08-17 | reverse complement strand
GGAGTTGAGCCTCGGCGTTTGCATGATTTAAGGATCCAGATGGCGTTGCAAAAGCTCAAAGTATCAATATGGCCTTATCCTGCAGCCATTGGAATTAAAGAGGGGGACGATATTCATGTCTTTGATCATTGGTGCTACTTAGGAAGCGCTATTAATGAGAGTGAAGTCGAGGAGTTGTTGCGTGATGGGGCGCCAGAGTTTGATTTGGATATCTATAAATTGATCAAAAAGGCACTTCAATCAACATCACCGACAGATATTGTCGATTTACAACACTATCAAGCATATTCTGCTCTTAGCTAAAGTCATTCACGATGAGTCCATTCATTAAAAAACGGGTTGCCATTATTGGTGCTGGAATAGCAGGGCTATCCTGCGCTAGTGAACTTGTCAAAGCAGGATTTGATGTGCATGTATTTGATAAAAGTAAAGGTGTGGGCGGACGAATGAGCCATCGTTACTTCCAAGAGTGGGAGGCAGACCATGGCGCTCAATACTTTACGGTTAAAGACCCATTATTTTCAGGCCAAGTGAACGAGTGGTTAAGTGCCAAAGTCATAGCGCCGTGGGATGGCAGGATTGTGAGCCTCAATCGAGGGTTCATTCATTCCATTGAGGCTTCAACACTGCGCTATGTTGGCGTACCCGCAATGACTGCTCCAGCGAAGTATCTTGCCCAGTCTTTGAATGTACATACTCAATACACGGTTACTGAGCTCAAACAGATTAACCAGTTATGGCGCATTACAACCAAAGAGCAGGGCACTTTTGACTGCGCATTTGAATATTTAATCTGTGCAATACCCTCTGTTCAGGCTAGAGTATTAATTGGATCGCATTCAGTGAGCCTGAATGAAATCTGTGCCAATGTGGTGATGTTGCCGTGCTGGACCCTAATTGGATACTTCAAGCAACCACTCGATCTGGGCTTTGATGGAGCTTTTGTTGAGAGTAGTCCTTTTTCTTGGCTGGCAAGAGACAACACAAAGCCAGGGCGATCACTCTATGAGACATGGGTAGCACAGGCTAGTAATACATGGTCCCAAGAGCATCTTGATCTTAATCACTATGAAATTGAACCCATCTTATTGCAGGCGTTTAAAGACCTTACGAAGCTTGACTGCGACTTATATCAAACGCATCTATGGCGCTACGCGAAGTTAGAAACCCCCAGTGAATTAAACTTTGCCTACGATGAGGCTATACGGGTTGGCCTTTGTGGCGATTGGTTAAAAAACTCGACAGTAGAGGGTGCCTGGATAAGTGGCCATCGGATGGCACATCACTTAATTAGCAATACTTAGCCATCCCCTGGGAATTCATTCAATAGGGTCATCGCCTGATGCCTACACCGGATTTGTCATTTTCGTGTTTAATCCTAGAGATGAAAAATATTCAAGCATCTGACTTGTCCCGCATTGTAGAAATGGCCTGGGAGGACCGCACTCCATTCGAGGCGATCGAGGCGCAATTTAAGATCTCTGAGGCTGAAGTAAAGGCATTGATGCGTAAGAGTTTGAAACGGAGTTCTTACGAGCTGTGGCGAAAACGCGTAAACGGCCGTCAAACCAAACACCATGCATTGCGTGATCCAAGTATTCAGCGCGCCTATTGTCCCACTCAATATAAGACGAAATCAGATAAATGAACCCCAATTTAAGTCTTTATGTCGTTTGCGCCATGATTGGCATTATGGTTTTCTTTACCATTGCCGTAGCACCTACAGTATTTAAAGTCTTGCCTCAAGAATGGGCCAGTCGATATGTACGTAGTTTTTTCCCAAAATACTATGCATTTTTGGGGGCATTTTCAGTTCTCGCTTCATTTGCCTCAGCCAATACCTTGGATATGGGTTTGCTGATTCTCTGTGCAGCTTTATTCTTTATTTCATTATGGGTTTTAACACCAGCAATTAATAAAGCATCTGACGCTCACGAGAAAAAGAAGTTTGGTGTATTGCATGGCCTCAGTGTTGTTATTAACTTCATTGTGCTTGCTATTTTTCTATTCATTGTTTGGTAATTTCTGAACAAAGGGCTATCTTTGGAGCTTATTGCTGATAAGGCTCGTGAAGAGCTAAGCCCATATCTCATTCGAGAATTACGCTCAGACCATGCAGGCGAGACAGGAGCTGTCTATATTTATCGTGGTATCACGGCAATTGCGCGTCTTTATCGAGATCAAGAATTACTGGATTTTGCAAAACATCATGGTGATACTGAGGCGCAGCATTTGGCTCTTATTGAAGGCTGGTTGGAGCCGTCGGCTCGAAGCCGCTTGCTTGGTCCATGGCGCTTGGCCGGTTGGTTAACAGGCGCTCTACCTGCTTTATTTGGACGACGTTCTGTTTATGCCACGATTGCAGCAGTCGAGACTTTTGTTGATCAGCACTATCAGCAGCAAATTGATTATCTACAGCAATTTACGGACCCCGCTGAGTTGCTACAACTCTTAGAGCGTTGCCAAGCCGACGAGCAAGACCATCGTGATGAGGCAGCTAATCAATTAACAAGACCGCTATCTTGGATACTCCGTTTATGGTGTGCGATAGTAGGCAGTGGCTCTGCTGCTGCAGTTGTCTTGGCCAGACGAATTTAAAATCGTTTAAGGCTAGTATTGAGACGGTTTCCCTAAAGTGCCGATTCATTTCTCCGACTAACTTGTTTTAGGCATAATGCCGCTATAACCGATATCTTTTATTAAATAATGAGCTTTCTTGGTTCATGCTTCTTAGCTATTACTAAAAGGATTTAATTGCAATGAAAAATCTAGTCTACCTGAGCATGTCTCTTACTTTGCTATTACCGCTTCAATCTTTTGCGAATGATGCGTCGCGCGATAAAGAAATTGCCAGCCGTTTTGCCAAATGCGATACAAATCAAGATGGCAAACTAACTCCTAATGAAGCTAAAGGTTGTATGCCAAGGATCTACGATCACTTCAGTCGCATTGATAGTCAAAATAAAGGCTTCGTCACCCTTGCTGAAATTGAAGCAATGGCCAATAAGTAAGCCGCTAAAGACTTCAGTCCACTTCATTGTTTAGTACTTTGATACACACCAATCGCATACTTCCCGGCTGTCTCGCTGCAATTGCTCTCACCGGGATGGTTGCTTGTACCTCTACGAACTATGGCGATGATCAGTTTCGGTTGCGTATGGCTGCTCATGGTAAGGACATTATGTGGATGCCAACCAAGGTGGAGACCACCCATGAGATGCTGACCCTGGCAGGGGTGAAGTCAACAGATATTCTCTATGACCTTGGATCTGGGGATGGTGTTATCCCGATTGAGGCTGCAGCTCTACGGAGTTCGTGCTTATGGTATTGAATACAACCCCGATCTAGTCGCACTCTCAATCCGAAATGCAGAGCGGGCGAAGGTGCAAAACTTGGTTAGTTTTAGGCGAGGCGATATCGTTGTTGAGGATTTCTCGCAGGCAACTGTTCTGACCCTCTATTTGGGCGAGAGTCTAAATACTCGATTGATGCCGAAGATCTTGGCGATGCAGCCTGGAACTCGAGTGGTATCGAACACCTTTCGGATTGATTCGTGGATACCCGATCGCGAGATTAAAGCCCGATCTGGTGATATGGCGTATTTATGGATTGTGCCTGCCAAGGTAGATGGTGGTTGGGTGGTCAATGGGCTACCAAGGGTGGAGAAGGCAAATCTAGTGATTCGGCAAAAGAAGCAGTTTTTTGATGGCTCCATCCAGAGCCCGAATAGCCGTACGATTCATTTTGAAGACGGTCGGATTAATGGTAATCAGCTGGAATTCGAATACCAAGATGGGGCAATGAAGTATTCATTCAAAGGCCAGATTACCGCAGGACAACTGACCGGTATTCTTAATAACGATCCTAAATTACAAATTGTGGCTAAACGCGCCGCACCGCAACTCTCTAGATAGTCCTTTAGTCCTCTGGGGACGCATTTTTAATCGTCGTTCTAAGCAATGTTTTTAGTGAGCGCATCTCGTAGTGAGGTTGTACTAATTTGCGCCGTGCTCGCACCGATTTCTCAAGCGTCTTATAAAACGCAGGATCCGTCTCTGCTTGACTAATTAATGCTGCCAGAGCTTTTTCATTGCCCACAGGATAGTAGCCAGGATAATCATCTCCCAATAAGCCACGATTGCCAGGAATCGATGAGGCAATTACGGGAATGCCAATTGCAATTGCTTCGGTCACTACATGGGCGCCACCCTCCATAAGGCTGGTAATGACCATCAGATGGCTTCGCGATAGGGCTTGCAAGGTGGCCGCATGAGTTTTCTTACCCAGCCATTGATAGCGGGGTAGGCGAGCGGTGTATTGGCTGGCTAGTTTATTCATTTGAGGACTCATAGCCATGCCATAGTGCTTCACCTTAACTTTGCTTGATGTGGGTAAGAGTGGCAGACTTCGTGCAATACAAAAGGGATCTTTCTCTGGACGAAGATGCCCAATAACGCTGATTAAGAACTCTCTTTTGGGAGGAGATTTCTTACTAAGCCCTTTAGTTGATTGATAAATCACACTCGTTTTGAAATGAAACTTCTTGGGAATGGCATCAAAAGAAGCCGCTTGTAAGAGAACAATCTGATTAGCCAGTTGCATAGACTTCAACACCTCCGGATGGATGGCCATGTCGCGATAAATATCCGTACCGGTTGCCACTAAGATCACTGGTTTATGAGGAAATTGCTTCTTGAACTCAGCAATCGACGGATAACTTCGGTATCCGTGTAGGGCGATTAATAAATCAGTATTTTTACCCGACCAAGACTGGCTTACTCGGGACTGATAGCCAAATTGTTTAATGAAATTCTGCCAACGCAGGGCGGTTATACGATTACCATGAAGACTACCTGCTGGAGCCGGTGTCACGATCTCTATTGATGGCTGAGATGTTTTCATCTACCAGGGAATTACTTCGCCGGAGTACGATTTGAATGTGCCAGAGTCAGCGGGTACCAGATTCTTGAGAACGGCAAGGATTTCTTGCGCAGCATGATGGGGTTCGCGACCGAGTTCATCTCCCCGAAATGGACGAGAAAGACTGGATTTCACAGTGCCTGGATGAATAGCAGCCAAGATCAAATTTGGTTTTGTACGCTTTAATTCAATGGCCGCGGTTTTGATCAGCATATTGAGGGCTGCTTTTGAGGCTCGATAACTGTACCAACCGCCAAGCCGGTTATCAGCGATGCTACCTACTTTGGCAGAAAGGGTCGCATAAACACCTCCTGCTGGATCAATCAGCTGACTAAATTGCTTGATGCTGAGTGCGGGTCCAATCGCATTGGTCAGAAATTGTTGCATTAATTGCGATGAATGGAGATCGGCCAGGCGTTTCTCGGGCATAAATTGATTGCTATGAAGCGCGCCGATGGTATTAATAATGAGATGGTAGGGTTGCTCGGTCTTTAATGCCTCATAGGCTAATTCAATAGTATCAAGATGATCGTAATCAATAGCGGGAGCGGAATGACGGTGCAGGCCGGTCACGCGTTCACAGTCTGGATCATTTTGTAAGAGATGCAATAGGGCGGATCCAATAGTTCCGGAGGAGCCAAGGACAAGAGCACGAAATGGTTTGGGAAGCATCAGTCAGCTTAAGAGTTTGTTCCGCTTAGGGAATTAAAGAGGTAAACAAGTAGGTAAAGAAAATAATGAGATGAACAATTCCCTGAAGGATTGTTGTCTTACCTAAGGCAAGCGTAATTAAACCTACAAATAAGGTCAGAATTAGAAGAACCAAGTTAACCGGACCAATACCTAGGCTAAGTGGTAAGCCAAAATAGATGGAGATGATTGCCACGGTAGGTATGGTTAGGCCAATACTGGCCAATGCAGAACCAAGGGCAAGATTAAAGCTGGTCTGAAGACGGTTTGCCCTGGCGGCACGCAGTGCGGCAACACTTTCAGGCATGAGGACTAATGCAGCAATAACAATACCGACAATCGTTTTTGGAGCACCAAGCGCCTTAACGCCAGCTTCAATTGATGGGCTAAGTGCTTTTGCTAAACCAACAACAAAAATTAAAGCAATAAAAAGTAAAACAGCGCTCCATATTGTTTTATTCCTACTGGGCGGCTCAGCGTGCGCTTCTGCATTTGTCTTGAGATCAGACTGATGCGGTAGGAAATAGTCGCGATGGGAGACTGTCTGAAAAAAGATAAATGCACCGTATAAAACTAGGGAGGAGACACCAGCAAAGGCAAGTTGACTGACAGTGAAGGTGGGGCCGGGTGAGCTAATTGTGAATACCGGTAAAACTAGAGTGAGGGTAGCCAGAGCGGCCAAGACTGCAATTGCAGAGTTTGGCCCCTCAATCCGAAAGCCGAGCTCGCGGTGATTGAGACCCCCAATAAAAATACAAAGACCAACCACGCCATTCACCACAATCATGATGGCTGCAAAAACAGCATCTCTTGCAATATAAGCGGCACCGTCCGATCCCGATAGCATCATGGCTACGATCAGGGCCACCTCAATGACGGTGACACTTACTGCCAGAACCAATGTTCCATAGGGTTCACCCAATTTATGGGCAATGACCTCTGCATAGTGCACAGCAGCAATAATGGAGCCGACAAGAAGAGTAATTAAGACAAAAATCATGGGAATTAGGTTAGCGGTTCAATGCCCATGCTACCTGAAATCACAAGATTGAACATGTCGTGGATTCGCCTGTATCTAAAAGGGGATACAATAATTCCTGAATTAGCCCACCGCCCTGAAAGGAGACCGTATGTTACTCAATGATTCGATGAGCCCACTGGATAAAGCCATGAAGATTGCTGGTTTTTCTGGGATGGTCGTTAGTATTACTGTTGCTTTGTATTTAATCTTCTCCGCTAGCGCCCCAGAAGCAAAAACCGCTGTCTTGGTATTTTCTTTAGGCGCCGCAGTTGCATTAAGTTATTTATCGTTTGCTATTAAATCAAAGTCTAGAAAATAATTAGTGTGTATGAATTAATGAATGGCTCCTTGGTGGGGCCATTTTCTTTTTCTAGGATTGAATTTTGCCCGTGAAACATGAAACAAAGGGAATGCTCATTGGTTTTATCGGCATCTTTATCTTTAGCTTGACCTTGCCAGTAACCAAAATAGCTGTCCAAACTTTTAATCCTTACTTTATTGCATTTGCAAGAGCAGCTCTTGCAGGATTTCTGGCGGCACTTTATCTCTTTAGCATCAAAGCAAAAATACCCAGTGCGCACGAGATACGTCAATATCTGATTGTTGCTCTGGGCGTTGTCTTTATCTTTCCGCTCTTTATTAACTTAGCGATGACCGAGGGTGACGCGTCTCATGCAGGGGTGATTCTTGGAATCATGCCCTTAGCTACTGTATTTGCAGGGGTTATCTTGTTTAAAGAACGGCCATCGACGGGCTTTTGGCTTAGCGCTTTAATCGGCTGTTTACTAGTGGTGACCTACGCCTTTATTAATAGCCAGGGCGGCTTACGCTATGCCGATATCTTATTGCTGGGGGCTTGTATTGCGAATGGTATTTCATATGCTGTTGGGGGTAATTTATCCCGCTCAGTTAATGCGAAGGAAGTTATTTCCTGGGCACTAGTGATCGCATTGCCCATAAATCTACTTTTTGGTGTGCTGACATTTGAAACAAACTATTTACAAGCGAACGCAATTGCATGGACTAGTTTTTTATATCTCAGTATTTTTTCAATGTTTATTGGTTTCTTCTTTTGGTATGGAGGAATGGCAATTGGCGGTATTTCTCGGGTGAGTCAAGTGCAATTACTGCAACCATTCTGCACCTTGCTGGCATCTGCCATATTAGTTCATGAGCCGATCACCTTGATTAATATTATCTTTGCAACCCTCGTGATTGCTACCGTCATGATTGGCAGAAAGATGTTGGTGAAGAGAGGGCCAGCTGTCAAGTAAGGAATGGGGTATTTATCTCCAGATTATGAAATTACCCTCTAAATCAAGCCCATAAAGGGTGAGATCGATCTCCAGAATGATCAAAAATGAGGGATTATCCCTAGGGCAAGCCCCTTGTCTTCATAGAATCGCTGTAGCAAACTAACTCCGTTATTAATTGCTTGCCATTCAGTAATTGGTAATAATTTTTTGAGTGACTCCTATCTTAGGGCTGCGCTTGCAGTCCTTTTTTGTAGCGGTTGTTTAATTGTTTGTTTAAAGGAAAAATATGAATAAAGCTGAACTCGTAGAAAAAATTGCTGATGATGCAGAACTTTCAAAAGCAAGTGCAGAGCGTGCCCTTAACTCTGCGATTGAAAACATTATTAAAGCAGTAACAAAAGGTGACTCTGTTCAGTTGGTTGGTTTTGGAACATTTAGCCAAGGTAAGCGTTCTGCGCGCACTGGTCGCAATCCTAAAACTGGAGAAGCAATCAAGATTGCTGCTTCAAAGACTGCTAAGTTCTCTGCAGGTAAAGCATTTAAAGATTCTGTAAACAAGCGCAAGTAATCAGTTACCCCTGATTTCTAAAAGGCCGCCCATCAGGCGGCTTTTTTGTTGCTCCGCAGCAAATATTCCCTATAAAACTTCATCGATTGAGTCTTTGCTGAGCTAGAATCACGACATGCTTGGATTTATTAAGAAAAAACTAGCACATTGCTTTGTCATTGCATCTATTATTTTTGGGTGCTCTGTCCAGGCTGCGACTCCTTCCTTTAAGGAGGATTTGGATGATTTTGAGGAAATCCATTTCATTGATCAAACCGCAGCTATCTCAACGCAATTTGAGCCACTCGTCATTTTGTGGCAAAACGAAGATTTAGCCCAAACACTTACGGTCAGCAATACGTTTGCTGACGATATCGAATTATTTAATATTAAGCTTGGGAATTCTTTTTCATTTCTCATCAATCCCAGCGCCTTACTTTCTTGGAATGCTGAATGTATCCAAGCTACCAAAGTAGGGCTGAAGCAGGCACGAGCACCCCCGTTCTTTTCATAAGAAAAAACTCCATTCTTAGAGTTCATTCTCTAATTGTGTAACCCTTGCTCGGGGGATTTATGTTGTATCAAAGAAAACAATTGCGTTTTGTCGATCGGCCGTGAGATCTATGGATTTCTCCTCACGGTTAGCTTCTGCGATCATGGTGCTGTTTACATGCATCGGGTCAGCTCACGCCCAAACTGCTCCGAAGGACATGGATTTGCGGCAGCTATGGAATGAGCTAAGGCTGAATAACCCGCAATTAAGTGCATTACGCGAGAACTATTTATCTGCCAAGGCAACCGTTCCACAGATTGCGGCACCGGCAAATCCCCAGGTAGGGCTAGTTTGGTCTGGTATGCCAGCAAATTCTCCACTCGCTTTGGGATCTGCTGGTAATGCGGGTAGCGCCAATAACTCAATTTCCATTGCCCAACCCTTTCAGTTTCCGGGAAAGAGAAGTTTGGCTGCTCAGATTGCCGATACCTCTGCCGAGTCTTTGCTGGCGCAGAGTGAATCGAGTTATTTGCAATTAGGGGCACAGCTGTCCACTCTTTACTACAGCGCTTTATCTGCACAAAAGCAATTGCAAGTCTTAAAAGAGATGGTGACGCGTTTTGAATTAATTAAGAACGTAGCCCGAGCCCGTTATGCCAATAATGCAGCCGCTTATGTTGAGTTTTTGAACACCCAGGTCGCTCAAAACGCAGCAATTGCTGAGCAATTCAATCTAGAGAAGCAGTTGCAGGTTGCCTATCGCAATATCAATCTTTTGATTGGTCGAGACCCTCGGGAGAAGATTGCCTTATCTGGCAATGTGCAGCAAGTAATACGCACAGTTCCCACCTTGATTGAATTAGAAAATTATGCGGAGACCAGCCATCCTCTGTTGCGTAGCTCGCAGTTAGATGTGGATGCAGCCAGAAAGGGTGTGAGTTTGGCAAAGAAAGCCTATCTTCCTGATTTTCAGGTGATTGGCTCGTCCTATACGCCGCGCGGACCATTTGCCTCAAATAATGGTGCTTTGTATTACCAATTTGAGTTTGATATTGTGATCCCTCTATATTTCTTTATGAAAGAGAAATACGGAGTAGAGCAGGCAGTTCGCAAGCAGGCAGCTGTTGAGGCTAGCAATATTGCTAATCGGCAGCAAATTATTTTGGGTGTCTCAAGTGCGTATACCGTGTTTGAGCAAACTAAAAATAAGATGCAGTTCTTGCGCGATAGTCAATTACCCCAAGCGGATGCGGCCTACAAGGTGGCATTAACCCAATACTCCAACAATGGACAAGGATTTAATGATCTATTGACTGCCCAGAATCAATTACGCCTTTTGCAGACCCAACTAACAATCGTAGAAAGTGATTTATTGCAATCGTATGCGGTATTGATGGTCTCATCTGGGCGCGAACCCTTTTAGGAATGAATGTGAAACAGTATTTCAACCCACGAATACGTCAGTACATTGACAAATTGAGCTCTGCACT
>JACCDT010281263.1_pt1 | contig 10417 bp, 8 predicted proteins | sample 7446291 | NCBI WGS metagenome assembly JACCDT01 (sample SAMN15323446, study PRJNA562643) | freshwater metagenome | isolation source: river surface water | place: USA:Blue River Watershed | collected 2017-08-17 | reverse complement strand
GCATAAATGGGCATGGCGAGACGAATTCGGTAAAACCCTGAATTATAGGCGCCCAGCCCCTATTTCAAGGGGCGATTCGGACCTAGCACCACCCTCATCCCTCTGGGAAGTGTCGACTTAGGCCGCCTCCACCAGTTTGTGGTGACTGCCGTGGGCATTGCGAATGGCCTGTGGGCCCAAAGAGCCCAGCACCATGCCCGCCAAACTGGCCAACACACCTGCCAGTTGTGCTGGGAACTCGTCGCCAGCAGGGGTCGCCAAGAACACGCCCCAGGTCAACAAACCCATCACCAAGGCAAAGATCGCGCCCTGCGTGGTGGCCCGCTTCCAGTACAGACCAAAGGTCAGCGGCACAAATGCGCCCACCAACGGGACTTGGTACGCACCCGACACCATTTCGTAAATCGAGGAGCCTTGCATGCGAATGGCGTAGCCCAACACCAACATGCTGAAGACCAACACTGTCACGCGCATGGCACGCAGCTCTTGCTGATCGGTTTGGTGCGGGTGGAATTGACGCCAAATGTTTTCGGTGAATGTGACGCTAGGTGCCAACAAAGTGGCCGATGCACACGACTTGATGGCCGACAACAGCGCACCAAAGAACAACACCTGCATGACAAATGGCATGTGCGCCATCACCAAGGTGGGCAACACTTTTTGCGGGTCATCGGCGATCAAGGCTGTGGCTTGCTCAGGCATGATGAGCATGGCGCTGACCACCAAGAACATGGGCACAAACGCGAACAAGATGTAGCAAATGCCGCCAATCACAGGGCCGTGCGTGGCGGCCTTGATGCTGTTGGCCGACATGACGCGCTGAAACACGTCTTGCTGCGGAATCGAACCCAGCATGATGGTGATGGCTGAGGCAAAGAAGAACAACACGTCTTTGGCATTGGGTTCGGGCCAGAACTTGAACATGTCTTGGCTGATCGCCAACGCAATCACCTTGTCTGCACCACCCGCCTGCCCTGCGGCAAACACAGCCAAGATGGACAAGCCGACCACCAAGATGATCATCTGGATGAAATCAGTGATGGCCACCGACCACATACCACCAAACAAGGTGTAGGCCAAGATCGACACCACGCCAATGACCATGCCCAGCTCTAGGCTGACCACGCCATCCGACAACAGGTTGAACACCAAGCCCAACGCTGTGACCTGTGCCGACACCCACCCCAAATAGCTGACCATGATGATGAGCGAACACGCCACTTCCACCGTGCGGCCGTAGCGTTCGCGAAAATAGTCGCTGATGGTGAGCAGCGTCATGCGGTAGAGCTTGCCCGCAAAGAACAGCCCTACAAAGATGAGACAAAAGCCCGCACCAAACGGGTCTTCCACCACGCCGTGCAAGCCGCCGTTCACAAACTTGGCAGGGATGCCCAACACGGTTTCTGAACCAAACCATGTCGCAAACGTGGTGGTCACGATCATGGCCATCGGCAGATGACGACCAGCAATGGCGAAATCAGACGAGTTTTGAACGCGCTTGGCCGCCATCAAACCAATGGCAATGGTGACCAGCAAATAGACGATGACGAGTGTGAGCAGCACGGGTCAACTCCGCAAAGTGATTAATAGAAACGGTGCAGGCGCACAAAAATTTGCATGGCAAGCATGCCGAGCACAAAACCACCCCCCACCCACGCAATGCCTTGCAGCAAACGGTTGGTGCGGCGCTGTTCTTGGATGAGCAGCTGCAACTGAGCATATTCATTGTTTTGGCGATGTTTCAAGAAATCATGCACCAAACGCGGTAACTCAGGAATGAGCTTGGCGTAGCGCGGGGCCTCGGCCACCAATTGCTTCCACAACTTTTTGGGGCCCACTTGGTCGAGCATCCACGTTTCCAAAAAGGGTTTGGCGGTGCTCCACAAGTCCAAATTGGGGTCGAGCTGGCGGCCCAAGCCTTCGATGTTGAGCAGTGTTTTTTGCAGCAACACAAGTTGCGGTTGAATCTCGACATTGAAACGGCGCGAGGTTTGGAACAAGCGCATGAGCACCAGACCCAATGAAATTTCTTTCAACGGACGGTCAAAATAAGGCTCACACACCGCGCGGATGGCGGATTCAAGCTCATCCACACGCGTGTCAGAGGGCACCCAACCCGATTCGATGTGCAACTCAGCCACACGCTTGTAGTCGCGGCGGAAAAAGGCGGTGAAGTTTTGCGCCAAATATTCTTTGTCGGTTTCGGTGAGCGTGCCCACAATGCCAAAGTCGAGCGAGATGTAACGGCCAAATGTGGCGGGCTCTAAGCTGACTTGAATGTTGCCGGGATGCATATCGGCGTGGAAAAAACCATCTCGGAACACTTGGGTGAAGAAAATGGTCACCCCATCGCGTGCGAGTTTTGGAATATCCACACCTGCTGCACGCAGTTGATCAATTTGGCTGATGGGTACGCCCTTCATGCGCTCCATCACGATCACATCATCGCGGCAGAAATCCCAAATCATCTCGGGAATCAGCACCAAGTTGAGACCTTCCATGTTGCGACGCAGTTGCGCCGCATTAGAGGCTTCACGCATGAAGTCGAGTTCGTCGTGTAAGTACTTGTCAAACTCAGCCACCACTTCGCGGGGCTTCAAACGTTTGCCATCAGCGCTGAGGCGATCCACCCAGCCTGCCATCATGCGCATAAGGCTCAGGTCTTTGTCAATCACCGTCAACATACCAGGACGCAGCACCTTGACCGCCACTTCACGGGTCGTTCCATCGCGGTCTTTGATCACTGCGAAGTGCACTTGCGCAATCGAGGCACTGGCCACGGGCTGGTGCGTGAACTCCACAAAGATTTCATTCAACGGGCGCTCAAAGGCGCGTTCGATGATGCCCACCGCCTCATTCGACGGGAACGGTGGTACACGGTCTTGCAACTTAGCCAATTCATCGGCCAAGTCAGTAGGCAACAAATCACGCCGCGTCGACAACACTTGGCCGAACTTCACAAAGATAGGGCCGAGGTGTTCTAACGCTTCGCGCAAACGCTGGCCACGTGGGGCCGATAGGTCACGCCCCACCGACACAATGCGGGCCAGCAAACGCAAGCCAGGCTTTTGAAAACTGGTGAGCACCAGTTCGTCCAAACCGTAACGCAAGACGATGAAGACAATGTAAATACCACGCAGCAAACGGGTCATCATGGCGCAGCCTTCTGTGTTTGTTGTTGCACAAAGCTGCGCAAGGCATCAACGATGCGCTTGGCGGTTTGCACCAAGGTGTGGGCAGGTGCATCACCGATGAGGCGGGCCACATCTTCTTCAGGATCCCAACGCACATGGTCGATGAGCCAATTCACCTCCGCTGCCAGCTGCACATCCCCTTCGATGCGGATGGCGGGCTTGTCGCCTTGCAGCACGGTCTTGGCCAGCTCAAACGGGGAAGGCTCGTTCACACGCAACACGAGGTCGGCAGCTTTGGTGCTGGCATCGGGTGTGATGAACTCGACCAAACCTGCGGGCGTGAACGCGCATTGAAATATTTGGTCGCGCCAGCACACTTGCACTTGGCGACCTTTTTGGCGCTGCAAGCGATCGCGTGCTGCGGGTTCTTGCATGAGCACATGGTTCAACAAGAGCACCACGCGCTGCTGCACTTCAGCCACTGCCCATGCAGGCGGGGTGAGTGATTGCGGGAAATCTGCGGGAAGTTTGGCGCGCAGCATGTCTGCTGCATCGGCCAACCAAGAAAAAGGGGACTGTGTTGCCATAGTCCCCAATTATTCCTTGTTTGAGCGCCCTTCTCGGAACGCCCTGATTTAACCGGTTTATTGCAAGGCCTGGACGCCTGCCACCAGCCAACCCAAGCTGCCGTCTTTGGGTTTGGTCATGTTCCACACTTCGCGGAAGGGTGTCGGGCCAGAAGATGGCTCTTCACGAATCAGGCCCGAAAACTCCACGCTGGCCATGTAACTGTTACCCACATCTTCAATACCCAACAGCTGGGCATCCAGCATGACCACATCGGTGTGGTTGACTTGGCCATTGGCTGTGGCTTCACGCTCAGCCAATTGGGTTTTGATTTCGGCCAACATGCCATCGGTCATCATCACGCGCAAGGCAGCAATGTCAGAGCGGTCCCATGCTTGCTGCAAAGTCATGAAGTTTTGCTTGGCAGCGTTGACAAAGCCCAAGGTGTCAAAGTCAGCAGGGATACCCCACGTTTGACTGCCGCCCAAAGCGGAACCAATCATCGAGCCACCATTCACAGGCGCAAAGTCGGTATGCGTATCTACTGGGCGAGCTGAGGAGTCGTTACCAACGTTCTTGGGGTTGTACTGAGGCAGTGAGCTGGGGTTCATGGGTGCGCCAGCACCTTCAAACGCGAAGGGGCTCGTGTTGGCTGCAGCGGGCTGCTGACGACGACGCATGATGGCACCGATGACCATCATCACCACCAAGGCCAACACACCAAACATCAAGAACTGACCAAACTCAGCACCCAAGCCCAGTGAATGGGCCAACCATGCGAGACCCAAACCAGCAGCCAAACCACCAAGCATGCCACCCATCCCCCCAAAGCGGCTAGGTGCCGCAGCGGGTGTGGCAGGCGCTGCGGGTGCGTGCGGTGCAGCGGCAGGTGCCGCATTGGGTGTGGCCGCAGGGGCAGGCTTAGCAGCTTCACGCTGCGTCACGTTGCTGGACTGTTGGCCCATAGACTTGCCACCGCCTAAACGTTTGGCGGCCTCGGCATGCATGGTGGCAAACGCCATGGCAACCACAAAAATGGCTGTGAAAAGTTTCTTCATATAGTCTCCTTCGGTCTCACTGAATTCGTTCAACACTTAATTCCAACATGAAGCGCGACCACGCCGGCGCTCATGTTGTGAAAGTCCACATGGCCAAAGCCATTTTGTTTCATGAGGGATTTCAATTCCTCTTGACCAGGGTGCATGCGAATGGACTCGGCCAAATATTGGTAGCTGGATGCATCGCCCGCAATCATCTGACCCAACTTAGGCAAGATGTTGAACGAGTACCAGTCGTAGGCCTTTTCCAACGGTTTGGCGACTTTGGAGAACTCCAACACCAGCAATTTTCCTTGGGGCTTGAGCACACGGCACATTTCGCGCAGGGCAATATCCTTGTGTGTCATGTTGCGCAGACCAAAGGCCACACTGACCACATCAAAGTGGTTGTCAGGGAATGGCAGTTTTTCAGCGTCGCACACCAAGGTGGGCAACACCAAACCGTGGTCAAGCAAACGATCACGGCCAGTGCGCAACATGGCTTCGTTGATGTCGGTGTGCACCACGCGGCCTGTTTTGCCAACTTTCTTAGCAAAAGCCATCGACAAGTCGCCCGTACCACCCGCGATGTCGAGCACTTGCGAACCTTCGCGCAAGTCGGCCACCATGACGGTGTAGCGCTTCCACACGCGGTGCAGACCTGCGGACATGAGGTCGTTCATCACGTCGTACTTGGAGGCGACCGAGTCAAACACGCCACGCACGTGTTTGGCTTTTTCTTTTTCGTCAACGGTTTTGAAACCGAAATGTGTGCTGCTCATAGGGGTAATGGTATCAATGCGCGTGGCTGCTACAGCCTGCGCCAGCTTTCTCAGGCATAGGCGCATCGCGGTCCATGCCCGCTTCTTTCAGGCGGCGTTCGTAGTCGGCCCAGAGCTGGTCTTGTTCTGAACCCAAGAAATACAAATATTCCCAAGTGAACAAGCCGCTGTCGTGGCCATCGCTGAAAGTGGGTTTGATGGCGTAGTTGCCCACGGGCTCTAGGCCTTCGAGTTCGACCAAGCGCTTGCCAGTTTGCAACACCTCTTGGCCAGGGCCATGACCCTGCACTTCGGCAGAGGGGCTGTAAACACGCATCAGCTCAAACGGAATGCGAAAACTCGCACCATCACTAAAGCTGACTTCCAATGCACGCGATGCGCCATGCACCGTGATGTCTTGGGGCGTGGGGGTGTTTTTTTGCAAGCCAGCCATGAGAGTTCCTAGTTAAACGAGCACGCGCTCAATGCCACCAGCGTTGGCTTGGTCGACGTAGTTGGGCATCCACTGTTCGCCCAAAATTTTGCGCGCCATCTCGACCACGATGTAGTCGGCTTCGAGCAAACCATTTTGCAAATCGTCACCGTAGCGGCTCAGGCCTTGCAAGCAGCTGGGGCAGCTGGTGAGAATTTTCATGTCGCCCTTGGCTTCGCCTGTCATGGCGCGCAAAGCAGCTTCGTCTTTTTGCAACTCAGCTTCTTTGCGGAAGCGCACTTGGGTAGAGATGTCAGGACGTGTCACCCCCAAGGTGCCAGATTCACCACAACAGCGGTCGCTCTTGACCACTTGGTCACCCACCAACGCTTTGACCGTTTTCATCGGGTCTTGTTGTTTCATGGGGCTGTGACATGGGTCATGGAACAGGTAGCCCGCTTGTTGCTCAGCGCTGAGCTTGATGTCTTTCTCCAACAAATATTCGTGGATGTCGACGATGCGGCAGCCAGGGAAAATTTTGTCGAACTGGTAGCTTTGCAGTTGATCAAAGCACGTGCCGCAGCTCACCACCACGGTTTTGATGTCAAGGTAGTTGAGCGTGTTGGCCACGCGGTGAAACAGCACACGGTTGTCCGTGATGATCTTGTCGGCCTTGTCAAACTGGCCCGACCCTTTTTGCGGATAGCCGCAGCACAGATAGCCAGGTGGCAACACAGTTTGCACGCCCGCATGCCACAACATAGCTTGCGTGGCGAGGCCCACTTGGCTGAACAAACGCTCTGAGCCGCAACCTGGGAAATAGAACACCGCTTCGGTTTCAGAGGTCGTGGTCTTGGGGTTGCGAATGATGGGCACGTAGTCTTTGTCTTCGATGTCCAACAAAGCGCGCGCAGTTTTCTTGGGCAAGTTGCCGGGCATCTTTTTGTTGACGAAGTGAATCACCTGCTCTTTGAGGGGGGCAGTGCCCACCGTGGCAGGCGGTGCCTTGGTTTGTTTGCGCGCCACCACTTGCAGCGCATCATGCGCGAAACGTTGCAGCTTCATGCCCACGCCCACCATGGCGCTGCGTGCGAGCTTGATGGTTTCGGGGTTGGTGGCATTGAGCATGAACATCGCGGCGGCATTGCCAGGACGGAAGCTCTTTTGCCCCATCTTGCGCAACAAGTTGCGCATGTTCATGGACACATCGCCAAAGTCAATCTTCACAGGGCAAGGTGTGAGGCACTTGTGGCAAACCGTGCAATGGTCCGCCACATCTTCAAACTCTTCCCAATGTTTGATGGACACGCCACGACGCGTTTGTTCTTCGTACAAGAAGGCTTCGACCAACAACGAGGTGGCCAAAATTTTGTTGCGTGGGCTGTACAGCAAATTCGCGCGTGGCACGTGGGTTGAGCACACAGGCTTGCACTTGCCGCAACGCAAACAGTCTTTCACGCTGGCAGCAATTTCGCCAATGTCTGACTGTTGCATGATGAGCGATTCGTGTCCCATCAAACCAAAGCTCGGCGTGTAGGCTTGGCTCAAATCGGCGTGGCGCAACGATGTATCCACATCTTGGTTGCGCAGCAATTTGCCTTTGTTGAAGCGACCTTCTGGATCGACCTTGGCTTTGTAATCGGCAAAAGGCTTGAGCTCGTCGTCGCTCAAGAACTCAAGCTTGGTGATGCCAATGCCGTGTTCGCCCGAGATCACACCATTGAGCGAACGCGCCAGCACCATGATGCGTGCCACCGCTTCGTGAGCGGTTTGCAACATGGCGTAGTTGTCGCTGTTGACAGGAATATTGGTGTGCACATTGCCGTCACCAGCGTGCATGTGCAAGGCCACCCAGACGCGGCCTTTGAGTACACGCTTGTGAATGGCGTTGCACTCGTCCAAGATGGGTGCGAGTTGCGCACCTGTGAAGATGTTTTGCAGCTGCGCACGAATTTGTGTTTTCCAGCTTGCACGCAAGGTGTGGTCTTGCAACTGAGGGAACAGGGCATCGCACTCATTGAGCCACTGCTGCCACAGGCCACGCACTTCACCAATGAGTGAGCGGGCTTGTTGCACACGATCTTCGAGCAACTCGGGCGTAGGAATGTCAGCCGCATCGTCCGACTTGCCCAACGGCAAATTGCCTTTGGCAAAGAAGTCTTCCAACGCATCACAGAGTTCGAGCTTGTTGCGCAAGCTCAGCTCAATGTTGATGCGCTCAATGCCGTCGGTGTACTCCGCCATGCGTGGCAAAGGAATGACCACGTCTTCGTTGACTTTGAACGCATTGGTGTGGCGGCTGATCGCTGCGGTACGCTTGCGGTCGAGCCAAAACTTCTTACGCGCTTCTGGGCTCACTGCCACAAAGCACTCGCCGCTGCGGGTGTTGGCCATGCGTGAGACTTCCGAGGTGACGCGTGCCACTTCGTCCGCGTCATCGCCAGCGATGTCACCAATCAACAGCATTTTGGGCAAGCCGCCGCGCTTGCTCTTGGTGGCGTAACCCACGGCACGCAGATAGCGGTCGTCCAAATGTTCAAGCCCGGCCAGCAGCACGCCGCTGCGCTTTTGCTCGGCAAACATGTAGTCTTTGATTTCCACAATGCTGGGCACCGCGTCTTTGGCGTTGCCGAAGAACTCCATACACACGGTGCGCGTGTGCACAGGCATGCGGTGCACGATCCAACGTGCGCTGGTGATCAAACCATCGCAGCCTTCTTTTTGCACACCGGGCAAGCCGCTCAAGAACTTGTCGGTCACGTCCTTGCCCAAGCCTTCTTTGCGGAAGGACTTGCCAGGAATATCGAGGCGCTCTTGGCGAATGAAGGTTTTGCCGTCCGCTTGGTAGTACTTCAGCTCGAAGCTGGCCATCTCGGCATCGTGAATCTTGCCGAGGTTGTGGTCCACACGAATGACATCCAGCCACTCTGCATCGGGCGTGACCATGCGCCAGCTGGCCAAGTTGTCCAGGGCGGTGCCCCACAACACGGCTTTCTTGCCGCCCGCGTTCATGGCGATGTTGCCGCCAATGCACGAGGCCTCGGCAGAGGTGGGGTCCACCGCAAACACAAAACCAGCACGCTCAGCCGCATCGGCCACGCGCTGCGTGACCACACCCGCTTCGGTGTAAATCGTCGGCACTTTGTGGTCGATGCCAGGCAGGTCGACCATTTCGACCTCGGTCATGGCTTCGAGCTTTTCGGTGTTGATGACCGCGCTCTTCCATGTGAGCGGAATCGCACCCCCCGTGTAACCTGTGCCACCGCCACGCGGGACGATGGTGAGGCCGAGGTCGATACAGCCTTTGACCAAGCCCGCCATTTCTTCTTCGGTGTCAGGCGTCAACACAACGAAGGGATATTCCACACGCCAATCGGTGGCATCGGTCACATGGCTCACGCGTGAGAGGCCATCGAACTTGATGTTGTCGTGGGCGGTGTGCTTCTTCAGCAAGCGTGCCGCTTTTTTGCGCAAGGCGGCAATCGCATCGAACTGGCTATTGAAGGCCTCAATTGCACGGCTAGCGGCTTGCAAGAGTTGACCTACCAATTGGTCACGCTCGGCATCCGCATCGGGCGTGCGGCGTTGCTCCACTTCACCCAAGCGGTGATACAGCGCCTCAACCAACTGGTGACGGCGCTTGGGGTTGTCGAGCAAGTCGTCTTGCAAATAGGGGTTGCGCTGCACCACCCAAATGTCGCCCAACACTTCGTACAACATGCGGGCCGAGCGGCCTGTGCGGCGCTCTTGGCGCAAACGCAGCAGCAAATCCCATGCTTCTGCACCTAGCAAGCGGAGCACGATTTCTCGGTCAGAGAAGGAGGTGTAGTTGTAGGGAATTTCGCGCAGTCGCGGGCTTTCTTCAGCCGTGGCGAGCAAGTGATTCAGCGAGGTGGGAGCATTCATGGTGTGATGTGCGCGCTAAGGCGCAATGGGGCGCGAATTAAGGGGCCAATTTTACCGCAGGGGGCTTGAAGGCTTGGCTTTTGAGGATGGAGAGCACTTACTGGCTTTGGGGGTGTCTTGTAGCGGTTTTTAGGGGTATTGCTCTGGTGACCTTGGATTGAAGTCACTTCTGGACGGTGATCAAGCCGTGTGCGCTTCACATCAACGCTGCCAACCCTTACACATCAGCCACTGTGCTGTACCGCAGGCCATGACCAGGGCCGAATAGGTGGCCATTTTTCCGTCAACGCCCCACAAAACCAAACAGCCAGCGAGGACGGCTGTGCCTAAAACACCGCTCACGACGGTTTGTTTGAGCAAGCTCCAACTGGCCAAAGGCAGCCACCAGCGGGCGCTGAAGCGAGCGACGAGCACACAAAACAGGGCCACACCCCATGCAGGCGCAATGAAGTTAAAAGTGTGAATGATCTGTTCTAAGGGGCCCATGTGAGTAAATTTTATAATCTAGCTTATGGCAGTCTGGGCTTTAGGCCTCAATCACACGACAGCCCCGCTTGATTTGCGGGGCCGTTTCGCTTT
>JACCDT011334701.1_pt1 | contig 10419 bp, 10 predicted proteins | sample 7446291 | NCBI WGS metagenome assembly JACCDT01 (sample SAMN15323446, study PRJNA562643) | freshwater metagenome | isolation source: river surface water | place: USA:Blue River Watershed | collected 2017-08-17 | reverse complement strand
CAGCACCGGACGCTGGGTTGCATACTGGCCCCAGACCGCCAGGCCGCGTTCAACCAGATCGCGGCTGGCCGCGTCCAGCGCGCTCTGGCCTGCAGCAATTTCAGCCCGCATCGCCCGCGCCGCTTCTGCCAATGTCCGGCCAGCAAGATGGGCGGTGATGTAATTCGATGCCTGCTCCAACGCGCCGGGAGTCAGCCCCAGCGGCAGCTCGACCACCCGGTTCTCCACTGCGCCATCGGCACCCACCAGAACCGCCAACGCCCGCCCCGGAGCCAGCGGCACCAATTGCAGGTGCTGCAATCGCGGCTCTCGGCGCGGCACCATGACGACCCCGGCTGCGGCGGAAAGTTCGGACAGGATCGCGCTTGTTGCCGTCAAGGCCGCCTCGATCGGGCCGGGTTGGCCCAGGCGACTTTCAATCGCGGCGCGCTCTTCGGCGGTTGGCTCGGCCACCTGCATCATGCCGTCTACAAATAGTCGCAGCCCCTGTTCGGTCGGCATCCGGCCTGCACTGGTATGTGGCGCGGCCAGCAGGCCCAGCATCTCAAGCTCTTGCAGCACCGAGCGGATTGACGCCGGAGAAAGGTTCAATCCCGTCCCAGCCAAGGTCTTCGAGCCAACCGGTTGGCCCGAAGACAGATATCCCTCCACCACCAGGCGGAAAATATCGCGAGCGCGAGAGGTCAATTCGGTGATCGGCGAGGTGGACATTACAATGACAATTTAGAGCATGGGCTTGCAGCCTCAAGCCCAATGCGCCTAACGCTCCCCGAAACCAAGCGAGGATTTACCATGCGACCTTCCGGCCGCGCGCCCGACGAGATGCGCGCTATCAGCTTTGAGCCCCACTTCACCAAGCATGCCGAAGGTTCGGTGTTGGTCAGCTTCGGCCATACCAAGGTGATCTGCACGGCCTCGGTCGAGGAGCGCGTCCCGCCGTTCCTGCGCGGCAAGGGCGAAGGCTGGGTCACGGCGGAATACTCGATGCTGCCACGCGCCACCCACACCCGCGGCAGTCGCGAAGCCGCCAAGGGCAAGCAATCGGGCCGCACCCAGGAAATTCAGCGCCTGATTGGCCGCAGCTTGCGCGCCGTCACCGATCTCAAGGCCCTCGGCGAACGCCAGATCACGCTCGATTGCGATGTGATCCAGGCCGACGGCGGTACCCGCACGGCGGCGATTTCCGGCGCCTGGGTGGCGCTGCGCCTTGCTGTTGACGGGCTGATCAAGCAGGGCCTGATCAGTGGCGATCCGCTGCCGCGCAAGGTTGCGGCGGTCAGCTGCGGCATCCATCAGGGCACCCCGGTGCTCGATCTGGATTACGATGAGGACTCGTCGGCCGATGCCGATGCCAACTTCGTGCTGATCGAAGGCGGCCAAATCGCTGAGGTGCAGGCGACCGCAGAAGGTGCAACCTATGATGAGGAAGGCCTGCTGCGCCTGCTTCGCCTCGCCCGGATCGGCTGCAACGGGATCTTCGCCGCGCAGGACAAGGCGGTTGGCAAGTGACCAAGCGACTGGGCGCCGAGACCCTGGTCATTGCCACGCATAACGCGGGCAAGCTCAAGGAAATCGGCGCCCTGCTTGATCCCTATGGCATCAACTGCATCTCCGCCGGTTCACTAGGGCTTCCGGAGCCTGCAGAAACCGGCAAGACCTTTATCGAGAACGCGCTGATCAAAGCGCACGCCGCGGCAGAAGCTTCGGGCCTTCCTGCCTTGGCCGACGATTCCGGCCTCTGCGTCGATGCGCTTGGCGGGCGTCCCGGTGTCTACACCGCAGACTGGGCCGAGCGGCAATGGTTCGAGGGGCCCGCCGGGCGCGACTGGTACATGGCGATGGGCAAGGTTGAAGGGCTGCTGTGCGAACTTGGCCCCGCTGCCGATCGGTCATGCCATTTCGCCTGCGTCCTAGCGATTGCCTGGCCCGACGGGGAAAGCCTTGTTTACGAAGGCCGCGCCAATGGTACTTTGACCTGGCCCCCTCGCGGAACCTTGGGTTTCGGCTATGACCCAGTCTTCGTGCCACTGGGTGACACCCGCACCTTTGCCGAGCACGACCCCGTAGAAAAGCACGCAATCAGCCACCGCGCCGATGCCTTTGCCAAGCTGGTGGCGGAGCAGTTTGGCGGGTAAGACCGCAATATGGCCCGCGCACTCTACATCCATTGGCCGTTCTGCCTCGCAAAGTGCCCCTATTGCGACTTCAACAGCCATGTCCGCGAGACGGTAGACCATGCCGCGTGGGAAGCCGCGCTACTGGCAGACCTGCGGCACGAGGCAGAGCTTGCCGCCGGGGAACCACTCGGCAGCATTTTCTTCGGCGGCGGCACGCCATCGCTGATGCCGCCTGCCCTGGTCGCGCGGTTGCTGGCTGAGGCCGAACAGCTGTGGGGCTTTGCGCCAGGGATCGAGATTACCCTTGAAGGCAACCCATCATCGGTTGAAGCGGCGAACTATGCCGCACTGGCTGCCGCCGGCGTAAATCGGGCATCGCTTGGCATCCAGGCGCTCGATGACCAGACGCTGCGTTTCCTGGGCAGACTGCACGATGCGGACGAGGGATTGCGGGCGCTGGAAACGGCGCAGCGCGCGTTCAGCCGCGTCTCGTTTGACCTGATCTATGCCCGGCCGGGACAGACTGCTGAAGCATGGGCCGCCGAACTGCAACGCGCGCTCGGCTTCGGCACCAGCCACCTCTCGCTTTATCAACTGACGATCGAGCCGGGAACGCGGTTTGAAAGCATGGTCCGCCGAGGCGAATTTGCGCCGTTGGACGACGATAGTTGCGCCGATCTGTTTTCCCTGACCCGCCAAATAACCGCTGCTTCCGGTCTGCCGGCCTACGAAATCAGCAACCATGCGCGTCTGGGTGACGAGAGCCGCCATAACCTGACCTATTGGCGCTATCAGGATTACGTCGGGATCGGCCCCGGGGCGCACGGCCGCCGCAACGGGACAGCAACCGTGCGGCACAAGAAGCCGGAAAACTGGCTTAACGCCGTCGCAGCCAATGGCCATGGCATTGCCGAAAGCCGGGTTTTGGGGGATAATGAGCAAGCCGCCGAAGCCATGCTGATGGGCCTGCGGCTACGCGAAGGGATCGATCTGGCAGCCATGTCTGCACGGTTCGGGCTGGCCGAGACTGCCCTGCTCGTTCCCGCCAAGGCTGAGCTCTACCAGCAGCAAGGCCTGGTCTGGCAGAATGGCGCGAAAGCCGGCGTGACCGAAGCGGGAATGCCGCTGCTCGACGCCCTGCTCGGTGAACTGGTCCCCGCGGAACTGGTCGACGCATGAGCGCCAGCACCATTCTCAATGCCTGGCACGATCACCTGAGCCAAAGCCGCCGCCGTTCGCCCCATACGGTGCGAGCCTATGTCGCCACGGCCGAGCGGCTGATCGAGGCGACCGGCCTGACCGACTGGCCAGCCCTCGCCCGGATCGATGCCGCCGCCCTGCGTCAGCAACTCGCCCGCCGCCGGGCCGAGGGGATTGGCAATGCCTCGACCGCGCGTGAACTTTCGGCCCTCAAGGGCTTTGTCGCTTTTGCCCGGGCTCAGGCGGGGATGACGGACCCTACCGCCCCACGCATGCGCGGCCCTCGCGTCAAGAAAGGCCTGCCGCGTCCGGTCACGCCGGACGAGGCGATAAATCTGGCAGCTGGGGTCGAGGAGAACGCCGCGATCGAATGGATCGGGGCACGTGATCGGGCCGTCCTGCTGCTGCTGTACGGCGCAGGCCTACGTATCGCCGAGGCGCTCTCGCTCACCGGCGGGGCATTGCCGCTGGGCGATGTCCTGACCGTTACCGGCAAAGGCGGCAAGCAGCGCGCCGTGCCAGTCTTGCCGCTGGTTGCCGAAGCCGTTGCCGACTATGCGGCCAAGTGCCCGTGGTCGCTGGAACGCGACAAGCCGCTATTCCTGGGCGCACGCGGCGGGCCACTGTCGCAAGGCATGGTGCAAAAGGCGATGGCGGGAGCGCGCAAGGCGCTGGGCCTGCCGCCCACCGCAACGCCGCATGCGCTGCGCCACTCCTTCGCAACCCATCTGCTTAGCGCGGGGGCTGACCTGCGCAGTTTACAGGAACTACTCGGCCACGCCAGCCTGGGGTCAACCCAAATCTACACCAAAGTCGATGCGGCTGTGCTGTTGGATATCTATCGCCACGCGCACCCGCGCGAGGTCGGTTAACCCTTTGGCTTCCAGGTAATCACGCGCCAGAGATAGGCCGCGACCGCCAATCCCATCATTCCGGTCACCGCCGGGCCGATCAGGTCTTGCTGGGTAGCCAGCCATTGCCCGCCCAGGATCAGGGCGGTGTTCCAGATCGCAGCGCCGGCAAAGGTAAACACCAGAAACCGGATATGGCTCATATGGGCCAGGCCGGCGGGCAAGGAAACGACGGTCCGCAGCAAAGGTGAAAAACGCAGGAAGAAGACAACCCACTGGCCGTGTCGCCGGAAGAATTCGGTGCCCTTCTCGATATCGTCCCACTCCACCGTAAGCCAGCGCCCCCAGCGAACCACGAAAGGCTCAAGCCGTTTGTAGGACAGCCGGTCACCCAGCAGGAACCAGACGTAATTGCCCATAGTCGAGCCAATCGTACCGATCAGCAGCAGCGGCCAGAAGGCAAATGTGCCCCGCGCCACGCCGACGCCGCCCAGACCCATAATGACCTCTGACGGGATCGGCGGGAAAATGTTCTCCAGGAACATCAGCAGAGCGATGCCCCAATATCCGCCCTGCTCGATCAGGCGGAGAATCCACTCATGCATTATCGGGGTTCCCTAACGGTGCTGCAGCCGCGCCTCGATCGCGTCCCAGATCCTGCCCGGCGTATCCGTGCCGTTGAAGCGATCGATCGCCAAGATCCCCGTGGGCGATGTCACGTTGATTTCGGTCAGCCACTGCCCGCCGATGACGTCGATGCCGACAAAAATCAAACCAAGCCGCTTCAGCTCAGGACCCATCGCGGCGCAAATTTCCAGCTCGCGTGCGGTAAGCTCGGTCGCTTCCGCGCTGCCGCCAACGGCCAGGTTGGACCGGAACTCCCCCTCGCCCGGCTTGCGGTTGATCGCGCCGGCCACTTCACCGTCGATCAGCACGATCCGCTTATCGCCCTGCGCCACTTCGGGCAGGAACGGTTGGACCATGTGCGGTTCTGGCCAGGTCTGGTTGAAAACCTCGAACAGGGCAGACAGGTTGTCTCCCTCGGCGGGCACGCGAAAGATTGCCTTGCCGCCGTTGCCGTGGATCGGCTTGACCACCACGGCCCCATGCTCAGCCTGAAAGGCGCGTACCTCGTCTACCGAACGCGTGACCAGCGTTGGCGGCATGAAGCGGCGATAGTCCAGCACCATGACCTTTTCGGGCGCATTGCGGACCGAGCGCGGGTTATTGACCACAAGCGTCTCATGCTCGATCCGCTCCAGCAGGTGGGTCGCAGTAATGTAGCCCATATGAAACGGCGGATCCTGCCGCATTAGCACCACATCGATATCGCGGCCCAGATCGAGCCGGACGGGATCGCCCTTGGTGAAATGATCACCGGAAACGCGCTGTACGGTTACCGGGTGCGCCACGGCGGTCAGCCGGTCATTGGCATCGAGCGTAAGCGCATTCACATCGTAGTGATAGACGCGGTGCCCGCGGGCCTGCGCCGCCAGCATCAGCGCAAAGCTGGAATCGCCATGGATGTTGATCGTTTCGATGGGGTCCATCTGGACCGCGACACGCAGGGTCATGCAAGTTCCTCAAGCCACCAGGGCGTTTTCCAGATGGCGCGGGAAGCGCCACGGCGCAAGCAGGAGAACGTCGATCCGGACAAGATCACCCTGTTTGGCATAACGGTGCGCCACGGCCTCGGCCGCAGCCGCCACCCGCCGCAACCGCCATGGATCAACCGCCTGATCGAGCAGAATGGCCGAAGCGCGCCATTTCACCTCAACGAAAATCACCGTTTTGCCGCGCCGGGCGATGAGATCGATTTCCCCACGCGGCGTCTTCACCCGCCGGGCCAGCATCCGCCATCCCTTGAGCCCCAGATAGAGCGCAGCCAGCGCCTCACCGCGGCGCCCCTGTGCCTCGCGCCGCGCGCGCTCGTTCACTTGAGCTCCAGCGCGCGGGCGTAAAGCACCTTGCGGTCCAACCCGGTTGCCCGGGAAACCGCCGCCGCAGCTTGCGAAGCTTTCTCGGTGGCCAGTGCAGCGAGCAGCAGGGCGTCGACATCGTGTTCAACCGCCGGGCCTTCTCCCGGCGGGGCAATGACCAGCGCGATCTCACCCTTGGGTGGGGCAGCGGTGTAATGGGCGATCAGTTCGGCTGCACTGCCGGTCCGGCATTCTTCAAACCGCTTGGTCAATTCGCGGGCTACGGCAATTTCGCGCGCCGGCAATTCCTCACCAATCGCAGCCAGGGCATCGGTCAACCGGGGCGCGGTTTCATAAAGCACCAGCGTGGCATTGATCGCGGCCAGTCCCCGCAGCGCTTCGCGCCGTGCCTTGTCCTTGCTGGGCAGGAAGCCGGCAAACAGGAAGCGGTCGCTTGGCAAGCCGGCCAGGGTCAGGGCCATGATCGCCGCGCTCGCCCCCGGCAGGCTGGTCACCGCAATGCCCCGTTCGCGTGCGGCTCGAACCAGCTTGAACCCCGGGTCGGAGATCAACGGCGTCCCGGCATCGCTGACCAAAGCCACTGGCTTTTCACCAGCAAGAGCAAGGATATGATCGCGGGTCGCCTCGCTCGCATGATCATCATAGCGGATAAGCCGCTGTTTTATTTCGAGATGATGCAGAAGTTTGCCGGTGACACGGGTATCCTCGCAGGCTACCGCAGCCACGCCACGCAACGTCGTGATGGCACGAAGGGTTATATCCCCCAGATTGCCAATCGGTGTGGCAACAATATAAAGTCCTGGTGAAAGCGGCGCGTCCATAATCGGTTAATGGACTGCCACGAGGAGAGCGTAAAGTGATGACCTTCAATCGGCGCAATGTCGTCATGCTGGGTGCCCTCGTTCTGCTCGCCGGGTGCAAGGTTATACCAAAGGGTGTGCCGTCTTCGGCCCCGCCGCCAGATGAGCGTCCGGGCGAGGGCCTGCCCGCCGATCAGCTGCGGCACCGGGTCGCCCTGCTGGTTCCGCTAAGCGGCCCGAATGCCGATGTCGGCCAGTCGATTGCCAATGCAACAACCATGGCTCTGCTTGATACCAATGCGCAGAACCTGCGCATCACCACCTATGATACGTCTGCCGGTCCCGCCGCAGCGGCAACCAAGGCTGTCCAGGATGGCAACAAGCTGATCCTCGGTCCGCTGGTGGGCGCTGAGGTGCCGTCCGTGGCCACCATCGCCCGCGCCGCCAAAGTGCCGATGATCTCCTATGCCACGGACCTGGGGGTGAATGCCCGCGATGTCTTCGCGATGGGCACGGCACCGGGCAATTCGCTGGAACGGACCGTGGCCTTCGCCAAAGGCCGCGGGCTTGAACGGTTCGCGCTGCTGTTCCCCAATGGCGACTATGGCGCACGGGTTCGCGTGGCCTATGACAACGCCATCAAGGCCGCCGGCGGCACCCTGGTTTCGGTTGAAAGCTATGACCGTTCCAACCCTTCGATCGTCAGCGCGGCCCGTCGCCTGCGCACGCGCGGCGGCTTTGATGCGGTCCTGATCGCGGATGGTGCCCGGTTCGCAGCCATGGCCGCGCCACAGCTCAAGGCTGCCGGCGCCGCGTCGCCGCGGATCCTCGGTACGGAACTGTGGAGCGGGGAAAGCGTGCTCAGCGCCACGCCGAACCTGCGCGGTGCCTGGTTCTCCTCGATCACCGATTCCCGGTTCAAGACCTTTGCCGAAAGCTACCAGACCCGGTTCGGCGCGCGGCCATTCCGCGTTGCGACCCAGGGCTATGACTCGGTCTTGCTGACGATCCGCGTTGCGCGCGATTGGCGACCGGGCACCCCCTTCCCCACTGCCCGATTGGCTGATGTGGGCGGCTTCCTTGGCTTGGATGGCCCGTTCCGCTTCTCTCCCTCAGGCCAGATTGAGCGTGCGCTCGAAGTGCGCGAAGTCCGCGCGGGCTCCATCGCCGTGGTTAGCCCCGCCCCAGACAAGTTCGCGGACTGACGAAAACCCTCGCCCCCGCCTTGCTTCGCGGATTCCCTGCGTTCTATAGCCATGCCCATGGCTGATGACCTGTTTGAGAAGCTGCCCCAAAGCAGCGGCGATTCCTACGATGGTTCCGCGATTGAGGTTCTGGAGGGGCTTGAGCCTGTCCGGCGGCGTCCGGGCATGTACATCGGCGGTACCGATGAGCGGGCGCTGCATCACCTTGCGGCCGAAGTGCTCGACAACGCGATGGATGAAGCCGTTGCCGGCCATGCCAACCGGATTGAAGTGACGCTGGAAGAAGGCAACCGCCTGACCATCACCGATAACGGCCGCGGCATCCCGGTTGACGAACACCCGAAGTATCCCGGCAAATCCGCGCTCGAGGTGATCCTCACCACGCTGCACTCGGGCGGCAAGTTCTCGGGCAAGGCCTATGCCACTTCGGGCGGCCTGCACGGGGTTGGCGTCTCTGTGGTCAATGCGCTCTCCACCCTCACCCGGATCGAGGTGGCCCGCAACAAGGAGCTTTACGCGCAGGAATTCTCGCGCGGTTTGCCCATTGGCCCGCTTCAGCACCTGGGCGGCACCCCCAATCGGCGCGGCACGTCCGTCACCTTTGTCCCGGATCTCGAGATTTTCGGTGAGGATGCAAAGTTCAAGCCGGCCCGCCTGTTCAAGCTGGTCCGCTCAAAGGCCTACCTCTTTGCCGGGGTCGAAATCCGCTGGAAGTGCGCCGCCAGTCTTGCCAGCGAAGACGTGCCGGCAGAGGCCGTGTTCCAGTTCCCCGGCGGCCTGGCCGATCACCTGAAGGAACAGATTGGCCCGCGCGAATGCGTTACCAGCCAGTTCTTCTCCGGCTCGCAGGACTTTCCCGGTGAAGAACAGGGACGCGTCGAATGGGCTGTCGCCTGGCCGCTGTGGAGCGACGGCGCCTATTCGTGGTACTGCAATACGATCCCGACCCCCGATGGCGGCACCCACGAAGCCGGCCTGCGCGCCGCGCTGACCAAGGGCATCCGCGCCTTCGCAGATCTTGTCGGCCAGAAAAAAGCCAAGGATATCACACCCGAAGACGTGATCACCGGCAGCGAGATCATGCTTTCGGTCTTTATCCGCGACCCCCAGTTCCAGAGCCAGACCAAGGACCGCCTGACCTCACCCGAAGCGGCGCGACTGGTCGAGAACGCGGTGCGCGATCACTTCGACCATTTCCTGACCGACAACATGGAACGCGGCAAGGCGCTGCTCGGCCATGTGCTCGAACGGATGGATGAGCGCCTGCGCCGCAAGCAGGAGCGCGAGGTTAAGCGCAAGACCGCAACCAATGCCCGCAAACTGCGCCTGCCCGGCAAGCTGACCGACTGCACCGGCGAAGGCGATGGCGAAACCGAACTGTTCATCGTCGAAGGCGATAGCGCCGGTGGCAGCGCCAAGCAGGCCCGCGATCGCAAGACCCAGGCGATCCTGCCGATCCGCGGCAAAATCCTGAATGTCGCCAGCGCCACGGCGGACAAGATCCGCGCCAACCGTGAAATTGCTGATCTTGGCCTCGCGCTTGGTTGCGGCTTCCGCAAGGACTGCAACCCGGATAACCTGCGCTATGACCGCATCATCATCATGACCGATGCCGACGTGGACGGGGCGCATATCGCCACGCTGCTGATGACCTTCTTCTTCCAGGAGATGCCGGAAATCGTACGCCGCGGACACCTTTATCTGGCGCAGCCGCCGCTCTACCGCCTTACCGCTGGCAAGGAGAGCGCCTATGCCCGCGACGATGCCCACCGTGCCGAACTGGAAGCAACCCGGTTCAAGGGGAAGAAGGTTGAAGTCGGCCGGTTCAAGGGCCTGGGGGAAATGAACCCTGGCCAGCTGCGCGAAACGACGATGGACCCGGCCAAGCGCAGTCTGATCCGCATTACTCTGCCTCCCGAATACGAAGGCCGCGCGGCGGTAAAGGATCTGGTTGATCGCTTGATGGGACGCGATCCTGCGCAGCGTTTCATGTTCATCCAGAACCGCGCAGCCGATATCGATCCGGATTTAATCGACGCCTGATCCGAATTTCAGTCTGACGGCGCCAGAGCGGCCACTGCAAGCTTAAGCCGCATCTGGCACTTCACTCCGTCAGGCTCAAAGGACAGGATCGCCGGCCCAAGGCTTGGGTGCAACAAAAGTGCGCTGCCGAGACCTTGATGCACAGGACGGCCCACGGCAGGGCCGCCAGTCTCCTTCCAGAGAAGGCTCGCTTCATGATAGGTCTGATCGATCTCAAGTTCGATTGTGACCCTTCCACCAGGCACAGAAAGCGCCCCGTGCTT
>JACCDT010143750.1_pt1 | contig 10430 bp, 12 predicted proteins | sample 7446291 | NCBI WGS metagenome assembly JACCDT01 (sample SAMN15323446, study PRJNA562643) | freshwater metagenome | isolation source: river surface water | place: USA:Blue River Watershed | collected 2017-08-17 | reverse complement strand
CTTGGGCCTCAAGCAAATGGGCGACGATCCTTGGATGGGCGTCAACTGCCGCTACCCACAAAGCACTCGCTTGTTCGGCAAGATCACCAACATCGCCGACTACGGCGCGTTTGTGGAACTCGAGCCAGGCATCGAAGGCTTGGTGCACGTGTCTGAAATGGACTGGACCAACAAGAACGTGGCACCTTCCAAGATCGTGTCATTGGGCGACGAAGTCGAAGTTATGGTCCTCGAGATCGACGAAGACAAGCGCCGTATCAGCTTGGGCATGAAGCAATGCAAAGCCAACCCATGGCAAGACTTCGCCCAAAACACCAAGCGCGGTGACCGCGTGAAGGGCCCCATCAAATCGATCACCGACTTCGGCGTGTTCGTGGGCTTGGCCGCTGGCATCGACGGTTTGGTGCACTTGTCTGACTTGTCTTGGAACGAAACCGGCGAAAACGCTGTGCGCGAATTCAAGAAGGGCCAAGAAGTGGAAGCCATCGTGTTGGCCGTTGACGTTGAGCGCGAGCGCATCAGCTTGGGCATCAAACAACTCGACTCTGACCCCTTCACCACCTTCGTGTCGGTGAACGACAAGGGCCAAATCGTGACTGGTAAGGTCAAGTCTGTGGACGCCAAAGGCGCTGAAATCGACTTGGGCGAAGACATCGTGGGCTACTTGCGCGTGAGCGAAATCTCCCGCGACCGCGTGGAAGACGCCAGCCAAGTGTTGAAAGTCGGCGACGAAGTGACCGCTGTCGTGGTGAACGTGGATCGGAAGACCCGCAACATCCAGTTGTCCATCAAAGCCAAAGACGCGGCTGACCAACAAGAAGCCATGGCTTCCTTGTCTCAACAGTCCAAAGCCGAAAACGCTGGCACAACCAGCTTGGGTGCTTTGTTGCGCGCTAAGCTCGACAACAACTGATGACCCGCTCAGACCTGGTCGAAGAACTGGCTGCCCGTTTTGGGCAGCTCACGCACCGCGACGCCGAGTTCGCTGTCAAGACGCTTCTTGACGCGATGAGCGACGCGCTGGTGCGCGGCCACCGCATTGAATTGCGGGGGTTTGGCAGTTTTTCGATCAACCGTCGCCCGCCTCGCATGGGACGCAACCCGCGTTCCGGCGAAAGCGTCGCCATTCCTGAAAAACGTGTGCCTCATTTCAAACCAGGCAAGGCCTTGCGCGAAGCAGTGGATGCACGCACCCAAGAATTGTTGGCGGGGTCTGAATCCAAAGGTTGAGTCTAAAATGGCCCTCGTCACAGAGGAGCCATCTTGAAAAACCTCATGTGGCTGCTTCAGTGGGTACTGAAGGCAGCCATTTTTTTTACCCTCTTCGCTTTTGCGCTGAATAACCAACACGATGCCGTGGTCCATTTCTTTTTTGGCACCACTTGGAGTGCACCGTTGGTCTTGGTGTTGCTGACTGTCTTCGTCATGGGCGTGGCAGTGGGCGTAGTTGGCATGGTGCCGCGCTGGTGGAAACACCGTCGATTGGCCCAACTGGCCAATCCATCAGCAAAACCTGAAGCAACAACAGCGCCCACGACTGCGGACTCGACACATGGAATTTGATCTCAGCTGGATTTTGCTGGGCTTGCCTGTGGCCTTCATCTTGGGCTGGGTCGCCTCGCGCATGGACTTGCGCCAGCTGCGACTGGAGAACCGTCAAACCCCCAAGGCGTATTTCAAGGGCCTGAACCATTTGCTCAATGAGCAACAAGACCAAGCGATTGACGCCTTCATTGAGGCCGTGCAGCATGACCCCGACACGTCTGAGCTGCATTTCGCGCTTGGCAATTTGTTTCGCCGCCGTGGCGAGTACGAGCGTGCCGTGCGTGTCCATCAACACTTGCTCTCACGCGGCGACTTGAGCCAAACCGACCGAGACCGCGCACAACACGCCCTTGCTTTGGACTATCTCAAAGCAGGCTTGCTTGACCGAGCCGAAGACGCTCTGAACAAGCTCGAAGGCACCGCCCACCAAGCACAAGCGCACTTGGCCTTGTTGAGCATTTACGAACGCTCACGCGATTGGGCCAAAGCCTCGGTCATCGCCAAAAAATTGGGCGACAGTGGTCAAGGCAGCTTTCAAGGTCGCTTGGCGCATTACCTGTGCGAAGAGGCTGAAAGCCTTGACCTGGCACAACAAGCTGACCAAATCGTGGCTTTGCTCAAGCAAGCAACTGAGGCTGCCCCAAATAACGCCCGCGCACGCATGGCGTTGGCAAAAACCTATGAGCAAACGGGTCGTGCGAGTGAGGCCTATGCCACGCTAGAAAACTTGGCGACGCAAGTACCCGCTTCGCTACCCTTGCTCGCCCCTAAGCTTGCGGCCTTGGCGCAAACTTTGAACTGTGCGCCGAAAACCATGGCTTTGCTCGAAACCAGCTATGCAAAAACTGCCTCGCTTGATGTGCTCAACGCCATCGTCACCTTGCGCAAATCACAGGGTGAGACAAACACCAGCGGCTTGTTTGCCAAGCACCTGGAACGCGAGCCTTCGTTGGTCGCTGCCACGCAGTGGATTGCCAACGAAAAGTTTGAGCACGAAGAATTTCACCCGCAAGTGCAGCGCGCCCTCGAACGCGCCGCCAAACCCTTGCAACGCTACCGATGTGCCGCGTGTGGTTTTGAAGCCAGCCAGCACTTTTGGCAATGCCCAGGCTGCCAAGCTTGGGACAGCTACCCAGCCCGTCGCGTGGAAGAACTATGACACTCAGCACCCCAGTCACCCAAGAACAACTCAAACAAGCGCATGTCTTGGTCGTCGGCGATGTGATGCTCGACCGCTATTGGTATGGCGCCGTTGACCGCATCAGCCCCGAAGCACCCGTGCCCGTGGTGCGTATCACGCGCGAAGAAAACCGTTTGGGTGGATGCGCCAACGTGGCCTATAACGTGGTGAGCTTAGGCGCACATTCATCGCTGCTGTCAGTCGTCGGCGACGACGAAGCCAGCCACTTGCTTGAAGACTTGGTAGCCAAAACAGGCATTGCCCCACACTTGGGCCGTGACAGCCAACTCAAAACCACAGTCAAGTTGCGCGTGATTGGTCGCCAGCAACAGTTGTTGCGTGTGGACTTTGAGAACACGCCGCAAAACGAAGTACTGGCCTCGCAAACCGACCAATTCATGCAACTGTTACCAGACCACAAAGTGGTGCTGTTCTCTGACTACGGCAAAGGCGGTTTGGCCCATGTGTCGCAAATGATTGCGGCAGCGCGTGCAGCAGGCAAAGCTGTGTTGATTGATCCCAAGGGCAGTGATTACTCGCGCTACGCGGGTGCGACTTGCATCACACCTAACCGTGCTGAACTCGAACAAGTCATTGGCAAGTGGAATACAGAAGCAGAACTCGTGCAAAAAGCCCATGCGCTGCGCCAAGAGCTCAAGCTCGACGCCCTGCTGCTCACACGTAGCGAAGAAGGCATGACCTTGTTTGATGGACAAGGTGAATTGAGCGTATCCGCGCAAGCCCGCGAAGTGTTTGACGTCACAGGTGCGGGTGACACCGTGATTGCGACCTTGGCCACGTTGGTCGCTGCGGGCTTGAGCCTGCGCGATGCCATGCCTTTGGCCAACAAAGCAGGTGGCGTGGTGGTGGGTAAGTTTGGTACGGCCACGGTCAGCTACGAAGAATTGATGGCCTAAATACAAGGCACGGACAAAGGCCCTTGTGCCACTGGAGAAATTATGAAAATCGTCGTCACAGGCGCTGCAGGATTTATCGGCAGCAACATCATCAAGGGCTTGAACGCTCGCGGCATCACCAACATCATCGCGGTGGATGACCTAACGGAAGGCGACAAGTTTCGCAACATCGCCGATTTGAAAATCGCCGACTACCTCGACAAAGACGTGTTCTATGAACTCTTTGCCGAAAACGCGTTTGGCAAAGTCGAAGCCGTGTTCCACGAAGGCGCATGCAGCGACACGATGGAAAGCGATGGCAAGTACATGATGGACAACAACTACACGCTCTCGTGTGGTTTGTTCAACGCCTGCCAGCAAAGCGGCACGCGTTTGCTCTACGCTTCATCTGCTGCCACTTACGGCGGCAGCGACACCTTTGTAGAAACACCCGAGTATGAGCTGCCACTCAATGTGTACGGCTACTCCAAATTGTTGTTTGACCAACGCATGCGCTTGGAGTGCAACAACAACTTCAAGAAATTCAAGCGCCAAGTGGTGGGCTTTCGTTACTTCAACGTGTACGGCCCACGCGAGCAACACAAAGGCCGCATGGCCAGCGTGGCGTTTCACCAATTCAACCAATTCAACGCCGAAGGCAAAGTGAAGTTGTTTGGTGAATACGGCGGCTACGCCCAAGGCGCGCAAATGCGTGACTTCGTCTTCATCGACGACGTGGTGGCCGTGAACCTGTGGTTCTTGGACAACCCAGACAAGTCGGGCATCTTCAACCTCGGCTCAGGTCGCGCACAACCCTTCAACGATGTAGCCTTGTCGGTAGTCAACGCGATGCGTGCCAAAAAAGGCGAGACCGCGCTGGACTTGGCAGGTGCTGCCAAAGCGGGTTTGATCGAATACGTGCCCTTCCCCGATGCGTTGCGTGGCAAATACCAGTGCTACACGCAAGCCGACCTGACCAACCTGCGAGCTAGTGGTTGCGATCACCAGTTTGCCGATGTGCAAACAGGTGTGACACAGTACATGGCGACATTGAGCAAGTAAGTATCTAAACATGAGCACCGAGCAAAACAACTTAGATGCTTGTGCGGTGTTCAAAACTCAGAAGCAATCTAAACGGCGCGGTGCGCTACGCAGCTTATTGGGCGGCGTTGTGGCGGGAATGTTCTGTCACACCGCACTGGCGTTAGACATCAACCAAGCCAATGAGGCAGAGTTGGACAGCCTCAAAGGCATGGGACCATCGCTCAGCACCAAGGTGCTTGCAGCACGCTCGCAGGGCACATTCAAAGACTGGGCAGACCTGATGCAACGCGTCTCAGGCATTCGCCAAAACAAAGCTCAGCAGTTTTCAGATCAAGGCTTGACCGTCAATGGTCAGCCGCTTGGCGCAAAGCCGTAATGGCGTCTTCACGCCAAAACATTGCAGCGGCGAAGAACCCTTCCCACACACAACCATTACAGCCACGACCACAGCAAGTGGTGGGTTCAGGCGGGGGGGGTCTTAAGGTACAACCCTGCTGTGCTGCCAAGTCTTGCGCGAAGGCAAACAAGGCTTGTGCGCTTGGCGCATCTTGCAGTGGCATTTTGAGCAACACATCGACAGACATGCGCGCATCTTATCCGCCGCCGCGTTGCATGTAGAGGTCAAAACGGCGCATGAAGGTGTAGCGTTGTGCGTCGTTCAACCCTTCAAATTGAAAGTGCACGTGCAAACAAGGCAACGCAACCAAAGCAATGCGGCGCAAGGGGCCGACCGACCAGTGAATCACCAAAGTTCCGAGCGTTTGTCCATCGTTCGTAATCGATATATGCGCGGCACAGCCCTCACGGTACCAAGCATGTTCACCTATAGCCGCAGGTAGCCAACCTAACCATTCGCTTTCGGTACAACCCATCTCGCGCGAAAAATTGGCTGCATATGAGGCTTGCAAAACGTGAACCGGATAATAAAGAAATTAACCACCCGCAATGGGCGGCCAAATAGCCAACACATCGCCATCAACCAACACTTTGCTTGCCCGATCCTCCGGCGCAATGTAGGTGCCGTTGACCAGCACCAAATGCACCAATTTTTCTGGCAACCCAAAGGGCTCAATGACTTGTGTGATCGTCACACCGTCATCCACCTCTAGGTTCATCACATTGCTGCGGCGCGCAGTAGGTGGCAAATAGTCGGTGAGTGTGGCGAAGAGTTTGAAGGTGATGTCCATGAGCCAAGGTTAACGCATCAACAAGGTCATCAACGACGACGCGTGTCCCCCGCGCCTGTCCAAGCACCCTGCCCTTGTGCGCTGGCGAGATAGGCATCCATCAACTTGGTCGGGTCGTGTTTGAGTTTTTCTTTCCACTCACCCAAATGCACCTGGCCTTCCACCAAGCCACGCATCACGCCCACATGGTCGGTCCAGCCCACGCTGTTGCAGCCCACCAGCACATCATCTTTGAATTGCAAGCTCAGATGACGACCTTGCGCAGTCAGTGACACTTGATCGCCACCGGGTACACCTTGCCAATTGCCAAAACTCGTCGAGATCAAACCCAAGGTGTCAAGCACGTTGATTTGCGTCACACCTTTGAGTGTGGCAGTTTGACCCACCATGTTCAAAGCGGCCACACGTGCTTGCTCAGCGGCATTGGGTTGAATGGCGCTCACAATGGTGGTGCCGCTCACCTTGTCAAAGGCTTCCGCACAATCGCCTGCGGCATAGATACCGGCGATGTTGGTTTGCATGTGTTCATCGGTCAACACACCTTGCAAGCAGGTCACACCAGATGACTTCAAAAAATCAATACAAGGCTTCACGCCCGTGGCGCTGATCACCAAGTCGGCTGGCAATTTTTGCCCTGTCGACAAACGCACAGTCAAGGCAGCATCGGTGGGCTCATCACCTAAGCCCACCGCATTGGCGAGCTTAGACAGCAAGCCTGGGTTTTCGCTGCCATTGGGCACGATGGCTTCAACCTTGGCGCTGGTAAACACATGCACGCCTTTGGCCTCGCACCAATCGCGAATCATGTTGCCAGCCACAGGGCCCATCATGCGGGGCACCATGCGGTCACCCATCTCCACAACCGACAGCGTCACACCACGTGAGGCCAAAGCCTCCATGATGATGCAGCCAATAAAGCCCGCACCCATTTGCACCACACGTGCACCTGGTTTGGCCAACGCCATGATGGCGCGTGCATCGTCTAGGGTCCAGCAGGGGTGCACTTCTGGGCTGTCCATACCTGGAATGGGTGGACGCACAGGGCGTGAACCTGTGGCAATCAACAATTTGTCAAAGCCCAACCGCTGATCGTTGTCGAGTTGAATGGTTTTAGCTGCACCGTCAATAGAGACGGCACGCGCGTGCACCTGTTCCACCTTCAACCGCTCAAAGTGATCGGCAGATTTACGCAAGTAAGTGCCGCGCTCGTCGATGTTGCCAATCAACAGGTACGGAATGGCCATGCGCGAATATGGCGGTTCAGCCTCATCACCCACCAGGGTGATGCGGTCGTTGGGCGCATGATTGCGAATGGTTTCCGCAGCAATCACGCCAGCCGGGCCGGCGCCAAGAATGACGTGATGTGTCATGGCAATTACCTTCAGAGGCCGAGACGTTTTTTGGTTTCTGCCGTTGGACGACCTTCGTTGTCCCAACCACGTGCTTGGTAGTACTTGGGCAACATGGTGGGCAACATGCTGACCTTGCCTTTGGCAGGGCCAGTTTTGCCTGGTTCTGTCAACAAGCGCTTGGGCAAACTGTCATCTTTGGCAGTAAAGCCAGCGGCGTTGTTGAACTCGCGCTCCATGTTCCAAATACGCTCACCGATTTTTTCGAGTTCTTCGGTGGTGTATTCCTCGTTACACGCTGCTTGCATTTGCGGCGCCAAGTCGGCCAAGCCCCATGCGAACGTGGTGAAGATGCACAAGCCAGATGAATCAAACGCTGCAGTGGCATCTTGGAAGGCTTTGACCAACTCTGGTTTGCCTTCGTGCTCAAGCGGATCTGTTTTGACAGGAATACCGAGAACTTCAGATGCGATGGTGTAACCACGCAAGTGACAAGCACCGCGGTTAGACGTGGCATACGCCAAGCCAATGCCTTGAATCGAACGACCATCGTAAGCGGGGAACTCTTGCCCTTTCACGCTCATGCTCAAGTCAGGATGACCGTATTTTTCAGTCAGACGCTTGGAGCCTTGACCGATTTCGACACCAAAGCCACGGCCATTGACCGTTTCCTCAGCGAAGAACGCCAAGGCTTGTGCAGAACCAAACTTAGCATCAATGCCCAGTTGCTCTTTGGTGAGCACGCCCATTTCATACAACTCCATCACAGCGCCCACTGTGGCACCAAAGCTGATGGGGTCAATGCCTTCTTCGTTACACAAGAGGTTGGCGTATTGCAGCGCTTCCAAATCATTCACGCCGTTGGCAGCGCCCAAAGCCCATGCTGCTTCGTATTCCAAGCCGCCTGATGCACCCCAGTACTGAGGTTTGTTTTGCACCGTGAAGTGGGTCTCATCCATCTTGCTAATGCGACCGCACGCAATGGTGCAGCCAAAGCAGGCTTGGTTGGTGACCAAGTGTTTTTTGCCATCGGTCTCACGGGGTGTGGCCATGGCCTCAGCAGAAATATCTTTCGCGCCTTCAAACTGCACATCGCGGTGGTTGCGTGTTGGCAGAGCACCCACTTCGTTGATCACGTTCATCAACACTTGCGTGCCATAGGCTGGCAAGCCTTGACCCGTCACCGCGTTGTCTGCCAAGATTTTTTTCTTCTCAGCCGTGATTTGCATGAACGCTTTGGGATCGCGCACATTGCCCACACCCAAAGTGCCACGCACAGCGATAGCTTTGAGGTTTTTGCTACCCATCACAGCACCCACGCCTGAGCGGCCTGCAGCGCGGTGCAAGTCGTTCACCACAGCGGCGTACAGCACATGGTTCTCACCGGCCTTGCCGATGGACGACACACGTGTGAGCGGATCTTGCAAGGTCTTTTTCAACTCGGCCTCGGTCTCCCAAACGCTCTTGCCCCACAGACCCGAAGCGTCACGCAGCTCCACTGTGTCGTCGTTGATATACAGGTAGACGGGCTTGGGCGATTTACCTTCGCAAATCACCATGTCCCAGCCCGCCATCTTGAGTTCAGCGCCAAAGTAGCCGCCTGAGTTAGAGCATGCAATCGCGCCAGTCAGCGGGCCTTTGGTGATCACTGTGTAGCGACCACCGGTTGAGGCCATGGTGCCTGTCAATGGCCCTGTGGCCCAAATGAGTTTGTTCTCTGGCGACAACGGATCCACTTTGGGATCGATTTCGCTGATGAGATATTTAGAACCTAAACCACGTGAGCCAACGTAATCACGGGCCCATTGCATGTTGAGGGGTTCAGATTTGATCGTGCCTGTTGTCAGGTTGATGCGGAGAATTTTTCCAGCCCAAGTCATGATGTGTGCTCCTAGTTGGGTTTAAGTGGCCGAGGGTTGGTTACCGAGCTTGTCGGCCCACTGCTTCATTTTGTCGAGACCCGTCCAGTTGGCGTCCACGAAGGTGATCGCGCCTGTGGGGCACGCAGATGCGCAAGCAGGATCGCCACCGCACAAGTCGCATTTTTGAACTTTGCCGGTTTCTTGCACGTAATTGATCGTGCCGAATGGGCAAGCGATGGTGCAAACCTTGCAACCCACACAGGTGGTTTCGTTCACCACCATGGCACCTGTCACCTTGTCGTGCGTAATTGCCTCTACTGGGCAAGCATGCAAACACCAAGCTTCGTCACACTGCGTGCAGGTGTAAGGCACTTTTTTGCCTGTCTCATGGAAGTCAAACACCTTGATGCGCGACTTGGCCGTTGCAAATGTGCCGTAGTTCTCAAACGAGCAAGCCATCTCGCACTGCAAGCAGCCTGTGCATTTGTCGGGGTTGATGTGCAGGATTTTTTGCATCTAGATCTCCTAGCTATGTAATGTGTTGCATAAGATTTTGTGAACGCCACCCAACACCACCGATCAGGAATAACCCTTGAAACCCTGTGTGTTCCCATCAGAATTTCTCAACTTGAGACAGTTGAGGCGCGACATCACAAGAATTTGGACAAAATCTCGGACATGACCACCTTGATCAGCCCCGCCACTCGCTTAAGTCGTATCGCACAAGCGCGGGAACACGTGATTGAGCAAGGCGCAGCCCTACAAGCACCACTGATCGAGAGCTGGATTGAACGCTCATGGAAACGGTGCTTGGCATGGGGGCGCACACCGCAAGAGCAGTTGGCATTTGATGCAGTGAGTCGCAGCCAAATTCAACACATCAAAGATGCCAATCAACCTATGCTGCAAGCGGCCGAGGAGGAGCTGGACAGACTCAGCCGCGCCATTGCTGGTACACGCTACTTCGCACTGCTCACCGACGCGCATGGTGTAGTGATTGACACACGCGGCGAAATCAACAGCAGAGACACGCGTGCAAGTCGCATTGCACGCGTCGGTGTCAACCTGTCAGAACAACACGTGGGCACAACGGCTATTGGGGCTGTGCTGGCCGAACAGCAACCCATTTGGCTTCATCGTGGCGAGCATTTTTTCAACGACAACACGGCTTACAGCTGTGCGGGTGCGCCCCTGTTTGGCCCAACAGGCGAGTGCGTGGGCATGCTGGATTTAACGGGCGTCGATGTACCAGAGCGCCCAGAGCTGCAGCACTTGGCAGCGCAATCAGCCCGCAGCATTGAAAACAATTGGGTTAGACAAATGGCTCCCTCTTTGTTGCTGCGCTTCAATTGGGCAGGTTTGTCTAT
>JACCDT011302671.1_pt1 | contig 10431 bp, 7 predicted proteins | sample 7446291 | NCBI WGS metagenome assembly JACCDT01 (sample SAMN15323446, study PRJNA562643) | freshwater metagenome | isolation source: river surface water | place: USA:Blue River Watershed | collected 2017-08-17 | reverse complement strand
CCCATGTCGTCGTAGGCATGACAGCGGATACATTGGGCGGTTTGATTTTGGAAGAAGATGTTTCGCCCAGTTTCCACATTCCCTTCAGCAAGGGCGCCTGCATATTTTTTCCAAGTTTCCCCGCCTGCTTTTTGATCCAATAAGGCCTCGTATTGGGTTTTGAGGTTGGCCGAACCCGTAGCAAGTACCGCCTCTTCCAATTCAATCCAGGTTCCTTCTGGGAGTTTGCCCAACTTAAAGTCTTCCAAAATGGACATCCATTCCTTGAAATCCTTGCTACCTGGTAAACTACCCAAAGTAAGTAAAGCGGTCTGCTGTTCTGCAAGGGTTCTTTTCTTCAAAATCTCCATCAGCAGTGGTACTTTTTGGTCATTGGGAAGGGAAGTCTGTGCTATCAAGCCCAAGCCCGCGACACGTACCGCTTCGGATACGTCACGCATGGCAAAACTGATGGCATCACTGAGATTAGGTGCGGACATGGCCACCAAGGCCTGAAGAGCTTCTACTTTGACTTCTTTGGAAGGATCAGTTTTTAAATTGCCAAACAAAAAGTCCGCCATCTCCGTCATGCCCAACTTGCCCATGGCCTTTAGCGATTCTTTTCTCAATTCCACTACAGGACTTTTTGCTTGAGTTTCCAGCGTTGCTGCCACTTTCCGCTTGACTAGAGCTGCATCACGGCTTACTTCCCCTCTATACCTTCCATCCACACGATCCAAAACAGATGGCTTTGCCCAAGTTCCTATCGCGGCTAAAGTCTCTTGTTTTTGTGCTTGTGAAATCCCCGGTTTGGCAAGGAATGTAAGTACTGCATTCAGGTTCTCTTCTTTACCTAGGCGATGATTGGCACTGATTGCACGTCGGATCAAGGGTTCGTTGGAAAAAGGCGTAGTGTCAAGGATGGCTGCCAAGGCCGGCAAAGCCGCAGGTACGGATAAATCATCGTGAATGGCACGAGCCGCTTCAGTCACAATATCCTCTTCTTTATCATTCAAAAATTTAGCTAGTTCTGCTGATTTCAAGCGTCTCAATGCAAGAACCGCACCCATGCGTACAGCCTTGGAAGCATGGGTAGAAAGAGCCGCCAAAGGAGCCACTTGCCCAATTTGAGACAAGGCATAGGAAGCCCCGTGACGTAAAAAGGCATCCTCATCGTTATTTGAAGCCAACAATTGAATCAAGGGTTGGACCGCTGCTACATCCTTGGCTCTTCCCAATGCCTCTGCACTGAAGAAGCGAACCCGTGCATTTGGATGGGTCAAATTGGCGATCAACTCCTTGCTAGCTTCTTTGTATCGAATGTCCCCCAACCATTTGGCGGCCTGGGCTTGAATCTCAGGATCGCTATCCTTAAGTAGAGCCACAAGTGGCTTGGCATAGGCCCTGTCCTCCAATCGTGCTAGCTGGCTCAGCCCCAAAATACCATGAATGCGCGCAAGCTGATTGCTTTTGTCTGCGATTACCTGCTGGAACTGGGCAGCTCCTTTTTGTCCACGCTTTACCAACTCAAATTGGGCTTTGCGACGGATACGCATGTCTTCAAAGTATAATTTTGACTTCAGGTCAGTTTCTGACAATTTCTTGTAATCGGCTTTAATTTCCGCTGCTGTTTGTTGCTGCAAGGCCCATCCTTTGGCTGTTTCATCGGTCATCTTCCAGATACGCCCGTAGCCTTTATCGTTCCAACCATTGACCCAATCCGCCATGTACATGGCTCCATCAGGACCAAAATCAATTCCTGTAGGTAAAAAATTACCTACAATTTTCTCGGTTTTCGTGAGTTCAAAAGAAGCTCCTTTGGGTTGCAATTGGAAGGCATGTATCCCAGAACCGGCAGCATTACCCACAAACTCCACGACAAAAAAGTGATTCTTCCAGCGTTCACCTAGACCAGCACCTGGGTTAAACAACATGCCCGTAGGCCCACTCACATAGTTCATCAGTGCTGGTGTAATGTAAGCAGCCTGTCCCTCCCAGCGAGGCAGATACATTTTTTCATCCATCCAAACCTTGTACGTATTGTTGTTGGGATCTCGGTACTTGCCAAACTGCCAGTTGATGCGCCATCCTGTATCTGAACCACGGGTGATGTACACCAAGCGTTCCTTTTCGCCCGCATGATCCCCATCGTTGTCTACGGAGATGAGGTTGGTATGCTGGTCAAAAACAAATTCATGGGTATTGCGAAGTCCAAAAGCAAAAATCTCAAGATCAGAACCATCTGGGTTGGAGCGTGCAATCACCCCGTCATTAGCGTGGTTGTATTCCGTTCCATCATCCCCTTTTCCATTAAATCCTATGTCTCCAATTCCCCAATAGATGCGTCCATCAGGCCCCATTTCGACTCCGGACATCCCATGCGCACCAAAGCCGATGTGAATCCCATAGCCATGGGATAGGGATTTCTTTTCGTCCATAATCCCGTCCCCATTCGTATCCTGCAATCTCCATAGGTCAGGACCTGCAGCGACATACATGGCATCCTCGGTCTTCAATACCCCACCTGCTACATCAGTGACCTCTTCATGGAAATCGTATACTTGCTTCTGTCCCCAGTCTGCGAGACCATCCCCATCCGTATCTTTTAGTTGATGGACTTCATTTCGCTCTTCGAGCATATCTTTCCAATCGTGGGATCCATCCCCATTCAAGTCAGCCAGCCATTCATTTTGTTTGGAACGTTCAGGAGACAGTTCGGTACGCAAAAAATTACGCTTATCCTCGATATTCTGTAAGGCAATGGAACGAATTTCCCAATCCTGGTGGCCTCGAATATCAAATTCAGCATTATTCCGTCTTGGAGAACGGGTGTAATAAATGGAACCATCGTCTCCTACTTGCAAGGCAATGGGATCCTTTACTAAAGAATCCGTACCCCAAACCTCCATCTTCAAACCTTCAGCTAAAATTGGAGTGACCGAATTTTTTGCCGCCTCAACTTGGATGGCCAGTTCTTCTTTGGTCAGTGTGATGATCCGAAGGTCTACGGGCTCCTTCTCTTTACAAGAAGCGAGTACCACTACGAAAAGAATCAGCGCATGGCTGACCCATTGAAAAAGGGAAGTACGTTTAGGCATGGGTTTAAGGAAATTAACTGCTTGAAAATAAAAAAAATAAAACTCGCAAACGAACAGTTGAAATAAATTACATCTCGGATTCGGCAAGTTGTTAAAAGCCAAGAAAACAAAAAATCCCAACCATCTGGCTGGGATTAATTTTTCTGACTACTAGAAAATTAAGATGAATCCTAAATTTTCGTGAATCAAGCTGTAGTCCGTACGGGAATCGAACCCGTGTTTTATCCGTGAAAGGGATACGTCCTAACCCCTAGACGAACGGACCATAAGAAAAAGCCAAAATAGAAAACAGTTTTTTTCAAGTGTTTTCAGTAGTCCGTACGGGAATCGAACCCGTGTTTTATCCGTGAAAGGGATACGTCCTAACCCCTAGACGAACGGACCATTTGACCCACAAAAAGGTGGCTTTTTCAAAGGTTGTGCAAATATAGCCGCTTGATCTTATATTCCCAAAGTGGCTAGAAAATTTCTTTTCAATCCTAGGTAATCTACTGAACCAAAGCTTCAAAAATTTACTTTACCTGTAGAACAAGTTTTTCTGTAAATTCACTTCAAAATAAGCTCATGCCCACAACTGCTCCTGCCCTTCGTGTAGCCATCAATGGATTTGGAAGAATTGGACGCTATACGGCCAAACTTCTTCTAAACCGATCTGATATCAATCTGGTGGCCATCAATGACTTGGCTGAGCCTAAAGCCATTGCACACCTACTGAAATACGACTCGGTGCACGGAAAATTTGAAGCCAACATTAGCCATTCCGTCGATTTTTTGCAGGTGAACGCACAGAAAGTATCCCTTTTTTCGGAGGCAAATCCTGAAAATCTTCCTTGGAAAGAATTGAATATCGATTTGGTAGTTGAATGTACAGGACGATTTACCCTGAAAAAAGATGCCGAAAAACACCTGCAGGCAGGAGCAAAAAAAGTAATTATTTCCGCACCCTCTCAAGAAGATTCCATACCCATGGTCGTATTGGGAGTAAATGATCACCTCCTATCCGGTCAAGAAAGAATCGTATCCAATGCCTCTTGCACGACCAACTGCCTAGCCCCCTTGGTCAAAGTACTGGATGAAAACTTTGGAATCCTCCAAGGATTTGCCTCAACCGTACACTCCTATACCAATGACCAAAACCTACACGATGCCCCGCACAAAGACCTAAGAAGGGCTAGGGCGGCAGCCTATTCCATTATCCCTACCTCCACCAATGCGGGAAAAGCCTTGGACCGTGTACTTCCTGAGCTCGCTGGAAAAATAGAAGCATCTGCCATGCGTGTACCCGTACCGGATGGATCGCTCACAGACTTGATTGTGACCGTTTCTAAAGAAGTAACAGCAAGCGAAGTCAATGAAGCCTTCAAAAAAGCTGCTGAATCCAGCTTAAAGGGGTATTTACAGATAGAGTCTGACCCTATTGTGTCCATGGATATTCTAGGCAATACTCACTCAGCCATCTTGGACGAAGCGCTCACTTCAACCAAAGGAAACCTGGTCAAGGTAGTAGCTTGGTACGATAATGAATCTGGCTATGCCAATCGACTCGTGGATTTGGCAAAAAAAATCAGTGTCCAGTAAGCGGAGTTTTACTTAGTTCACCCGCCGAACTTGATAGTCCTTAATCGGGCTTTCAACTATTATTTTCACCAATTTCCCTCCTTGGTAGTGGTATTGATTGGTATTCCCTTCTACCTCAATTTCATAAACACCAGTCTTAATCTTTTTGATGGGTGCGGAAACTCCATATACTTCAGATAGAAACAGTTCCTGCCCACTGGGTTCATGAAAAAATAACTTCGTACTAGACCAAGACAACGGCCCTTTTAAGGAAGTCCTATTGGCATATTTATAGGATTTGGCATCCACTTGGTATTGCGTACCCGTCCAATTCACTTTTGAATCAAAGTTTCCTCGGTTGGTCTTGGACTCCGAAAAGGTCTTCGTGATTTTACCCCCTTTGAAATGCGAACGCGTTAAGAATCGTAAATCTACATCTCCAAAAAATCAGAATTTTACGCTGCTATCCACCGTGTAGCGTACCGAATCTGCACCGGATAATTTTTGAGCGGTTAGATTTCCAATTTTCAATCCGAGTACCACAATCTCATAAGTTCCCGTTTCCTTATGGGTTTGTCCATTGGCCGTGGAAACTAGCATCCCAATAAAAAAAAGGAAGAAAATCGCTTTAAAATTCAAACTAGAGGAACGCACCATAGGGATATTTGGAATGACAGATCTAGGACTAAAGTATTTACATAAGTTGTCCATTGGGACTAATATAAGGCATATCACCAACTTGGGAACAATAGCGATCCCAATCTTCAAGGGTATCTATATCCTCCAAAACTGGCAATAAATGGGTTTGCAAACCTTGCTCAGCAGCAAATGCCAAAGTTTGAGACAAGACCAAATCAGTACTCCAGCTAATCCCCTCAAACAAAAAATCTGCACGTTGCTTCAATCCAATTAAATAATACCCTCCGTCAAGAGCTGGACCAATTACTAAATCGGACTGATCCAAGGCATCAAAGGCTTGAAGGATGTGACTCCCTTCGATACTCGGGCAATCCGTTCCAATCAACACTACCTTTTCCATACCTGAATCGAAATTTGTTGAAAAGGCGTTCTTCATACGTGCTCCAAGATCTTTCCCCACCTGGACCATCCCTCTACCAGCTGGATAGGCGGGATTTTCAGGTACAAAGTCTGAAAAATAGGTGGTGATAGACACAGAAATATCCCGTAAGGCAAAGTATGTCTTGGCAAGTAGGTGTAGGTAGATTTCCAATGCTTGCTTTTCTCCCACACTTGCAGCAAGGCGGGTTTTCACCTTACCCAAGACTTCATTCTTTTGGAAAACGAGCAAGACTTCTTTTTTCATAATACCAATCTATTCCAATTCGGAATGGAAATTAAATGGAGACAAAAATTTTAAACACTCGTATTTACTAGTTAAATAAATAATTTATCTATTTATCAATAATTAACTAACATACAATTATTTATCTAATTGATTAAATCAAATACTCTTGGCAAAAACAGGGTGATTTCTGGAAATAAGGTAATCAAGACTAAGGCAATTACCATAGCTAAAAAGAAGGGCAATAATGGCTTTAGCACTTGAGTAAGTGAAATTTTGGCAATGGAAACCCCTACAAAAAGCAAAGACCCCACTGGGGGCGTACACAAACCGATACACAGGTTGACCACCATAATCATCCCAAAATGGACTGGATCTACACCCACTTTGGTTACTACAGGCAAAAATATGGGGGTAAAAATCAGTACTGCGGGCGTAATGTCCATAAAGGTCCCGACCAATAATAAGATGAGATTGATCACGATCAAGATCACCCATTTATTGTCACTTACTGTCAGCATAAACTCACTGATCAAATGCGGAATATCTTCAGCAGACATCACCCAAGACATACTCATTGAGGTACCTATCAACAACAGGACTACGGCTGATGTCTCTGAAGACCGCACCAAAATGTCCGACAAATCAGATACCTTGAGTTCCTTGTAAATTAAAGACAAAACTAAGGTATAAACTACTGCAATAGCCGAGGCCTCTGTTGCCGTAAAAACCCCACCTACTATCCCACCAATTACCAGAACAAGCAGAAAAAGGCTTGGCACAGCACGCCAAAAAGATGTTGCCAGATAGGTCAAACTAACTGCTTCACCCTGAGGAAGCTTATTTTTCTTGATGAAAAAAGCTGCACAAAGCATCAACACAGTACCTAAAAGAAGTCCAGGCAAGTATCCCGCCACAAACAAGGCAGCAATGGAAACTCCGCCACTAGCCAAGGAATAAATGATCAGTACATTGGATGGAGGAATGATCAATCCCGTAGTGGAAGAGGTAATATTCACAGCCACCCCAAGCGTTTTGGGATAGCCCTCTTGCTCCATTCGCTTGCCTAAAATACTTCCCAGAGCCGAAGCAGCTGCCGCTGCAGAACCTGCTATCGCACCAAAAAGCATGGCCGCAATCACATTGACATACATTAGACCGCCTGGAAGTTTACCAGTAAGCCCTTTTGCAAAATCAATAAGGCGATTGGCTATGCCTCCTCTATTCATGATTTCTCCTGCCAACACAAAGAATGGAATAGCTAACAAAGAAAAACTATCCAAGCCAGTAGCCATTCGCTGAGCGATGGTAGTGGCGGAAGGCAAAGCAGAAACGGTGACTACCAAGGTAAAAAAACTGGATAAACCCAAGCTCCAAGCCACAGGAACTCCTAAAAGCAGTAGCGTAAAAAAAGTAAACACCAAAACCAAAATACTCATCCACTCCATAACTAGGCCCTATTTTTTAAAAGTTCAGCCAGGTGAAAGCTATGGTAATACACCACGAGTAACCCCGAAATTGGTAAAATTCCATAAACCCAGGAAAGAGGTACCTGAAGTGTAGCCGATTTCTGTTGCAATAATTGACTGATGTACACCAAATTACCCCCTCCCCACACAAGAACGACAGCACCAAAAAAGATGACAAGGCCATGAATTAAGCATTGCAAGAAGAATAAGCGCTTACCCCGAACTCTACTTGTGATCAAATCAATGGCCAAGTGCCCATTTTTTCCAGAAACGTAGGCCGCTCCCAAAAGCCCCAGCCAAATCATGCTGTACCGCGACAATTCATCGGTAAACGAACTTGGATCACCCAAAAGGTAGCGCGAAACAACCTGCCAAGTTACATTCATGACCATCACTCCCATCAAAAGGGCAATGCTGAGTTGAATAAACCGGTCTAGGGCTGCTTTGAATTTCATTGGGCGGTCTGTTGAATTCGTTGAATTAAAGTCGCCAACTGGGGCTGTTCTTGAATGAGCTGGGAATAGACATCACCCACTTTCTCAAAAAAGGGTGTTTTGGAAGGATAACTTATCTCCACTCCCGCTTTTTGAACTTCCCGAAGTGCTTCTGCAACAGCTTCCTTCCAAAGTTCAGCTTGGTATTTGGCCGATTCATTGGCCGCTTCTTGCAACCAAATCTGCTCCTCAGGACTTAGTTCTTTCCAAACTTTGGTGCTAACCAAAACCACATCGGGAAGGGCAGTATGTTCATCGATGGAATAAAACTTACAAACTTCGTAATGCCTTGAGTTGTAAAAACTAGGAGGATTGTTCTCAGCTGCATCCACAATGCCTTGCTGCAAAGCCGTGTACAATTCACCATAAGCCACTGGAGTAGGTGCACCTCCCATGGCACGAACCATATTGATGGCCATTTTAGATTCCTGAACTCGGATTTTTAAACCTGCCAAATCCTCCGGACTAGAAATAGGTTTGGTTTTGCTGTAAAAACTCCGCTTGCCTGCATCGTAAAAACAAAGGCCTCTCAACCAAAACTTCTCGGCACTCAGCAGTAATTCCTTTCCAATTTGGCCCTCCAAAACCTGGTTCATGTGTACATCATCTCGAAACAAATACGGAAGGCCCAACACACTTATTTCAGGTGAAAAAGCTTCTAAGGTTGCCGCAGATACCTTGGTCATTCCCAAGCTTCCAATCTGCAACAATTCCAAAAGCTCTCGTTCGGTTCCCAATTGCTGATTGGGGTATACCTTGACACGAATTTTCCCACCAGATTTCTCCTCCAATCTTTTGCCCAAGAACACCATGGCCTGATGTACCGGATGAGTGGTCACTTGAGAATGGCCCATTTTGATGACACGCACATTCGTTTCCAATTGACAGCCTCCAATTAGCAGCAAGACACAAAGGAAAAGAAAGATGGTTCGGCTAAACATTAGGACTGGGATGGATTTCGAAGTGAAGCAATAAGCGAAAGCACTTCCTTGATTTTATGTTGAATTTTCAAATAATCCCCGGCTACAATATCCTCTTTTAGAATAAGTTGCGAACCCATCCCGAGACAAAGTGCTCCTGCATCCAACCAAGGTTTGATGCTTTCTAGAGTTGGCTCTACACCTCCCGTAGGCATGAGCGCTATGGAAGGCAACACTGCATGCACTGCGGAAATGAATGCAGGTGTCAACAAATTGGCAGGATAGAGTTTGACCAATTCTGCACCCAACTGCTGGGCAAAAAATACCTCTGACACCGTACCACAACCTGGAATCCAAGGCACTCCAACTCCTGCACAATACTCCCCTAGAGCAGGATTCATCACAGGAGCCACAATAAATTCTGCTCCTTGATCCAAAAAATACTCCGCATCCAGGGGATGGAAGATGGTTCCAACTCCCAGGGTCATTCCCGGTAGTTGGCTTACCTCATTTTTTATCTTGGGAAAGATGCTTTTCGCCTCAATTCCTCGGTTGACCAATTCAATCACCCGAACTCCAGCGGCATAAGCTGCATGAAGTAATTCCATACACACTTTTTCATCAGGATGAAATAGAATGGGTACCATCCCAGCTGCATGCATGCGTTGGATAAATGGACTAGAGTGTTGCATCACCGTTTTATTTTTCCAGCTCCCCCACCAGCCACTAGTTCCTGGATTTCTTGGAGTGTGCAAGTCAAAACATCTCCGGGCACACTGTGTTTTAATACACCAGAAGCCACTGCAAACTCAATCGCTTCCTTAGGCTTCAGGTAGAGTAATCCATAAATTAACCCGGCGGCGAAAGCATCTCCAGATCCCACTCGATCTACGATATGGGTCAACTCATAGGATTTAGATACTATGGCTTTTTTTCGGGTATGAAGACTCGCAGAAAAGGCATTTGCAGAAGAACTATGGGAAACCCGATCGGATTTGACTAGATAGACAAGCTTTGAAAATCGATCGAACACCTTATGTTTCACCTCCTGGAAAGATCCAAAATCTTCCTTCAGGCATTGATTAAAATCACGTGTACCGCCTATCATTACCTGAGTAAGTTCCATCAATTTCGGCATCACTTCATGTGGTGCTTTTCCATAGGCCCACAAGTTACTTCGGTAGTTGAGGTCCCCACAGACTAGTATTCCCCTTTTATTTGCTTGAAGTAGAAGTTGAAGTGTCAGGTCAGCAGTTTGCTGAGAGAGCGCAGGACTGATTCCGGACCAATGCACACAAGCAACTCCATCCAGAAGTTGATCCCAATCCAATCCTTCCCCGGTAAACTGAGAAAATACGGAATTGGCTCGATCGTAAATGACTTGGGAACTGCGCTGCATCGCTCCTTGCTCCAAAAAATAAATCCCCATTCTTCCTGGTAAAAAAGGGATAAATTGGGTGTTGATTCCGTATTTCCGAAGTTTACCCGCAGCGGCCCATCCCAATTCATGATCTGGAAATGCAGTCAAATGACTCACATCCAATCCCCAGTATGCGAGGGCAGCAGCGACATTTGCCTCAGATCCACCAAACTCAAGATCGAATTGATTGG
>JACCDT010839215.1_pt1 | contig 10432 bp, 9 predicted proteins | sample 7446291 | NCBI WGS metagenome assembly JACCDT01 (sample SAMN15323446, study PRJNA562643) | freshwater metagenome | isolation source: river surface water | place: USA:Blue River Watershed | collected 2017-08-17 | reverse complement strand
TGATGATCGTGGTGGCCATCATCGGCATCCTGGCAGCGGTCGCGCTGCCGGCGTACCAGGACTACACCAAGCGGGCGAAGATGTCTGAGGTGGTGTTGGCGGCGTCGGGGTGCAGGACGGCGATCACCGAGGTGATTCATTCGGCCAGCACGCTGCCGGGGGCTGGTGCTTTCGGTTGCGAGTCGACTGCGGCTGCCAGCAAGTATGTCGCAAGCATCGAGACTGCCGACAACGGCGCAATCACCGTGACGTCCCGTGATATCGGTACTGGTGCGAACGGCACCGTGATCCTGCGTCCTTGCTCCAACGCGGGCGCGACGGCTGGCGGTTCTGGCTGCACTGCGCCCACCGCAGGCGGCACCATCGCGGTGTGGCTGTGCGGTCCGGGTTCCGTGGACGCTAAGTTCCTGCCCGCTTCTTGCCGCGCCACCAGCTTGCCCTGAGGCACGACGGTCGGCAATTCAAGCTAGCCTAAACCGGCCGTCTCCTGCTCAGGAGACGGCCGGTTTTCTTTTGAGGTTGAACAACGGATGACGCTACCTCTACGGACCGGCGAGGCCATTGAACTGACGATCCTGATGCCGTGCCTGAACGAGGCCCGGACAGTCGCTGCATGTGTCTCGGAGGCATGGGCCTTTCTCAAGGCCGCAGGCGTGCCAGGTGAAGTCCTGGTTGCCGACAATGGATCCAGTGACGGTTCCCCAGCGCTGGCGCGTGCCGCGGGTGCACGTGTGATCGACGTCCCCGTGCGCGGCTACGGGGCAGCCCTCATGGCCGGGATAAGGGCCGCCAAGGGCCGGTTCATCGTCATGGGCGACGCTGACCAAAGCTATGACTTTTCCTCCCTGTCTTCCTTCCTCGAGCGCCTACGTGATGGCGCCGACCTCGTGATGGGTAACCGCTTTCAGGGCGGTATCCACGCCGGTGCCATGCCGCCATTGCATCGCTACATAGGCAACCCAATTCTCAGCTTCATCGGCCGACGGTTCTTCCGCGTGCCAATCGGCGATTTCCATTGCGGTCTGCGGGGGTTTCGCCGTGATCCGATCCGGGAATTGGGACTGGTGACGCTTGGCATGGAGTTCGCCAGCGAAATGGTGGCCAAGGCCGCCCTAGTCGGGCTGCGGATCGAGGAGGTGCCTGTCGTACTGCGCCCGGACGGTCGTGACCGCTCCCCCCACCTGCGAACCTGGCGGGATGGCTGGCGCCATTTAAGGTTCTTGCTGCTTTTCTGCCCTCGCTGGTTATTCCTCTACCCAGGGATCGGCATGATTTTTTCTGGTCTGCTGGGTTTTTTGGCCTTGCTTCCGGGCGGACTGAACTTTGGCCGGCTTGGGCTGGGGGTTCATACGCTGCTGTACATGGCGGCTGCCATTGTGTTGGGCGTGCAGATGATTCAATTGGCATTGTTGACGAAGTGGATGGGAGTGCTTTCAGGCATTGTTCCCAAGCCTGTCTGGCTGTCCCGAATGGAGCGTTTTCTTTCGTTGGAGGTGGCACTCGTCATGGCCGGGGCCCTGGTTCTGGGAGGGGGAGGATGGTCCATCACACTGGTTCACCAGTGGAGCGCCGCAGGATTCGGCTCATTGGACCCCGTCCAGTCGATGCGTGATGTGATCCCTGCTGTCACCATGATGATTCTCGGGGCCCAGGCTGGAGCGAGCGCGCTGTTTGCAGCAGCCCTGAAGATGTGCATGTGTCGACCGGCCCCTGGAGCCGGTCATGTCTAAGCAAAGCGCCTGGCTCGAATCCGGCCTGCTGACTTTGCTCACTTGGCTATCGCTCCTGGCGATTTCAGTGAGCGAAGGCGGGATGGGTCTGAGTTGGGATGCCCTCAACCATCACATCTACCTTGGCTGGACCGCACAGGGCCACCGTTTCGACCTGGATGCGCTTCCGGCAGCCTTTCAGAGTTTGCAGTTTCCCTACCTGTACTGGCCGGCTTACCAACTTGCGATTCACGGAGCGGGGCCAGTACAAGCTGCTGCTGTACTGTCAGCCCTGCATGTGCTGGTGGTCCCAGCCTTGTGTGCGATCACACGAATCCTGATTCCTGGACCAGGGGTTGATGCGGTGCTCATGCGAGTGCTGGCTGTGGCGATGTCGTTCATCAGCCCAGTGATCCTTTCCCTGACCGACAACACTGCGAATGATCTGATGGCGGCAATACCGCTGGTCTGGGCGATCACCTTTGCCATGTGGGCGAACGAGCCCGATGTTTCCCGGCCGACCCGCAGACGGCATGTGCTGGTGTCCGGGCTCCTGGCGGGCCTCGCGACCACTTTCAAGTTCAGTAATGGTCCGATTGCCCTGTTGCTGCCCCTCTTGTGGATGTGGGGTGACGGATCGGTGCGCTGGAGGGTCAGGCAGGCGCTACTGGGCGGCTTGGCGGCGGCCGCGGGCTTTGCCCTCACCTACGGCTACTGGGGTTGGCTGCTCTGGACGCGGTTTGGCAACCCGGTGTATCCCTTCGGCGAATCCCTGTTTGTACCGATGCGGCAATTGCTTGGGTGGCCGTCATGATCCGCTTTCAACCCGACACCCTGCGTGATGTGCTGTGGCGTCCTCTTGCCATGGCCGCGCCGGATGCGGGTGTTTACATCGAAATCATGGCGCCGGACCTGCGTTTTGCCATGCTTCTGGCTTTGACGGTCATGGTTGCAGTTTTCGCCGGGTTTCGCAGGGAACGGCCTGGCCCGCTCGCTGCGCTGCTGGCATTTGCCTGGTTGGCGTTCATTCCTTGGCTTGCGACGACCGGCAACGGACGGTATTTCATGGTGGTGATCCTGTTGGTGGGGCCGTTGTGTATCGCGCTTGTTCGTCGACTGCCAGTGAGCCGTAATGCCCGATTCGCCGTTTGCACCATCCTGGTCGCGGTGCAAGGCTTCGCAGTGACCGAAGCCGACCCTCGCCGGCAGTGGGCACTGTATTCCTGGGGGGAACCGTATCTCGACATTGCACTCACCCCAGCGGAGCGTGATGAGGCGGCAGCCTGGGTGATCATTTCGGGGATCTCCTATTCCTTGGTGGCGCCACAGTTCCATCCGGGTTCGCGCTGGATCAACTTCTCGTTCCTCAGTGGTGATCCGGTCAAATCTCCGGACGAGCGTCGTGCGCAGCACCGGCTCTCGCAAGCACACAGCGAAGGGTTGCCGTTGAAGTTGCTGGTACCTGTCTATCCCGGCTATGTCGAGTCTTCAGGCCTCCCGAACGACGCTTTGCGTACCGAGATCAATGCCCGACTCGAGCCACGCCGCCTTGCCCTCGCGGGTCCCTGTGAGTTGCGGCGCTCCAAGGTGATGTCGATGACTGTGTCCCTCGGCGAATTGAGGCCGGACCGTGCGACGCCTGAGCCAGCGGGCTTCTGGGTGTGTTCACTGGAACTCCTCGTCGAGGCGCCGCCAAAGCCGGCGGTGACGCATCAGTGGCTTCAAGCTGATGAGGTGTTCGGCCGCCTTGAGCAGGAGTGCCCTCGTTTTTTTCCGCCAGGAAGCGCCAAGACAGTCCGGTTGCCCGAAGGATTCAAGCGCAGCTATCCCGGCAGTGATTTGAACGCCTATGTCTTGGATAACGGTGACGTTCTGTACAAGTACTGGCGGGCACTCAATCCAAACCACGTAGGAACTGTGGGGCAGGTGCTGTCGCCCGGTTTCCAGATGGACTGCCACAAGGTCCACGGGCGATCCGGACTGCCTTGGGAGCGCAAGCTCTGACGATGGGCCAGGCATGGCCCGTCGTCAGAGCTTGCGTGTTTGCGGCAACAGGCTGCGGCCACGCACCAGCTCCAGTACGAGCAGAGCACGCAGCAGGAATTCGTCGAGGAGTGTCTGACGGCGTCGGCACGCCCAAAACAGCAACCTCAGTACGCTGCAGGCATTGTGCGGATTGAAGAACCTGTCAATCTCCGCCCGTTGCTGTGGAGTGAGGTTGCCGCCGTGGACATCACGGAAATTCTCAATCTGCGCAAACATGATGTGAACCCAGCTGCGTCGGCGCATGAACGCCAGGTTCGCCAGGTACCGCCGAATTCCAGGTCCCCGGCCCACCACGTTGCGCCCGTGTTGACGATAGAGGACCCAAGGTGTTTCATCTGCCACAACATGGCCGAAAGCGGTAACAACCAGGTAAATCCACCAATCATGGAAGTAGATGCGCTCGGTGCTACCTGTGAGCCGAACCAACGCCAATGCAGCCGGGTTCAGTGCGATGGTGCAACCTGTAGCGATGTTCTCGCACAGTGCATTCCTGAAGGATGGCCCGCGCGGCCATCGGGCTGTCTCACCGATAGGCGCCAGACGCTCGTCCACGAGGTGAAGACGGGAAAAATACAAAGCCGGAATTGTCCCCAGGCTGCGCAACGCGTGACAGGCCCGCACGATCTTGCCTGGTAGCCAGACATCGTCTTGGTCGGACAACATCACGATGTCAACGTCATCGCCCACCGTATCGAGCAGTGCGAAAAAGCTCCGAGCGAACCCGATGTTGGGGCCCGCCATGAGTGTGATCCTGGTGTCTGCGATACCTCGCAGCATTTCCACTGTGTGATCGGTGGAGCCGTCGTCGCGTACCACGAGCCGGCCACCAGGTGGAAGCTGCTCAAGAATGGATTGGACTTGTTGTACAACAAATGCTTCACCCTGGTAAGTGGACATCAGCACTGTCACGCGCGGGGCTAAGTTGGGATTCATGGGCGCAATTCAGATTATCTGCGCCGGATAGCGGCATGCGTTACCAGGCCACCGTGCGCCATCTGGACGAAGCCGAGCGGATAAGCCATGAAAACACGGGGTTCGAGGCAGGATGGGGTGCCGCGCTCGCTTACCCTATGTCAACGCATGCCGGCTGTTCCGAACACCTTTCGGATTGCCGAGGTGGCCCGGAGCAGCTTCAGGTAGGTGCGTGACTGCAGGGACCGCCGCACCCGGGATGCCAGCCGCCATTTGATCAACTGAAGCGTTGACGAGCCGCTCGTCATCCGCAACCTGACGTGCGGAGGCAACCAGGCCTGATCGAGTGCCTTGACCGAGGATGGCAGGATCCAGGGGTCAGACCTTCCTTTTTCCACCTGCCATCGCAGCGAAGGTCGAATCCAGCCGTTGGCCAGGGAGGTTTCCAGTGCTGCCACTGTCGCGGGCCGCTGATTCAACGCCTTCAGCAATGCCTCGCACCAAAGCGCTGCATTGGGGTTGTATACGCTCAACCAAGGCTGCGTCCCCATATCCGTGAAGTGAATGTTGGCCGTGGCTCCTGGTTCGAAAATCTCCAGCGAGTTCCACGCCATGGGCAGGGCGGAGGACTTTGACCCGACGAAACAGAAGTCCTTCATCACCTCGTTGTAGGTTACTTTTCCTGATTGATAGTCGTGCAGAACTCGCTTTCCTTCCCAAGAGGCTTTCGAGTTGTCCACCAGAAACACCGAAAACTGTGCGCGCCTGCCTGGAGTCGGCGCACACCCCATCAGGGTCTGGCCCTTCATGTCGGTGTTGAACAATTCGAAGACATCCTTGAATACCAGCATGTCCGAGTCGAAATACAAGCCGCGGCCCTTGTGCCCCGCAAGTTCTGGAAGGAAGATCCGTTGGAAGCTGAATGGCGTGCCGGACTCCCCCTGCGCGAACATAGCGCGCGAGAGTGAGTCCCCATCCACATAGCGCACAGTTAGGAAGGTGCTGGACTCGATACTCCACTTCAGCACTTCCGTGGCAAGGCATTGTTCAGCCTCGGTCCCGATCATCACGAAGGGCGTTTCACAGCGTGCGGAGCAAAACTTGACGCCATGCCGGTCGCGTACCGCCCGGAGCTCTTGGAACTGGAGGTCAAAGTCGTCCTGGATGGACCGCAGCTTCTTGTACTCGACGTCCTTGAAAGCACTCGCATACGCAGAGCCACCGTCCACGCCCGCCAACAGGATGTCGTCAAATCCGGCCTGAGCAAGGAGCTCGGCTAGGATGGGGGCACTGAAGTTGCCGGTCTGGATCGTCGGGCCGAAAGAAGAATCCGGCTCAGCTGTAGACAGGTTGAAGACGCCATGCCGGCCGTAGAAGCTGGATGCCCACTGCTCGCTGACTGCACTCGACTGATCGGGACCATAGATCGTCAATCCCCCGATCTGGGAAATCGCCTTGTGCGTCACCCGCGGTGTGATCAGCAACGAAATGCCCGAAGCGGCAATTTCAGGGCCAGCGCGCTCCAGGATGTCGCGATCAATGATGAACGACGCGTCACAGCGCGTTCGAAGCGCGGTCTCGTTCAGCCCCACGGTGAAACGGGCTGCAGGGTCCTTGCCCGGTTCGTAATCCGCAAAAGAAGGTCCCTTGCCCAGGATCGCTGCGCGTCCGTTGAAACGACGCGCCAGGGATCTGAGCTCTGACAACGCCGACCGAGGCTTGGGGAGGTTTGTCTGAGAATTCTGAGTGCTCATAGCCGTGAGGGTAATCGGCCTAATTTGACAAAGTATCCTGCCATTGGCGTACAACCCTTTCCAGGGACCATCCGGTCCTGACCCGCTCCTGCCGCTGCCGGAGAATAGATCAATACCTTGCGCTCAAGCAGACTCCGAAAATGCAGGGGCAAGGTCAGTATCTTTCCCAACGACGCCTCCATAACGCGACTGGTGGGTGCCATGATGCTTGAGCAAAACGACGATTGGAGCCTTAACCGGCGCTACATGCAGCTCAAGGGCCTGCAAGCCCTGAGCGATACTTTACCGACTCGACTGTCCGCAGTGGCACGCTGAGCACCGTGTATCTCAGCCTGTCAGGGCTGTGGACTTACATCATCTTCCGGGACGGGACCCTTCTATTTCGCAATCGAGATCAGAAGTTGCCGGGCGTGACTCAACAGCGTCATGAATCTACCGCGGACTAATGTCGGAAATTTGACGAACTGACCTCGATTCAGCAGCCATCTGCGACGTCGCTCGGTACGCTGAAGATAGTCAAGCATGTTTTGCGCCGCATGTGGCTCTTCCGTCTTACCTGTAGCGGAAAAATCTTTAGACAACAACGCCCAGAACTCGGGACTGCCGTGTGCCTCCCGCTGTTGCAGGGATTCCACCGAAAAGCCAGCTTGCGCAGCGAGTAGGCAAAACCCATGCATAGAAAAGTTGAAACGGTGCGCGATATGCAAGAACAGACGCAGATCACCGGCTGGAAGCGGATGCTCACTTATTCTGCTGACGTCGGGCACGATGATTAGTAGTTTCCCTTCAGGCGCAAGCAAGTCCCGCAGTCCTCGAAGTTGCGCTAACGGATCACGTACATGTTCAAAAACATGATGCATATAAACCAGTGCTGGCGCCGGCGCATCGTTCAGCGCAGCGAGCGGAGGTCCCCATTTGAGGGCGAGTCCTCTACTGCGACCGAAGTCAACAAGCTCTCTACTGTAATCGCAACCACTGACTTGATAGTTGTTTCGACGCAGCACATCAAGTGCGCCTCCAGCTCCGCATCCGGCCTCGAAGATCAATGATCCTGCAGCCAACCAGCCCTTTACCGAATCAAGGACGCGTTTACCGTACGCCTGCTGCTTCCTGAAGTAGGCGAGATGATCGTCCGAACGGGCGTACATCTGCTGGTAGTAGTGCGTGTAGAAATCCGCGAGACTGTCGTCATCCGGATAAGGATTGGTGCGCAGCGTTCCGCAAGCTGAGCACAGCACCGTTTTCAGTGGTAGCCCGTATCGATCCACTTCCGCCAACATAATGTCGCTACCAGATTGGCCACATGGGCACGGATCGGAGCGCATTCGATAACTGCCATCGTGCAGCTTTTTCGAAATTATTGAGACAAAGTTACGCTGTTCTCGACTTAATCGCGTCGCAGGCCCACTCTTGCTGCTAAAGCGTTGGGATAGTAAAGCAGAGGGCTGAATTAAGCGCACAATAAGTTGCTGCTGTTTAATTAAATACGCATTTGCCCATGAATTTGTCATGCGTAATGCGTCCGTTGGGGCACTGTCGATCTTCGACTTCCACGCCGTCAGGATACGAATTTATCGATCTTCTTCTCTAGTAACATGCACATCGCCGCTATGTTGCAGATGTAGTAGGCGGAGGAGGCAATTGCCAAGCCGGTCAGCCCCATCAGCAGGAATCCGGCGGACTTCAGGATCACGCCGAGAATGAAACCGGTCATCCCTATCCTCACAGGGGTGCGCGTATCGTTCAAGGCGTAGAAGGCCGAGACCGCGATGGTTCCGGATGCCGCGACATGCAGGTATCCCAGTAAGGCCAGGCAGACGAACCACATGTCATGTGCTTGACCCGGGGATACTTTCAGCAGCATCCCCAGAATTGCTTCCCACTCAGGATAAAGCGCGATCATTCCAACTGCCGCCAGCGCAGTCGCCAGGCTGATGCGGACCACACAAGTGCGGTAAGTCTTCCTCAGCTCTTCGTACTCCTCCCGTGCTGCCAGCCTTGCGAGTTGCGGGACGACGGGCACGCAAACGGCACGTTCCAGTACTGTCGCCAGAGCGCTCATTGCAGTCTGTGCCAGACTGAATACAGTCACCCCGCCAGCCGGGGCAAGCGAAGTCCAGTAACGATCGACAAGAGGCGAGGTCTTGTAGACGGCCGACCCAGCCAGAAGCGGCCTGAGGCTCGTCCAGGCATCCCTGTGCCGCCACGCTTGCCGGGCGAGAAGCACCGGCCTGCCGGCTTGAGAGTGCAAGACGAGGAATACGCCGATGGCGCGTGCAAGCACAGCCCAGGCTGCAGCCGCCACACCGCCGACTGGCACCACGACCCAGGTCATGCCCAACAGGAAAAGCGTGCCGATCAACGACACCATCTCGGCTCGAATGAATTGATCGCGAGCCCGCAATGCGGTGGTGAGTAAAGCCGAATGACAGTTGAACGCGGCCCCCGCGAGCAGAGGCAGCGTCATAGATGAGGTCAGCCTCGACTGTTCGTGATCGAATCCTGGAAATATGACGCGTATCCATGCATCCGAAAACAATGCAACGGGAATGGCGACGCTGGCAAACAGCATCAGCGTCTGAGTTTGCGCAATCCCCTGGGTTTCGCGCCACTTGGCGCTATCGTTCAAGAGTACCGATAGTCTAGGCTGCCATACGCTTTGCAGTGAAACGGAAAGAATCGAAAAAAGGAACAAGGGAACCGACTGTGCCGCCACGAAGGCGTCCGTCATCGGCCCCATCCCAACGATCCGAAGGACTATGAGCTGGACGAGGACGTTTGCCGCAAGTTGAAGCGTGGCCAAGGCGCCTAACGATAGATTCAATCCCACGGCTCTGTGTCATCCTTTTCACGCGGGCTCTTTCAGAGACCGTCCCCCCAAGGGGCAGTCAAGGCGGATTTGACTGCCTCCAGGCAGGCTCCACACGGTGATCTTACGCTGAGCTGCTGGGCAAAGCGCGAGATCGCCGAGCGCGGCAAAACCAGCGGCATCAGCAAGCTCATGCTGGTACAGGTGAAAGCGGTGTGCGCTTCGAGAAGGCGCCGGGCCAGCAGATGCAGGCGGACTTCACCTAGGTGCGCCAGGGTCGCGATCCGCTGTTGGTATTCGCGGCTTCGTGCCCCAGCTTGCCCCCCAAGTTCGAGGTCCAGAAGCTGGCGCACCGGGCAGTAATGGCGGGCCAGACGATGGACGGTGCCCGGGTCGGTCACATTCAATTCGGCTACCTGAAGACACGGTGGGTCCGAACTCAATCGGCGTTGACTGTCATGTGATTGCTCATGACCGCAGCCTAGAATCCCGTCACGCTGGCGATCAGGGATTGACAGTGCCCCCTACCGACGGAGGCCTTTGCCAGCGGGTCTTACGTCGCCTTTCCGGAGCAAGTGCATTGAACGTGGTCTTTGACCCTTTGGACCCTCGCGTTGGTGGTTCCGCGCGCGCAAAATTCCTGATGGGGGCCTGCTTTGCTGCAATTGCCTTACCGTGGATTAGCAATTTCAGCGGGGGGCCCTCCGCCCAGGTTATTCCCTGGCTCGTAAGCTTTTTTGCTATCGCGGTCCTGTGCGGCGCCGGTGGCATGCGCCGGCTCCCCCGTGCAGCGCTGCTTGCCTGCGTCGCCATCGGTGCTTGGAGCATCCTCCGTGGCCACGGCGGCCTGGATTTCTTCGCCTTTGTCGGCGGCATCAGCCTGGTCCTCCTGTCCGCATCAGCCGGCGCATCCCTCGCCTCGCGCGAGGACGGCCTGCGGGCCGTGGCGTGGGCGCTGGTGGCGGCTGCGGCCGTCAATGCTGCCATCGGCCTGGCCCAGCACCAGGGCTTCCTGCAGGAGGGCAACCAGTGGCTCAGCGCCGGATTGCCCGGTGAGGCCGAGGGCAACCTTCGTCAACGCAACCTGTTCGCCAGCCACTTGAGCCTGGGCATGATCGCCCTGGCTTGGCTGTTTGCCCGCGGCCTGCGCATGGCAGTGGCGCTCCCCCTTGTCGTCCTCCTCGCGGTGGCCAGCGCGGCGA
>JACCDT010256620.1_pt1 | contig 10438 bp, 8 predicted proteins | sample 7446291 | NCBI WGS metagenome assembly JACCDT01 (sample SAMN15323446, study PRJNA562643) | freshwater metagenome | isolation source: river surface water | place: USA:Blue River Watershed | collected 2017-08-17 | reverse complement strand
ATCAGATGAAAATGGCGAGAAGCAAACCTGAACTAAGAGTGCTTGGAACCATTGAAGCTCTTGGGCAGCTTGAAAAACTGGGTGAGTTTTCAAAGGAGCAGGCGGAGAACCTTCGAGCCGGCTGGCTAATTGCCTCTCGTTGCCGAAGCGCATTGGTGCTGGCCATCGATAAGCTCATCGACCTACTTCCAACCGATCGAAGAGCACTTGAAGCAACTGCGCGAATACTTGAATACAAACCAGGTGCGGCAGCAGAGCTCGAAGCAGATTACTTAGCTGCGACCCGTAAGGCAAGACGTTCATACGAGGAGCTCTTCTAAAAAAGAAAAGGGGCGACCGAAGTCGCCCCTTTTTTACTTTTTCTTAGACGCCGTAGTACAGCTCAAACTCGTAAGGATGAGGTCTCTGTGCCATTGGCTTCAGTTCTTTCTCCCGCTTGTAGTCGATCCAGGTTTCAATGAGGTCTTCGGTGAAGACGTTGCCCTGCATCAGATACTCGTGGTCCTTCTCAAGGTTGTTTAGCACTCCCTCGAGAGATCCTGGCACCTGCGGAATTGCTTTCGCCTCCTCTGGTGGAAGCTCATAGAGATCCTTGTCGACTGGAGCGTGTGGCTCAATCCGGTTCTTGATTCCATCCAGTCCGGCCATCAGCATCGCTGCGAAGGCGAGGTAGGCGTTTCCTGAGCTATCTGGCGCACGGAACTCAATTCGCTTAGCTTTCGGATTTGATCCTGTCATTGGGATACGGATTGCAGCAGAGCGGTTACCTGCCGAATAAACGAGGTTCACTGGCGCTTCGAATCCAGGGACTAGTCGGTGATAGGAGTTTACGCTCGGGTTAGTGAAGGCAAGCATGCTTGGTGCGTGCTTGAGCAGACCTCCGATGTACCAGCGAGCTATGTCGCTCAGTCCGCCGTATCCCTTCTCGTCGTAGAACAGAGGCTTTCCGTCTTTCCACAGGGATTGGTGAACGTGCATACCGGATCCATTGTCACCAAACAGTGGCTTTGGCATGAAGGTTGCAGTCTTTCCAAACTGGTGAGAAACGTTCTTGACGATGTACTTAAACTTCAAGATGTCATCGGCTGACTTCACCAAGGTGTCGAAGCGGTAGTTGATTTCGCACTGTCCAGCGGTTCCGACCTCGTGGTGAGATCTCTCAACGGAGAGTCCAGCTGCCTCTAGCTCCAGAACAATCGCATCGCGGATGTCTGCGAGGTGATCAACTGGTGGAACGGGGAAGTATCCGCCCTTGAACGGAGTCTTGTTACCTAGGTTGCCACCCTCTTCGACCCTGGCAGAGTTCCAAGTGCCTTCGATCGAATCGACGAAGTGGAAAGCGGTGTTTGACTTCACCTCATACCTGACTTCATCGAAGATGAAGAACTCTGCTTCTGGAGCAAAGAAGGCAGTGTCAGCAATTCCGGTCGACTGCAGGTATCGCTCAGCCTTGTGAGCAACCTGACGAGGATCGCGATGATATAGCTCACCGTTTCTCGGGTTGTAGATGTCGAAGTTCATGATCAAAGTCTTTTCGACTCTGAATGGATCAAGCCACGCGGTGGTGACGTCAGGGATTAGCTGCATGTCACTTTCGTGAATGGAAGCAAATCCTCTAATCGAAGAAGCATCAAAGAGTTGCCCATTAGCAAAAAAGGCTTCATCAATTTGGGAGACAGGAAGGTTGAAGTGCTGCTGAACACCAGGTAGGTCAGTGAAGCGAACGTCAACGAACTTAACGTCGTTGTCCTTGATGTATTTCAGAACCTCGGATGCGTTTTTAAACATGAGTTTCTCTCTCTTTGTTGGCATGGGTCCCAGAGGGAACAGCTAAAACCTAGCTGCAATATGTTTCAGAAATGTTAACCCTTGCGCTTGGGTGGCCTTACCCGCATTGGGTCGATGCCCTTTGGAATAGGAATCGAGAAGCCCCCCAGGGACTCGACACGGTTAGCCACGGCCGTAACCTCGGCCCGACTCAGGCTCTTCTTGAGCTTGTAAACAGTCTTGAGAAGGTTATAGATACGAACCCCGGTGTCATCAGTTGTGACCTTGAGCTGGTGAATTGTTACCCCGGGAGCAATCTTCTGAATCTTCCGTGCCTCGTCCTGCAGCATCTGGGTAATTCTTGCCCCCTGACCCTCGCCGATTAGCACCACCCCTGGTTTGCCAATCATGCGATAGACGGCTTCGCGGCTCTTTGGGTTGATGGCGATAGGAGCTGGGTTGGCTCGCCAGGATCTTCGTATCTGGGAATTCAGAACAGCAGATACAGCACCGACCTGACCCTCAATCTGCTTGTAGGCGCTTCTCTCAGCTCTGCGAGACATGATGATCATCGCGATTAGAAGTCCCGAGGTGATACCTGTGATGGTCCAAAGAGTAAGGCTCCATGGCTCACCACCACCCAGGAGGAAGCCGATCAGCAGACCGGCGGCAAGTGCCAGAAGGAATCCAAGTAGCGAGACCCAAACGCTTGATGGGTCGTTCTTTGCGGTTACTTTATAGACGCGCCATAACTGACGCATCCTGCCGGGTTCTTTATCCTTCTTTGCCACGCGCCTAGTTTAGTTAGGCAATTGCGCTGGCCTGAGCGAATTCCAACTTCTCGGCCAAATGCCGAAGATTCTCTGGGATTTCGCGACCCTTGGTCAGCATGCTCTGGGCCCACAGTCGTCCTGCTCGGTAGCTTGAACGAACCAAGGGGCCCGCCAAGACTCCTAAAAAGCCAATTCCTTCGGCAATCTTTGCTAGTTCAACAAATTCCTCCGGCTTTACCCAACGCTCAACTGGATGGTGTCTAGGAGTGGGCCTGAGATACTGCGTGATGGTGATGATGTCTGTACCAGCGTTGTGCAGATCCTTCAGGGCAGTTACTACCTCTTCGATTTCCTCTCCCATGCCAAGAATCAGGTTGGACTTGGTAACCAATCCGTATTCACGCGCCTGAGTTATGACATCGAGTGAACGGGAGTAATCAAAGGCTGGTCTAATCCGCTTAAAGATCCTTGGAACAGTTTCAACGTTATGAGCAAACACCTCAGGGAGAGCATCAAAAACTTTCTTCAGGTGAGTCGGATTCCCTGAAAAATCTGGAACCAAAATCTCTACGCCAGTTCCGGGGGACTGCAGGTGGATTTGCCTGATTGTTTCGGCGTATAGCCAAGCACCTTCATCCGGAAGGTCGTCTCGAGCAACTCCAGTGACAGTTGCATACCTAAGTTGCATTTTCGCAACCGACTCTCCAACGCGTCGTGGCTCATCTGCATCAAACGCAGCAGGTCGCCCTGTGTCTATCTGGCAGAAATCACACCTTCTCGTGCACTGAGATCCTCCGATTAGGAAAGTTGCTTCGCGATCTTCCCAGCACTCAAAAATGTTTGGGCAACCTGCCTCCTGGCAAACGGTGTGCAGATCCTGCTGCTTCACTAAAGAGTGCAGCTGTTTGTACTCAGGGCCCATCTTCGCTGTTGTTCTTATCCACTCCGGCTTGCGCTCAATTGGTACTGAGCTGTTTCGAACTTCCAGTCTCAGTAGCTTGCGCTGTGGATTAGCCTCTGGCATTTGGTATTTCTCCCATTTTCTGCTCGATTAGGCTAGCGGCCATTAGCGGCGTTATCTCCTTAGATGCTAAGACACTGAGTGTTGTGGCCTTGGCATCAGCTATCCCACAGGCAACTATGTGCTCAAAGGGTTCAAGTGAATTGCTGCAGTTAAGGGCGAATCCGTGCATTGTTACCTTCTCAGCAACTCGTATGCCAATAGACGCGAGCTTTTCCGCCCCTCTTTCGGTCTCAACCCAGACTCCGGTGCGACCCGGAACTCTAATTCCGATAATCCCAAACTCGGAGATTGAATCAATTAGTACCTGCTCGAGATATCTGACATAACCGACAACATCGATTGGTTTTGGAAGATGCATAATCGGATAGCCCACCAGCTGGCCTGGTCCATGCCAGGTGATCTTTCCACCGCGGTTTGTTTCCACAAATTCAGACCCATCACTCGGTAGTTCACTGAGTTCGGTTCTCTTACCTGCGGTATAGACACTCTGGTGCTCAAGTAGCAGGACCGTGTCTGCGCGCTTTCCGGCAACGACCTCGGCGTGCACCTTCTTTTGTAGCTCAAACCCCTCGAGGTATCCGAGGTAGTTTGGAGCGAAGGCAACTCTTTCAAATACAGGCATTGCTATACCTGCGAGCTTGGGGATTAGATGCCAAGGTTGGCTTCGAACCTACCCTCTTCAAGACGCTTCTTAACGTCGGTCAGGTAGCGAGCTGCATCGGCCCCATCAATGATGCGGTGGTCGTAGCTCAGCGCAAGGTAAACCATCGAGCGAATCGCAATGGCCTCGTTGCCTGATGCATCCAAAACCACCGCTGGTCGCTTAGTGACAATGCCGGTGCCAAGAATTGCAGACTGGGGCAGGAAGACAACCGGGGTGTCGAACAGTGCTCCGCGCGAACCAGTGTTTGTCACCGTGAAGGTTCCACCAGAGAGCTCATCTGGCTTTAGCTGATTGCTTCTTGTTCTGTCTGCCAGATCCGCAATCTGTTTAGCAAGCTGTGCAATAGAAAGAGATGCAGTGTTTCGAATAACCGGAGTTAGCAGACCGCGCTCAGTGTCAACTGCAAATGAGATGTTCTCACCATCGTGGTAAACAATCTGGTCACCCTCGGCACTGCTGTTGATCTTTGGATGAGCTCTGAGGGCCTCTGCTGCGGCGAGAGTAAAGAAAGGCATGAAGCTAAGCTTCACTCCAGTCTTAGCCAGAAAATCGTTCTTGGTTCTGTCGCGCAAGTTGGCAACATTGGTGACATCGACTTCAACAACACTTGTTAGCTGAGCTGTTTGTTGCATGGATGCGACTGCGCGCTCGGCTAGAACTCGGCGAAGTCTGGTCATCGGTTCTTTTGTGCCACGCAGCGCGCTGGTTGCGGCGGGTACCGAAGCCTGGACAGCGGAAGGAACGGAACTTGGTCTGCCCGCAGCCTCAACATCTTCCTTGCGGATTCTGCCTCCAACACCTGTGCCCTTGACATTGGCCAAGTTGACTCCGAGGTCACTAGCTAGTTTTCGCACAATCGGGGTTACGTAGTTTGGATCAGACTCCGACTGAGTAGGTGCTGGTGCGGAAACTACCGGCGTTGGAGCTGGTGCCGCAGGAGCCGGAGGCGCAGGAGGTGCAACTGGAGCTGGCACCACTGGAGTTGCAATTGCGGAAACGGGAGCTGGAATAACTGGTGAGCTGACAACCGGTGCGGGGGTTACGGGCGCTGGCGCTACAGGGGCAGGTGCAACAGGGGCTGCGACTGCAGGTGCGGCGGCCGGAGGGGTGGCTGCTGCACCATCTCCTACTACAGCAAGCACTGCGCCGACAGCAACGGTCTCGTCCTCCTTGACCAGAATCTGTTGAATCACACCCGCAACAGGACTTGGGATTTCAGTGTCGACCTTGTCGGTCGATATCTCAACTAGCGGCTCATCCACGCTCACGCTGTCTCCGACTTTTTTCAACCAGCGGGTAACGGTTCCTTCGGTTACCGATTCGCCTAGTGCAGGGAGTACTACATCAGCCATTTCAATCGCCTTACTTTATGCGTGTGCGTGGAGTGGTTTTCCGGCTAGGGCTAGGTGTGCCTCGCCGATTGCTTCGTTCATGGTTGGGTGTGCATGAACCAGTGGTGCTACATCTTCTGGGTAAGCCTCCCAGTTGACAATCAACTGTGCTTCTCCAATTTGTTCTCCGGCTCTGGAGCCGATCATGTGGAATCCAACAACGGGTCCGTCTACCTGACGTATCAGCTTGATAAGACCGGTGGTTCCAAGGATGTTGCTCTTTCCGTTGCCGGCTAGGTTGTATTCGTAGGTTGCAATCTTGTCGCCGTATTTCTCTCTGGCTTGTGCTTCAGTCAGTCCAATCGAGGCGATCTCAGGTTCACAGTAGGTGACGCGTGGGATACCCATCTCGTCCACCTTCTTTGGCTTTAGTCCTGCAATTTCCTCTGCAACAAAAATTCCCTGCATGAAGCCGCGGTGAGCAAGCTGAAGTCCAGGCACGATGTCGCCGACTGCATAGACGCCAGCAAGGTTTGTCATCAGACGATCATTGGTGAGGACCCAGCCGCGATCCATTTTGACGCCCTGCTCTTCAAATCCGAAGCCGGTGGCGTTAGGACCACGGCCGACGGCAACCAAAAGGATGTCGGCGCTTACCTTGTCGCCGTTTTCGAGTTCCACCTCAACCGCGGTTGGGGTTTGCGTGACAGTCTTGAACTTATTTCCAAGTTTTGATTCGATGCCGCGCTTGCGATATGCGCGATCCAGCGCCTTGCTGATAACTGGCTCTTCATTTGGAACTAGGCGATCAAGCCCCTCGATGATTACTACTTCCGCACCGAAAGATTTCCAAATTGATGCAAACTCAACACCAATCACACCGCCGCCCAGGATTGCGACCTTTTTAGGCACCCAGTCCATCTGCAGTGCCTGATCGCTTGTGATTACTCGGCCACCGATTTGAATTCCTAGGGTCTTTGTTAGTGAGCCCGTTGCCAATAGCAAAAACTTTCCGGTGTAAGTTTCGGCTCCGACCGTGATTGTCTTCGGACCAGTCATGCGTCCTTCGCCCGTGACATAAGTGATTGGCTTTCCACCAACTAACCCAGTTAGGCCTTTATATAACTTGTCGACAATCGAATCTCGATATTTATTGACCTGCGACATATCGATTCCCGTAAGGGTTGCCTGAACGCCGTAGTTAGCTGCATCGCGGGCTGTGTCGGCAACCTCGGCTGAGTGCAGGAGGGCCTTAGTGGGGATGCAACCCCTGTGAAGGCAAGTTCCGCCCAGCTTGTCCTTTTCGATTAGAGCAACCTTCATTCCGAGCTGGGCTGCTCTCAGAGCTGCTGAATAGCCTCCAGAGCCTGCGCCAAGGATCACCAAATCGAAATTGTGCTCTGCCATTCAGGCCCCATCTTGCTCAAACAACTGCAAAGTCTACTACTTGGCTCCAGCGAGGTTTTTAGCCAGCTGCACGAGTGTGCGGATCATGACACCGGTTGCTCCAGCAGGATAGACAGAGTAGGGGGAGCCGTCATTATTGGCTGCAGAGGCGATGTCTATGTGGGCCCAAGAGGAATCCTTGGCAACGTACTCTTTGAGGAATAGCCCGCCAACTAACATCCCTCCCGCGCGATTTCCGATTTTCGCGTTGGTCATATCCACCAATTCGCTGGACAAGAGCTCTCTGAGTTCCTCGGCCAGAGGCATGTGCCAGACGAGCTCACCTGTTTCCAGAGCAGCTCTCTCAACCTGTTCAATAACTGGGCCAAAACCCATTAGGCCAGAGTGACGTTTGCCAAGGGCAATGCTTGCAGCCCCAGTTAGTGTGGCAACGTCGATGATGTGATCAGGCTTTAGCTCCGAAAGCAGTGAGAGTCCATCAGCCAGTACCAGTCTTCCCTCGGCGTCGGTGTTCAACACCTCAACTGTCTTTCCGTTACGAATCTTAAGTACGTCACCGGGTCTAGTGGCCGATCCCGATGGCATGTTCTCTGCTAGGCAGAGCACTGTTGTGACATCTACCTTTAGGCCGAGTCTTGCTATAGCAAGTGTCGCTGCGAGCACTGTTGCCGCACCGGCCATGTCGTACTTCATACCCACCATGCCGTCTGCAGGCTTTAGCGAAAGTCCTCCAGTATCAAAAGTGATTCCCTTGCCAGCAAGGCCAATGTGTTTGCCACCACCTTTGTATTCAATCTTTACAAGTCGCGGTGGTCTTACTGAGCCTCGGACAACGCCAAGTATTCCACCGCAGTTCTCTTTTTCAAGTCTTTGCTCGTCCCACACCTCAATGTTGAGGGGCAATCCTTCAGCAAAGCTCTTGGCTTTGTCGGCAACGACTTGCGGGTACAAATCATTAGCCGGCATGTTGATGATTTCTCTGGCTCGAATTACCTCGCGAGCCACAATTTCGGCGGGGCTAAGCGAAACTTCATTGTCAACTATCAATTGCACGGAGACTTTCTCCGACTTCGTTTCCGATTTGTAATTGGTGGGTGTTTTGATTGCGAGCATCGCTGCTTCTGCTGCTGCAAGCACCTCGTCCGATTTGCCCCGCAGATCTATAACCAGGGGAGCAGCGTTAGATGCGCTTCTGACGGCGTTAGCAACAAAATCGCGAGTGGTTTGCTCGCCACCGATGAGGATGGCGACAGACTGACCATGCGGGATTCTGGCAACGCTGCCTACCTTGGTCTCTGCCTTGAATAATCCAAGGTGCAGATCGGGAATTGTTAGTCCATGTTTGGCAATCGAATCGGTGTCGATATAGGGAATTGCCAGCTGGTGGGCAGTTGTTGGTAATTGAGTAATGAGGGTGACTTCGTGCATATCCAACAAGTTTAGGTGGGTTAGTATCTGGCTATGAGCTCCGTATATAGAGAGTATGGGTTTGAGACCAAGGGTCTTCCCATGGTCGCTCTCCTGACTGGCTTCAGCGACTCCGGAGCAACTGTCCAGCAGCTCAGTGAACACCTTTTTGCCAACCTTGAAAACGAGGTGGCCATCAAGTTTGACAACGATGAACTGCTCGACTACCGGTCCAGACGGCCAATCCTCTACTTCGAAAAAGACCACATTGATAGCTACGAGCCTGCCACCCTAGCCATCTATCTAATGAAGGATGAAGCGGACCAGCCCTTCCTGCTGCTCGAGGGCTACGAACCGGACATGAAGTGGGAGAGCTTCGCTAATGCCATTGTGGAGATTGCAGAAGCGCACGAAATAAGTTCTTTTACCTGGGTTCACGCCATACCATTTCCAATCCCTCACACGCGCGCCACCGGAGTGACGGTTAGTGGTAATCGCAAAGAGATGATTGATCGCTTTTCCGAGTGGAAGCCCCAAACCCAAGTTCCGGGCAACATTGTTCACCTGCTCGAGTACCGCCTAATTGAAGCGGGTTTTAGTGTCGCCGGCTTTGTCCTTCTCGTTCCTCATTACCTCGCCGACAACGAAGTTCCTAAATCAGCCCTGAGTGGCCTTGAGCTAATTACCGCCGCCACCGGTCTGGTCTTTCCCTCGGATGATTTGCGTGATCGCGCAAACGCGTTTGACAGCAAGGTGAACACACAGGTTCAGGACAATCCGGAGCTGAGCAAGCTAATTCAGACCCTCGAGCAGGGTTATGCCAACGGCGAAACTGCTCCAGCTAGGGCACCTCTGGGTAGGCCTGCCGGACAACCACCATCGGCGGACCAGATAGCAGATGAGCTGGAGAAGTACCTAGCTAACCTCCGCCGGAACACCGAAGGTGAAAAGGAATAAATCGCTCTTTTTCGGGCTTTTGTCTAGGGATTGTCCACCACAGGTGGCATAATTAGCGCTCTAAACCCTTTCAGGTCCTTTTTTGAGGTACTTGACAAGGGTTTATATCCTGCCCGGAAGAGGACACCATCGCAGCCACCAAGACCAAACCTGCTGTAGGCAAGGCGAAGCTCAAACCTGCCCAGAAGACGCAGGACGTCAAGCCGGCAAAAAAGGTCGCAGAGAAAAAGCCAGCGACCAAACCATCCCTACCCAAGGCAAGCAAGGCTGCTCCGAAAACGGCCGCTAAGAAGACTGTTGTAAAAAAGGCCGAGGCCAAAAAAGAAACTAAGCCGGTGAAGGCTGTCGCAGCAAAAAAGCTAAAGCCTGTCAGTAAGCCCTCAGTTTCTAAGTCCAAGAAAGTTGACCCGAAAGCTAGCAAGGCAAAGGTCCAAAAAAAGCCTGAAACCAAACCGCTGAAGACGAAACCATCAAAGGCAAGTGCAAAACCCGCTAAGGGTAAGCCAGCAAAGGTAACTAAGGAAAAGCCAAGCGCAAAAAAGGGCGTTCCTGAGAAGCAGAAGAGTCTGAAAGAGAAGGCTAAGTCAGGTAAGGCCGTCGATGGTGAGTTAGAGATTGATGAAGAAGACATCGAAGAGGAGGCGGATCTTGAGAGCGTTGAGGCCATCGTTGCCGAAGCTCAAGAGGCCGTTGATCTAACCGTTGAAGAGGATGATGAAACAGATCGCAAGGTTCAGCTTCCATCAGACCTAATAGTTATTAGCGACGACGATGATGACATCCCTGTTCAAAATCTCACCATCAGTGGAGCTACTGCCGATCCAGTAAAGGACTATCTCAAGCAGATTGGAAAGGTCGCACTTCTCAATGCTGAGCTTGAAGTGGAGCTGGCCAAGCGCATCGAGGCCGGTCTATTTGCTGAAGAGAAGCTTGCAACCACCAAGAAACTATCGCCATCAGAGCGAAGAGATTTGAACTGGGTTGTAAAAGATGGACAACGCGCGAAGAGCCACCTACTCGAGGCGAACCTGAGACTAGTTGTCTCGCTCGCTAAGCGCTACACCGGAAGAGGAATGCAGTTCCTGGATCTAATTCAGGAAGGAAACCT
>JACCDT010538955.1_pt1 | contig 10443 bp, 9 predicted proteins | sample 7446291 | NCBI WGS metagenome assembly JACCDT01 (sample SAMN15323446, study PRJNA562643) | freshwater metagenome | isolation source: river surface water | place: USA:Blue River Watershed | collected 2017-08-17 | reverse complement strand
TATGAACAGGAAAAAAGATGGGCCGCCAGGTATACTGCTTATATGGCGTGGTTGGTGCAGGCTATCAGAAATTGCTGATTACCATAAGCTTATTTGCGGAGAAAAAACTTATGGGTAATAGGAAGGCTTTTGCGAGGGATCTCAGTAGCTGAAAATTTACAAAAATTGTAAACCCGTATAAACAAGCCAGACTCTGTTATATACGGCTCATTAACTCTTGATTCTTCTTTATATTTTTCTCACAGATAACTTAACATTAAAATTATCATTGTTTTCATGCCTCTCTTTTAATTGCTTAAAACAAGTATCAATTATCTATTTGCCAACTGCTTCAATAAAACCAGTTTTTCCATTATGAAAATAAATTCATTTGTAGATAACATTTCACTATTTAGTTCTCAACGCATATATAGCATAGGTAGAAATAAATATATGTAACAAACCATCGGAATTATCTGGAACTATTTATCTAGAAGCCTTCCAGCTTGATTTAAGCAACGAAAAAGTTTATCTTAATTCATAACAGAAGGAACAATTATGGCAATATGGTTTAAAGAAACTTCAATCGAACTATTGAACAAACGAGGGAGAAATACCATGGTAGAATTCCTCAATATTAAGTTTACAGAAATCGGTAATGATTATTTAGTAGCAACAATGCCCATTACAGATCGAGTTCGCCAACCCATAGGTATACTCCATGGTGGTGCCAATGTAACCTTAGCCGAAACGGTCGCTAGCACTGCTGCTAACACTGTCGTTGATATCGACAATTTTTACTGTGTAGGTTTGGAGATTAATGCCAATCATATTCGTTCCGTAAAAGAAGGTATTATAACTGCTAAAGCATCTGCTGTGCATTTGGGCAGAACGACTCAAATATGGCAAATTAACATCTTTAATCAAGAACAGAAAATAACTTGTATTTCTAGAATGACGGCGTCTGTTTTATCTAGGACCTAGATAAATTGACTCTTACCAAATTATGCAAAAACCTAGTCACAGATCATGCCTGTTAAAAAACTAAACAATGACCATAAAAAAAGTTTACTTCAGTATCTATCAAATTACCAAGATAGTTCATTATTCATGTTAGGTAATATTTACCAATCAGGAATATATTTTGTAAATCAACCTTATCATGCAGATTACTTTGGCTCGTTTTCTAAAGAGGGTAATATTAATGGCGTATTAGCGCATTATTGGAATGGTAGTTTAATGATGCAAGCAGAAAGCAACGATATACTTGCAGAAATTATCGAGTTATTTATATCTTCAGTAAATCGACCAATAGCTCAATTACTTGGCCTAGACGACCAAGTACTCTATGTGATAGAAACACTGGGGTTTTCTGATGCTAATTTCTCTTCTAATACTCAAGAACAACTTTATCGCATCAATTTAGATGATTTCAATTCTCAACATAGTGATATAAAAAATTATTATTTAGTTCCCGCGGCTGAAACTGACGAAAACATTCTATCACACTGGTTAAGAGACTATGAAATCCAAACCCTTAATGCAGAAAATAATCAAAGTTTATCAGAGTACATTAAAAAACGTGTCATTCAAATTCAGAGTCAAAAATTTTCTCACGTTTTGAACATTAATAAAACACCTGTAGCTTTGTGTGGCTCTAACTCTAATCTTAAAGCTGTTATTCAAATCGGACCAGTTTGGACTCCACCAGAGCATCGTAATAATGGCTATGCCAAATTATTATTAACCGAAGTTTTATTAAAGGCTCGAGAAACTGGAGTTAGAAGAGCCGTATTATTTAGTGATAACCCTATTGCTATTAAAGTTTATACCGCAATTGGGTTTAAACATTTCGGCTATTATAGATGGACTATTTTGAAACATCCGCTAACTATTAATAAAACTAATAAAACGCCTAATCTGTAATTACTGGTTGATTCTGCCAATTTTGATAATCGAAATGCCACCACTCTGTCGGCAAACCGATAAATCCATGTTTACTCATAATTGATTCTAATAACGCTGCATTCGCTCTGATCTGCGCATCAGGATGTCTATAGCTCCTATGAGCTTGCTCTATAAACTCATCAAATTTTGTTGGCATCGCTATGTCTTTGCCAGTCTTTAAATCTATTAAAGTAACATCTACGGCTGTCCCACGCGTATGACGACCACCTTTAGCAGGATCAGCCACATAACGCTCATCTGGCATTATTTCCCACATAATTTTTTGCACATACAGCGGGCGATACGCATCCCAAACTTTAAGACCTACATTATGTTTTTTAAATTCTTGCTGAGCTTTTGATAATTCGGCGGCAACATCTTTTAATAATTTACCATCTGCAAAGTCATAAACTTTTTTATGAAGAAAATTATCCGCGGTGGCATATTTCATCTCAAGAGCGATGGTATCGTCTATCGATTTGATATCGACTAAATTAGACGCTTTTAACGAACAAGTTGTAAATAACATGATAAATATTAACAAACTATGCAATAGTTTCCTCTCCATCAATAATTAAGTTTTTTACTTATAAACTCAATTGGCTATGAGAGCCAAGCCTTACCAAGTCTAAGGTGGCTTTGTCAGGTTTTCTATATTTTAGAATCAAATCAGGCTTAAAGTGACAATCTCTGTGGTCATGCCTATCACCTGTCAGTTGGTGATCATAATAGCGTTTGGGAAGAGGTTTATCAAGCACAAGTAAATTGACAGCTTTCATTAATATAACATCTAGGTTAATGCGATATTTAAAATAGTCTTTATAATCTATGGCAGGTAAGCTTTGTTAAATCTTAATTCTTATTCTGTTAAATGTTGAATTATGGTTAATAGTATAACAAATTGAAATATATAGGTTATTATAACAATTTTGTTAAATCTTTATTTTTTCCTTGTTAAATATTGCATCTTTGCCTCCCCTTAACCGATTGATACTGGATAATATGTCGATACTATCGACACAAAATGTTAAATGTTGTATTATAATTATGTTAAATGTTGATTATATTATTTAATCATAACATATTGATATAATTGTGTTAATTTTAAATTTTGTTAAATGTTGTAATTAAGGTTGTTAAATGTTAGACAAAAACTTTCCCGTTAGACTTGTTCAGCCTCTTTTTGATTCTGGTTTAATTGATCTCATATTAGAGTTAGAGCATTTACGTAGGAAAGAAATAAATGGTACTACTCATAAGCTAGTATTTGAACAGCTAAAAAACTTATTTCATATCATGGAGAGTGTTGGTTCAGCTAGAATAGAAGGTAATAATACAACTGTTGCTGAGTATATAGATGCTAAAATTGAACAGCCAAATAATTCTGCTCCTAATTTTAAAGAAATCAGTAACATTGAAAAAGCAATGTGCTTTATAGAGGACAATGTTAAAGATTATAATATCAATCGAATGTTCGTGAGTGAATTGCATAAAAAAGTTGTTGAAGATTTACCATTACCGCCAGAAGGTGAGGGTGATGCTAATCCAGGTGCTTATCGTTCTAGAAATGTAAAGATAACAGGCTCTTCTCATGAGCCGATGGATTGTTCAGCTATCAGCAGTTGTATGGATGAGTTATTTTCATTTATTAATAAACAGGATGAAAGTAAATATGATCTTCTCAAGACAGCAATAGCGCACCATAGATTTGTATATATTCATCCTTTTTCTAATGGTAATGGTAGAACTGCCAGATTATTTACTTATGCAATGTTAGTAAAATTAGGCTTTAATGTTGATGTAGGTAGAATTTTAAATCCGACAGCAGTATTTTGTAGTAATAGAAATGATTACTATGAATATTTAGCTAAAGCTGATAGCGGTGACGATGATGGAATATTGGAATGGTGTGAGTATATGCTCAGTGGCCTTAAAGCGGAAATTGAAAAAATAGATAAACTCTTAGATTACGAATATTTAAAAGACACTATATTATTGCCTGCTATAAAATTTTCATTAGAACGACAATATATAACAGATACAGAATTTAAAGTATTAAAAATAGTTATTAATAAACAGGTAGTACAGAATAAAGATTTTCAGGATCTTTTTCAAGGTAAAAAACCTGCTCATATATCTAGAGAAATAAGACATTTAATTGATAAAAAAATGCTACAACAGGAACAAGAAGGCACTAGGAAATATGTTATTAGATTTGATAACAATTATTTAATGAGGAGTGTAATTAAATTATTAGGCGATAACGAGTTCTTACCAGAAAATGAAAAGTTATAAAGATTATTCAGTAATATAATTAGTATATCTTATTAAATTTAAGGGATTTTATAACTATGGTTAAAGCTAATTTAAAAACAGGTAGACCTACTAAATACAGCTCTAAATTGGCCTCAGATATCTGTGATGCCATTGCAGCCAATACAATCATAGCTTATTCTTTTTTTTGTACAATTATCAATCAGTTATACCATCAAAATAAAAATTCTAAAGCATATAACACACTAGCTACTTATTCATGGAATGATTTTATTATTGAGATGTATGTACAACTATCAACACTTAGATCATGATTGTTATTCTACCCAGCGAGCTACGCATTAGATTAGGCTCTCAGCACTACACACATCTAGCACCTCAGAACTCTATAAATGCACTCAGAAATTTGCTCGTATAGGTTTGAATCTGTTAAAGTGATTATATGTATTTATTTTTTGTAATCTTATGATAAATTTTGAATTTACTATTATAGGCGCCGGCCCTGCCGCTATATGCGCCCTCCCGGCTTTGATATCAAGAGGTATTAATCCCAAAAAAATACTGTGGATAGATGCAGGTAACTTTAATGTTGGAGCTTTTGGTACAACTCTAAGCGCCGGATCTAGCTTGCCAGGTAATACAACTGTTGAAAGCTACCAAAAAGTTAATGAAGCCATTTACAAAATATTTCCAGATTGCAAACCCTCCAAACTATTTTTGATGGATACACTCCCTCTTCTCAATACTTGCCCCTTAAATATAGCGGCAGAACCTATGCAACATATTTCTGATTATTTAAAACACAAAGTTCAAACTATCCATGGCTTAGTTACAGACGTGATTACGGTTAATGAAGGTTTTAAAATTATAATTAAATTAGCGCAAAGTAATATAATAAAAGAAATTTCCTCAAAAAAATGTATTTTAGCTATCGGTGCCACCCCTAAGACAATCAATTTGCCTAATAAACATCGTCAAATAAACATGATTGAAGATCCTAACATAATTTTTATTAAATCTCGTTTACAGGAATACTTATCTCAGCATCCTAATATTACTAGTTTTTCTGTGATTGGCTCCTCGCACTCAGCAGCTCTTGCTACGATGAACTTATTAAATGCAGGTATAAAAGTTAAGCAATTTATGAATAAGCCTTATAAGTTTGCTGAACTCTGCCTATCACCTGAAGGCATAAAATATACTAAACATGACAATACCGGCTTAAAAGGCGAAGTCGCCTTATTTACAAAAAATTTATTACATAATAAAAATAATAACTATGAGCTATTTATTGGTGCTAATCAAAAAGAAAGTGATGAACTGATAAGTAATAACTTATGTAACAACACGCATCTACTAGCAACTATTGGCTATTCTACTGCCCCTACTTTAAAAATTAATAATAAATTATTAAATCAATTTAAATTTGACCATCAAACTACTGAATTTTTTGATATTAAAAATTTATTTGGGTTAGGTATTGCATATCCATTGCAGACAACTGCTCCAGATGGTGAAGTAGAATTTTCAGTAGGTTACGGAAAATTTTGGAATACGGTCAATCGACCTGATGTAATAAAGACCTGGAAGTTAGATCAATCTATTGCTAGCTGTAAAGCTAGTAGTTAACAATTATAAAATAATACTTTTAATTATCTGTATAAGTTATGTAACTGCTCAGCGAATGGCGTCAACTTAAGAACTTATTTTATGTATTGTAATCTCTGTCAAGGCAGCCATGCTGGCGCAGAACCAAGATAAGTTCAATATTAGATTCCGGTTCAGCGTGATTAAAGCCGCTTGACCGGAATGACAAATCCATTAAGTTGACGCCATTGGCTAAACAATACCTCACAAAACTACTGCATCCTCTTTATATAATACCTATACCCATCAGGATTAGCACTTTTATCTTCAGGTGAAATTAATTTACCTGCCGTATTTAATTTTTTTGTTTTACCATCAGGCTCTTGTGATTCAACAAATGGCACGCAACCAACGTTAGTTGCAACTGCACCATCTGAGGCTATCCTAGGAAATAAATAACATTGTTTGGTAGTATCCGAATATAAGACATATAAACAATTAGTATCTTTATCACATTCACTATAACATCCTTCTAAAGATACATTTGCTAACTGGTTCAAAGCACGCTTCTGTGCTTTAGACTGCTCAGTAGCTTGTCCACCTGCTGCTGTAACTTTAACAAATGGACTGATATGGTTACAAAAACTACCGTCTGATAAAGCACTATCTCTAGCATAAGCACCATTTGCAGTTTTACTTACAGATCCAGTTACTTGATCAAAGATTGGCGGGAAAACAGCTTGATAAATAATTTTAGGTTTTAATGCTTTTACCGCGCTCGGACCGCCCTCTGTGGCGCATACATTGTTTGGTTGTAACGTATATTGATCAAACGTCAGAGCTACTACGGAACCTTTCGAAAAGTCTCCAGCCGGACTAGCATAACATTTACCCGCTGTAGAGCCCTGCGCAGGTGTAAAAGCATAACATCTTACTTTATCAGCCCCAAGAGGAGTCGGTAAAGCCGCTTTAGTTTTACAAAAATATTGAGTATTCGGATTAGCTGGGGCTACAGTTAATGGAACGAAATCCTTAGTATGTAATGAGAATTGTACGGAGCTTTTCATTTGTTCAGCAGTCATATCTGTAGTTGGCGTGCTATCGAGTAACCTGATATCAAAGCTTTCTACAAATGGTCTTGCTAAAGCAGCCTTAACTTCTTCACCACCCTCAATTGCACATAATAACTGATCATAAGTAGGAGCTGTATCAGCAGTCCACGAAGTTGTAACATCAGCGCCAGCTGTTATGTTACCTTTACTAAAATCTTTTATATAACATTTACCCATACCAACAGCAGAAGGAATATAGGCAAAGCAACGTACTATCTTGTCATTACCTACAGGTAAAGCTGCAAAAGTTGCATTTCCACTTACAGTTTGAGTTTTACAAAACACTCCACCTTGCGCTGAGTTTATTTTACCTAGCTCAAGAATAGGGTTTGCAGCTGCGTAAGTGACTGATTTAGATACAGGTGCAGCAGTGGGTACATTTTTAATAGGCATTGGGTTAAATAAAGTAACAATTAAATCGTCTGGATCATATTCAAGTTGCTTATTTTGATCATGTCCCAAATAACGGAAAACCTGGAATACTGTACTATCAAAGTAAAGTGGGAAAGGGCTAATCAAATCACAATCATAATTTTTTTCTGGCTCATACTTTTCAACAACTCCTTTTAGAATACACTCACCCGTAGTACTAGTTCTAGAACCGGTTACATAATTAGTAATCTTAAATGCCATACCCGCACACGAACCCGCTGTTGCCTCTTCTTTGTCAGCACATTTTTTTGCACACCCATCTAAAGATTCAGTAGTTATCTCACCATAACGTCCAACCCAACATGAATTAGACTCTAGATTAAAATATTCATAATTATCTGGGATCATTTTATCTGTTTTTGATGCAGGGACATTAGCAGCAAAAATTGACTGGTTTATTAATATAAAAACTACTGTTATCAATATTTTTTCTATAGAGTTTTTCATATAGGCCCTTTATTACTGTTTCTTATCTCTTTTGATGTAATATTTATACCCTTCAGGGTTTTGCTTCTGGTCATTAGGTGAAATCAATTTGTTTTGAGTATTTCTCTTAGTTATAACTCCACTTGGTGTTTTACTTAAAACAAAAGGTGAACAACCAGCATTAGTCAAAGATGCTCCATCATCAGCTACTTTTTTAAACATATAACATTTCATACTTCTTTCTGAATATAACACATAAGTACACTCAGTCTCCTGATCACAAGCTGCAAAACAGTCACTAATTAATAAATCTTGTGGATGATCATTAACTCTATCAGCTGCAGTAGTTTTTTTCAAAAACTTCATCGATCTCTTTTTGGCTTTGGTTATATTGTAGAATACGCTATTTGGATTCAGATCAGCTCGTAAATAGGGGCTAGTGGCATTACAAAAACTTCCATCTGGATAATTAGGATCGCGCTCATATCTCGTGCCTGCCGCGCCTAACACTGCCCGACCTGTGACTAAATCAAACTTAGGTGGGAATACCAATTCATAATTGTAAGCTGGCACAACTGGTTGGGTCACTGTACTAGGCGTAGTAACCGGCTCTACTGTAGGTGCAGGCGTTGGTGCAGGCACTACTGTCGGCGTAGAAACTGAGGCCGGCATAGTGGTTATCGCCATAACTTCAGGTACAACAGTTGTAGTGCTTACGGTAACTGGTGTAACTGTAGGCACAGCTGGCATTGTAGTTGTCGTCGCAACTTCAGGCACAACTTTTGTTGTAGTCGCCACCTGTGTTACTGTCGGCGTAGTAGTCGTAACTGTAGGCGTAACTGTTGTTGTACTAGCAGCTACAGGTGCTGCTGTCGTTGTAGTAGTTGCTACAGCTGTTACTACTGGTGTAGTTGTCGTTGTGGTCGCCGCAGTTGTTGTAGCTTTAGGCGTAACTGTTGTTGTAGTGGTCGTAGCTGGCATTACTGCAGGTGCAGATGTAGTTGTCGTTGTGATCGCAGTAGTTGTTGTAGCATTAGGTGTAGCTGTCGTTGTAGTGGTAGCCACTGGCGTCAGAGTCGGTGTAATTGTCGTTGTGGTCGCGGTAGTTGTTGTAACTTTAGGCGTAACTGTTGTTGTAGTGGTAGCCACTGGCGTCACATTCGGTGTAGTTGTCGTTGTCGTGGCCGTAGTTGTTGTAGCTTTAGGTGTGACTGTCGTTGTAGTGATCGCCACTGGCGTTACTGCCGGTGTAGTTGTAGTTGTCGTCGCTGTAGGCGTTGTAGCTTTAGGTGTAACTGTCGTTGTAGTGGTAGCCACTGGCGTCACAGTCGGTGTAGTTGTCGTTGTGGTCGCGGTAGTTGTTGTAGCTTTAGGCGTAACTGTTGTTGTAGTGGCAGCTATAGGCGTTGTTCCAGCCACGGCAACGCTACCTAAAGCAGCTCTTACCGTACTTCCACCTTCAATAGAACATAGTAATTGATCTACTGTGGCAGCTTTGTGCTCAGTCCAAGAAGTAGTAACATCTCCTCCTGCGCTTAACTTACCTTTACTAAAATCTTTCACATAACATTTACCGATTTGATTGGCTGCAGCAGGTGATACATAAGCAAAACATCTTACAATAGTCTTATTACCAGCCACTAGAAGAGGAAATTCCGTAGTTGCAGTTTCAGTTTCAGTTTTACAAAAAATACCACCTTCACCTGAAGTAATCTTACCTAATTCAACCTGATTAGGATTACCTTCGCTGTAGATTAATAGTTTTTCTTTAGGAGCATCTACAGGGGTTTTTATAATTGAGTCTACACTAGTAACTGTTGCAGTTGCTGGCGTAACAACAAGAACTCTTGGGTAAGGAAGCAATGAAAAATAACTAGGGCTAAAATCATCTATGGCGTATTGCTTTTCTAAGTTTTGATTATGCTGTTGATATACGAATAAATTAAAAACAGTACTTTCAAATGTTGCAGGTCTAGGATCTGCCGCATCACACTCATACAATACATCTGCTGTACCAAAAATTGTATAGGATAACGCGCTTTTTAAAATACAGTCTCCTCTAGTTGCACTAGGTGAACCTGCTTCATAAGTGTTAATTTTAAATGCTATACCTGCACACGACTTCTCAAGTTTTTCTGCAGCTATACATAGATTGGCACAAGCTTCAAAACTCTCATTAAATCTCACCTCATCGAACCTGCCCAACCAGCAAGCTGGTGATTCAATGTTAAAATACCTATATCCAAGCGGAATCGCTTTATTTGTACTATTAGCAACCAAAGGCTCACCAAAAGCTTGAGAGTTAATAAAAAATAAAATCAATGTAAAATAAATTTTATTCTTTATTTTAGCTCTTATCCCAATATTAATCATATAATTAATCATATAATTTATCATCTATTATTTAAATTATCTAAGAAGATCTTCTTCCAAAAATATTTATATCCATTAGTTTTTGTAGTTTCATCCACTAAAGTTCCATCACAATTCTCATTGCTATATTTTCTGGACAGTAAATAACAATTTTTTAGTCCTGGCGGAGCCGCTTCAGCAAATAATATATAAGCACAGTCAAGTCGTTCCGTACATGCTGATTCACAATCTTCAACGATTTCGACATCTTTAGCTAATAAATATTTACCCATAAATTTTTCTTTTGGATGAATACTACTACAAAAAACACCTT
>JACCDT011316506.1_pt1 | contig 10445 bp, 9 predicted proteins | sample 7446291 | NCBI WGS metagenome assembly JACCDT01 (sample SAMN15323446, study PRJNA562643) | freshwater metagenome | isolation source: river surface water | place: USA:Blue River Watershed | collected 2017-08-17 | reverse complement strand
GTTGCAGAAAAACACAAACTGCGGGTACTTCGTCGGCAGCTGCGTGATGAACTTGATCTTGATTTCCTTGCCCTTGTAAATGGGCGGTGGCTGGTGCTTGACCAGCGAAAGCATGCGGTCGTTGAGGTCCGTCTTCGAAATCCGAGTCGAACGGCGGCGGTATACTTCCATGGCCTCTTCAATGGCTTTGAGTACGCGCTGCTTGGTCAGGGCCGACGTGAAAATGATGGGCACGTCGTTAAACGGCTGCAAGCGCTTCTTGACCACGGCCTTGTACTCTTCCAGCGTCTGGGTCTGCTTTTCGACCAGATCCCACTTGTTGACAACGACCACTAAACCTTTGCGGTTTTTATGGATCACGCTGATGATGGCGAGGTCCTGAGCCTCAATGCCTTGGGTCGCATCGATTACCAGCACACACACGTCGGAATCCTCAATCGTCCGCAGCGTGCGCATGTTGCTGTAGAACTCGAGGTCCTCGTGCACCTTGACCTTCTTGCGCAGCCCCGCCGTGTCGAGCAGCACGAAGTCCATTCCAAACTTCGTAAAACGCTGGTTCACCGTGTCGCGCGTGGTTCCCGCAATGTCGGTGACGATGCTGACTTCTTCTTCAAACAAGGCGTTGGTGATCGACGACTTGCCCACGTTCGGACGGCCGACAATTGCCAAGCGGGGCAAGCCCTCCCAGGGGTCGAGCTCGCTGCCTTCGTCTTCGGACGCGGGCGGAAGCAGGGTAATCAACTGGTCAAGGAGCTCACCGGTTCCACTTCCGTTCACCGAACTAAGCGCAAAGGGTTCTCCGAAGCCCAAGCCATAAAATTCAGCCGCTTGCGAGGAGCGCGCGTGGTTATCCACCTTGTTGGCCACGAGCAGCACCGGCTTTTTTTGGCGGCGCAGCAGCTGCGCAATCTCCTCGTCGTCGGGCGTAAGTCCGTCTTCGGCATCGACCAAGAACAGCACGGCGTTGCATTCGTCAAGCGCTGCCTTCACCTGGCGGCGGATTTCGCCCTCAAACACGTCGTCAGACCCTTCGACCCATCCGCCCGTGTCCACGAGGCTGAACGCGCGTCCGCCCCATTCTGCGCTGCCGTAATGGCGATCCCGCGTCACGCCGGCCACCGAATCGACGATGGCTTCGCGCTTTTGCACGAGGCGGTTAAAAAATGTGGATTTGCCGACGTTTGGGCGGCCTACAATGGCGATTAACGACCTCATACTAGTATCCGAATTGCTTGAGCGTGCGGGCGTTGTCGCGCCAGTCCGCCTGAACTTTCACAAAAAGCTCCAGGTGAACCTGGCGCTGAAAAAAGGCCTCCATGGCCTTGCGGGCCCCGATGCCGACTGCCTTGATGGCTGCGCCTTTGTGCCCAATGATGATGCCCTTTTGGGACTCCCGCGCCACATACAGCACCGCGCGGATCTTATGAATGTCTTCGCCCTCCTCAAAGGTGTCAATGCCCACCTCGACCGAGTACGGAACCTCTTTTTGGTAGCGCATCAAAATCTGCTCGCGAATGATTTCTGAAGCCACAAAGCGCTCGCTGCGGTCTGTGAGCTGGTCCTTCTCAAAATAGGCCGGCCCCTCGGGAATCAACTCCAGAATTCGCGCCATCAAGTAGTCCAAGTTGAATCGGTTCAGCGCGCTAATCGGAATCACTTCTGCGTTCGGAAGCCGCTCGTTCCATTTCACCACCTCAGCCTCCAACATCGCTTGATCCTTGAGGTCAATCTTGTTGAGCAGCAGCAGCACCGGCGTCTTTGTGGTCTCTAAATGCTTGAACAACCCCTCATTCTTGAGCGGACCCTCGCCCAGCTCCACCACATACAAAAACACGTCGGCGTCCTTCAGGGCATCGCGCACCGCGTCCAGCATGCGCTCCTGAAGTTCATATGCCGGATCCAGCACGCCCGGGGTATCCGAGAACACTACTTGGTAGTCGCACTGCTCGTTTTCGCCGTTCAGAATTCCAAAAATGCGGTGGCGCGTCGTCTGGGCCTTGGGCGTAATAATGCTCAATCGTTCCCCGACGAGGGCGTTCGCTAGCGTGGACTTACCCACATTCGGGTGGCCAATAAGGTTAACAAATCCAGACTTGTGGGGCTTCGACATGGCTGCAAAGGTCGGGCTTTTCTGCGGAACCCCACGAGACTTGTGGGTTTTTATCTTTTGTTGTACCTTTGCCGTCCATATCGCGGGGTGGAGCAGTTGGTAGCTCGTCGGGCTCATAACCCGAAGGCCGTCGGTTCGAGTCCGGCCCCCGCTACTCAGGTAATCCCAAGGACTTCGGTCCTTGGGATTTTTTTATGCTCGCTGGGGAGCTCGCTCACCAAGCGGGCATGAAAAAGCCCAAAATCTGCGCAGCGGATTGGGATTACCTGAGTAAGCACCCCCAAAGCGGTCCGCCGCGCGCCAGCGCGGCAATTTGGCCCCCGCTACTAGGAAACCAAACCCAGGCCCCACGGCTTGGGTTTTTTAATTCCACGCTTTTTAGCACCTTGCGGCATGACTACCGACGAACGCATTGCGCGCATGACCCTGGCTTCGGTGCATCCGCACTACCTGGCCAAGCTGGAGCGAAAAGGGGTTAACCCTGACCACTACCTCGTGGCCCTGGCCTGGCTGACGCAATCCAGCCGCGAAACCATCACGTACTGGATCGACGCGAAGTGGACGTTTGCGCAAATCTTTGATTCCGTCCAGCTTAACCCCAACGCTTCCCTTATCAAAGGCGTAATCTGCGGCTGGCGCGTCGAAGAAATCGAAAATCCGCTCTCGCAAAAGGTGCGCTACCTCGACAAATTGGTCGATGAATTGGCCAAAGGAAAGGCGCTCGAGAAGGTACTTCGCCAGTGAGCACCACGCTCGCTCATCCACTGTTCGCGCTAAATAATCCACAATTTTATTCTCGCGAAGCAGTAGTAGGTTCGCGCCCTTGAACTCAATTTCCATGCGCACCCTACTTACCGCGGCGGCCGTCGCGTTCGTTGGCCTAACTGCCAACGCCCAAAGCATTCAAAAAGAATCCCTTACCTACACGCGCTTGCAGCCGCCAACCGACCACAGTGTCGACGGCAAGCCCTACCAGACTTCGGTTGCGCTCGCCTACAAAGCAGAAATTGACCGCCAAGAAGCCGCTGCAGAAGCAGAATACCAGGCCGCCCTCGCAGCCTACCCCGCCCAGGAGGCCGCGGCCAAAGCCGCCTACGACGAGCGCGTAGCTGCCTACGAAAAGGCCCTCAAAGAGTGGAACGGTAAATCACTTGCCGGCAAGATCATTGAAAAACAAGTGCTTGAAAACAGCAAACCGTTGCCTCCGCCGCCCTACCAAGCACCCTACCCCCCACAGCGCAAGCAACTTACCCACCAAGCGACGTTCAGTGAAGCTGAGCTTGCTACCTCGTATGGCCGAATCGAGGGGCGCACCGAAGGCCCGGGAGGAGTCCGCGTGGCGATCACCTTGCACGGATTCCAAAACGAACCTCCGGCGGTAGAAACCAAGGAGTCGTCGGTGTACAATTCCACGACCAAAGCCACGACGAAAGTGATTGAATCTCAGTGGGCAATCAACTACAAACATCCCGTGCACGTGAAAGCCCTGGCGCCCGACGGCCGTGTGCTTGTCGACGAGGTCGTCGCCGGCAGCGACGCCTTCGCCAAATTCCAAAGCGGATGGGTTAAAAGTGCGCACCCCACTACCTACGCCCAAACGCACCTCGACGCGCTCCAAAAATCCTCGGTAAGCACCAACATGACCGCGGCTAAAGAGCTGATCAACAGCCGACTCGGAACCACCCATCCGTCGCGAACCACGACGGTTTTTGTACCGGAATCCAAAAAAGAGGACTACAGCGACATGGCCGAGGCCTTTCAGCTGGCCCGGGAAGGCTACGAGAAAATCGACGCATCGTTCGAGTCGGGTGCCGCCAAGCTCCGCAGTGCGTGCGCGCTATGGAACAAGGCCATTGCGGAGTTCAATCCCGAAGACAAAAAGGCCCGCATCAACGAGAAACTAATCGCCGAGCTCTACCGGAATACGCTTGAGGCAGAAATACTTGCGCGCGATTTCGCCGCGGCTGAGGCCCACCTTGCCCAAGCTAGTCGCCTGGAACTATCCAAAAAGGACCGCGAAGCCGTTGAGGAACTCGCTAGCTTGCTGAGCGACTACGAGAAAAGATTTTGATGCTTTGGTGATCCCGATTCTTGGAGCGACATTTAAGCAATGAACCGCGTCGTGCTTGAACGCCTTCTTTTAGGCATCGGAGCCTTGCTCCTCCTCCTTTTTGTGCTGAGCTTCACGGTATCGGCCCTCGATCCCTGGCAAGATGAAATTCGCTTGCTTACGGTGGGCGGAGTGGCCCTTTATGCGGTCTACAATTTCTGGGCGCAGCAGCGCGACGGCAGCGAGTTCGAGTCCAAGGCCGACGAAGCGACGCGCTACAAAAACGAGGCGACCCAGCTCCGCGCCAAGGTTCGGCAGCTTGAAGCCGAGCTTCAGGAAGCCCGGGAGGCATTGAATTCCCGCCAGCAACCCTAACTGGTACCCATAAAAAAACCCGCCGCTTGCGCGGCGGGCCTCCCGACGGTGTAGCCCTGGCAGGAATCGAACCTGCATCTTAGGCTCCGGAAACCCACATACTATCCATTGTACTACAGAGCCGTCCTAAAGCTCGGCGCTTCGCGCCTTCGCTCGGGTCGGCAAAGGTACAATACCGCTGGCGAGAAAAATCCCGCCGACCGCGAGGAGAAAGGCCGCCCAGAACGGCACGACTCCAGAGCCGGTCAAGAAAAACCCACACAAAAACAGGGCGAACCCAAGCATCAAGCCCACGGGCGTATGCCGCACTGGAACCCGGTACAGCCGCGGCATCTCCGCCGGCTGCTTTTCGGGGCCTGCAAACAGCAGGCGAACCGCCGTACCAAACGGAAAATCCCGAAAATTCTGCAGCAAGCGCGCCGCATAAAACGCACTCACATAAAACGGATCGCGCTGCTCAATAGGCTTTGTCAAGCCATAGGTTATCGGCTCCCGTCCGTCGTGGTAGCTGCCAAAAAGACGGTCCCAAATCGTGAGCATGCCGCCGTAATTCTTGTCCAAATGGGCGTGCGCCGACGAATGGTGAATTTGGTGAAACCGCGGCGTAACAATGAACCGCTCGAGGCCAACCCACGCGGGCCACAGCTCGCTGTGAAGCAGGGCCTGGTAAAATCCGTTGATGATGTTCGCCAAGACGATGTACTCAGGATCGATTCCAAAAAGCACCAGCGGGCTGTACACAAACACCCGCACAAAATACCCCAGGGGTGAATTCGCGAAATTGACGCTAAAGTTGTATTCCTCGGGCTGGTGATGCACCAAGTGAGCGACCCAAACAATGCTGACCCGGTGCGAGATTCGGTGGTAGACGTACCAAAAAAAGTCAACGCCAATAAAGGCTAGTGCGAAATTCAGCCAGGCCGGCGCCACTTCGTCAACGAACCGAAGGGTAACCAATTCCGACGTCAGCCACAGTCCGAAACTCAGCGAAAGCAGGGCAAACAGGCGCTCGATCATGCCGAGCGAGAGGTTGAGCGCAGACTGCTGGAAGCTGACGCTGCGCCCGTGGGCGCGGAGCAGCAACCATTCTATGCCAAAGGTGACTAATCCAAAAAGCAGTACGATTCCGTCGGTCCAGTGCATACGCGTCTAAATGAAAATTATGTGCCAAATCTTCGGATCGGGGCATAAAAAAACCCGGGCAAATTCTGCCCGGGTTGCGCTGTGCTTCAGTAAAAAGTGCCGTTATGGCTGCTTGGCGAAGCTAAATTCCAGATTCAGTGTGCCTTCCGCAGGCGTAGTGATGTCGGTGGTCGTTCGAAGGCGAATCGACGTTTCGAGCAAGCTAAGCACTTCGTATCGCGTAACCGTGCCGTCCGTAGCCGTGATAATGACCGAATCGGGCGCGACCCCGTTGCCTGACTTGGCCAGCCACGTGCCAGTACCAGATTGCTGCCAAGGGAACGGAATCGTCGCGGCACCGGCCACCACTTCGAGTTCGGCGTCAATGGCGTAGTTCACGCTGTTGGGCTCCTGAACCATGGTAAACAGGGACGTTGCCGCAATCGTTTTGTCGCTGGCCACAATCGGCGTCACGCCAATCGTGGGAATGTTGACCGTGCCCGAGGCCGTGATGTCGTTGACGAGCCAGCTGCCTTCGAGCTTATCGGCCAACGTGGGTTCTTTTTTGCACGAGGCGAGCGCAAGGCCAGCCACCGCAACGAGAAGGAGTTTTTTCATAGGCCTAATGTAGCAAAAAGTTGGCTTGGAGGCTCCACATTCGGGGCTCCGCCAAAAGGGCCGGGCGCGGACTCACCACCCGGTTGGTCAGGTTGGTTCCCGCTGCGATTAGCGTCCAACGTTGGCTGAGTTTGCACTGAATTCGGGCGTCGGCGACGAAGTCTCCGCTCGCCGTAAAATAGCGGGAATCCGCCACACCGGGCACGTAAATGGCCACCAGCGGCGAAGTGAAAATTCCGTCGATGTTGTCCATAAAGCTGTTGGCGCGCAGGCTAAACGCGGCCGTGAACCGACCCCACACGTAGGCCAGGTCGGCCTTGCCCACGTGGCGGTAGCGGTACTTCAGGACCCGGCGCGAGGGGTCCAGCGACGTCGACGTGTAGCTGAGGCCGGCGCCCGCGGCATCGGTGGCGTAGACCAGGTCAGGGTCCAGTGCGAGGGGCTGCGCAAAGGTGTAGGACAGCATGGCCTGAAGGGCTCCGGGGCCGAACTTGGCTTCGCCGACGGCCGTGGCTTCGATGCCTTGAATTCGGGTTCGGCCCACGTTGAGCGACGTAAATCCAAAGTTGGCTAATCCGGCGTTGGGCAGGTTGGCCCACTGGCCAAAGCTGAATTCGAGCATGTCGCGAAATTCGGTGCGGAACAGCGCGAGGTCGGCGTAGCCTTTCAGGCCGCTGCGGCCCTTAAACGCTTGGCGAAGGGCGAGTTCGGCGGTCCAGCCTTGTTCGGGCTTGAGTCCGGGGCGCGGAAAAACCTGAAGCACGCCGGCGGCCGAGGCGCTGTACAGTTCGGCCACCGAGGGGTAGCGAAATCCTTGGGCCCACGAAGCCCTGAGGTGGGTGGCGCGACCAAGGGCACGGTGGGCACCGGCCCGCAGCACCGGACGGCGAAACACCTCGAGGTCGTCAATGGCAAAAGCTTCGTAGCGCAGGCCCAGGTGAGCGTCCCAGCGGGCGCGGGTGTAGTCGAGCTGCAGCAAGGCCCCGAGGTTGGCGCTGCGGTGGTCGCCCGAGAACAGCGGTGAGCTCATTTGGCCGGCGGAGCCTTGGATTCCGGCCGTCCACGACCAGGCTCCGCGGTAGGCCTGAGCGAGGTATTCGCCCAGCAGCTGCTGCGACGCGTTGGAGTAGTCGTTGCTGTCGAGAAAGCTGGCCGTGTTGATGCCGAGCGCGCGCAGCCGCAGGGTGTGCTTGATTCGATCGCCCCGCCGAATGAAGTGGCCGGCAAGGGCTCCGATTTGGCTGCGGGTCTGGGTCGCCGACGAATCCAAGGGCGTATAGCCGTAGCGAAAGTCCTCCCAAAGCAGGGCAGACCGGCTGCTTCGACTGAGGTACTGGGCATTGAGGCCCCACTCCGTTCGGGCGTTGGGACGAAAGCGGTACTTGGCGTGAATTCGGCCGCTCGTTTCGCCAACGCGGTATTGGTAGCCCTGGTCGCCAAAGGTTTGGCCATGGACTACCCAGCCGTGGCGGCCGGTGGAATCGCTACCGCTGGCGGCGAAGCGCAGGGCGCCCCGTCCGCGGGGGCCGTCGTACCAGCGCAGGCCGAGCCGGGGCGGTTGACCGTAGGATTCCGCCAACGTCGTCACTAAAACCCGTGTTTTCGCGCTCGGTTCCCAGGTGCGCAGGTGAATGACGCCGTTCAGGGCCGACGAGCCATAGAGCGACGACGAGGCCCCTTTGACGACTTCGACCTGATCAAGGGCCTCCATCGGTAGCGCGGACCACTGCACTCCGCCCGCGTCGGGACTCAAGGCGGGTAGGTCGTCGACGAGCACCAAAACGCGCGAACCGCTGCCGAGCGACCAGCCACTTCCGGCGCGAATGTTGGCTTGACCGTCCTGCATGGTAACCCCCGGTGCCATTTGAAGCGTTTGCTCGATGCGGCCCGTGGGTTTGTCGAGCGCAAGGCGGTTCGGAAGCACGTCCACCGAAACGTAGGTGGCGGCCAAGCTGGTAGCGTTGCGGCTCACGGTCACCACGGTTTCGTCGAGGGTGATCAAGCTGTCGCGAGGCGGTCCTTTAGGGGATTCCTGAGCGGCGAGGTGGCAAACGTTTAAAACGACTGCGGTGAATAAAATAATTCGGCGCATACCTAGTGAATTGGCTAAGTTTACCAAAGTATGAAAACGGTTTGGATTACGGGCGCTTCGTCGGGGTTTGGTGCGGCCTGCGTGCATTGGTTTGCGGCCCGCGGATGGCGCGTGGGCGCCTGGGCTCGGCGCGGCGAGCGGCTCAATGCCTTGAAGGCGGAGGTCATCGCGGCCCATCCGGGCGCGGACCTTTGGACAGATGTCGTCGACGTGCGCGACGCCGAGGCGGTTGTGGCGGCCTGGGATCGCCGTCCGTTTGCCGACGTGGACGTGCTAGTCAACAACGCCGGCCTAGCCCGCGGACGCGAGTCCGTAGAAGAGGGCTCGCTGCAGGATTGGAACGAGATGATCGACACCAACCTCAAAGGCCTGCTCCACGTAACCCGGGCCGTAGCCCCCGCCATGGTGGCCCGAGGCAAAGGCCACATCATTAACGTGGGCAGCCTCGCGGGGCGCGAAGCCTACCCCGGCGGCAACGTTTATGGCGCCACCAAGTTTGCGGTCGACGGACTCACCGACGGAATGCGCCTTGACTTAACACCGAAGGGCATTAAAGTCAGCCAAATTGCGCCAGGAATGGCCAACACGGAATTTTCAAACGTCCGTTTTCACGGAGACCAAGGCAAGGCCGAAGCCGTGTACTCGGGCATGCAACCCCTCTCCGCTCAGGACGTGGCTGACGTGATCGGCTACATCGCCTCGGCACCCGACCACATTAACCTCGCCGACGTGCTGCTGATGCCGGCAGCTCAAGCTTCCTCTACCCTAGTTCGCCGCACATGAACCCCGTTATTCGCGTTCCACTTCAGCTTTTATTCGTCGGCGTACTGCTGCTCGGCGTAAAAATTTATGCGTACTTCAGCACGCATTCCATTGCCATTTTGTCGGACACGCTGGAATCCACCGTGCACCTGATGGCCGGAGCGCTCACCATCTTCAGCGTGTGGTATGCCCGCCAACCCCGCGACGCCTCGCACCCCTACGGCCACGGCAAAATCGAGTTCATTTCGGCCGCCTTTGAAGGCTTGCTGATGGCCATTACTGCGATTGGCATTTTTTACCAAGCCATTATGCACCTTGCCGAGGGCAAAATGCCTGAACAGCTTAGTCTAGGCTTAGCCCTCACCTTGGGTGCCGGCATGGTTAACGGCGCCATTGGCTTGGTTTACAAGCGCATGGGCCGCAAGCAGCTCTCCGTGGCCTTCACTGCCGAAGGCGAGCACCTGCTCTCGGATTTTTACACCTCGGTCGGTGTTACCGTGGGGCTTGGACTGGTGCTCTGGACGGGAATTCCCTGGATTGACCCCGCCATAGGTTTGGTTATGGGCGGAATCGTGGGCTACCAAAGCTTCTCGGTGCTGCGCAAGGCCCTGGCGGGCCTGATGGACGCCGCCGACGTGAAGGTCCTCGAGCGGGTCGTGGCCACACTCGACGAAAAGCGAAAGAAGGAATGGATTGACGTGCACCACTTTCGGCTCGTGCACTACGGTGGACAGTACCATGTGGATGCGCACCTCACCCTACCCCACTACTGGGACCTGCAGCGCGTTCACGACGAGGTCGACGCCATGGAAGACCTGATCTCGTCCACCTTTGAACACGAGGTCGAGTTTTCAGTGCATGCAGACCCCTGTGTCCCCGATTCATGTGCCCTCTGCCAGGTGAGCGACTGCGCGGTGCGTGCCCATGCGTTTGAACGCACGATTTCATGGACCGTCGACAACGTGCTGGTCAACGGCAAACACAGCTTGTCCCGAACTGATTTATGAGTTCCGCCCTCGAACGCCTCCTTCGCTACGTCCAAATCGACACCCAAAGCGATCCGCATTCGACCGCGTCGCCGACTACTGAAAAGCAAAAGGACCTTGGTCGGTTGCTGATGGCCGAGCTGCGCGCCCTGGGCCTAAGCGACGCCGAACTGGACGCCCACGGGTACGTCTATGCGACGCTGCCGGCCACGACAGACCGCCCTGTACCCGTCATTTGCTGGTGCGCCCACATGGACACCTCGCCCGAAGCTCCGGGCGCTGACGTACAGCCTATCCTACACCGCAACTACGACGGCGGGCCGATTTACC
>JACCDT011014211.1_pt1 | contig 10450 bp, 9 predicted proteins | sample 7446291 | NCBI WGS metagenome assembly JACCDT01 (sample SAMN15323446, study PRJNA562643) | freshwater metagenome | isolation source: river surface water | place: USA:Blue River Watershed | collected 2017-08-17 | reverse complement strand
CTGCATAGAGTTTCGGAATCTCCCGCAAAAAGGTGGCTTCGTAGTAACTCAATGCATTTTCAATTTCATCCACCACCTTGAGCTTGGTCACACGCAGCAAACGGGTCTGCCAAAGCTGAATCACCCGCGCTTTCATTTGCAATTCATTATCCACGAGCTCGCGTTCACATAAAACATCCTTCTTGAGATGAACGGCGTTAGCGCGATCTTTAATTTGATCTCGATTCAAGAGCAACTGCGCAATACTGCGCTCGGCATCCAATATGCTCTTACGCTGCACCTCGGTAGGGTGCGCCGTCAACACAGGAGATAAATGACTATGTGCAAGTGTTTTGGCAATGGCCTGATTACTGATACCGGCAGCACGAATACGATCCAAGGCAAGATCAATGCTGCCCTCCTGCTTCGTTGCCAGTCGTTCTTGGGCTGCATGGCGCCGTAACTGGTGACGATCCTCTGCCAAATTAGCCAGGTGACTAAAGTAAGTAAACGCCCGAATGACCTTCACCGATTCATCGGCGCTCAAGTCTTTTAAAAGCTTCTTCAGCGCTTTATTGGCCTGATCATCGCCATGACGATGAAAACGCACCGATAAGGTTCGGATCTGCTCAATGAGATTGAAGACCTCAACGCCCTCTTGTTCCCGAATGACATCGCCCAAGATCCGCCCCAGTAGGCGAATATCCTCTACTAAAGCAAAATCTGGGTCTTGCTTTTTAGATTTCGAGACCGGCTTACTGGCCAATGATTACACCGCCATCAGGGCTTCGGCTGCGTTGAGCATCTGCACGGAGTAGCCCCACTCATTGTCATACCACGATAAGACCTTGACCAACTTACCATCGGCCGATACTCGGGTTTGTGAAGCATCATAGATACTGGCGCGGGGATCATGATTAAAGTCAATCGAGACGAGCGGCAAGGTATTAAATCCAAGAATGCCTTTGAGTTCATTCTCACTAGCGCTCTTCAGAATGGCGTTGATCTCATCAACGGAAGTGGGACGCTTAGCCATAAACGTGAGATCCACCACAGAGACATTAATGGTGGGCACACGCATGGCAAACCCATCAAATCGACCCACCAACTCAGGCAGAACTAAGCCAACGGCTTTGGCAGCGCCCGTTTTTGTCGGGATCATGCTGCTCACTGCGGAGCGCGCTCTACGCTTATCTTTGTGATACACGTCGGTTAAGACTTGATCGTTTGTGAAGGCATGAATCGTGGTCATTAGACCGGATTCAATCCCAATTTTTTCTAAAAGAGGTTTCACTAGTGGGGCCAAGCAATTGGTAGTGCAACTGGCATTCGAGACCACTACATCCGTAGGCTTCAGTACCTTTTCGTTGACGCCATACACAATAGTGGCATCTACATCTTTCTCACCAGGAGCGGAGATCAAAACCTTCTTTGCTCCCTGCTGAATATGCACCATCGCCTTCTCTTTGGAAGTGAACTTTCCTGAGCACTCCAGCACAAGATCGACGCCCTCTTTGCCCCAAGGGGTCTCTAAGGGATTGCGCGTGGAATACATCCGAATGCGATCACCATTCACCACCATATACTCACCATCGACTGTCACGGTTCCCGGAAAACGTCCGTGAGCAGAATCGTATTGCGTAAGATGGGCATTGATATCAATATCTCCCATGGCATTAATAGCCACAATTTTGATATCACGTTTCTTGTTTTGCATTGCCTCTTCAAATAGCGCCCGCAATACCATGCGTCCGATACGGCCATAGCCATTAATTGCAACTCGGATGGTCATCTCTTCTTCCTCTTAACTGGATCTAAATATCAAATACTTACTGAATTACTGCCTTAAGTTCACCTTTGGCATAACGCGCTGCCATCTTCTCCAAAGGAATCACCTTAATTTTGCTCGCTTGACCAGCGCAACCAAAGGCTTTGAATCGCGCCTCACAAATACCCTTAGCAGCTGCCGTGGCTACCTTTAAGAATGCACGGGGATCAAACTCTTCAGGGTGTTGGGTAAAGAACTGGCGAATCGCACCGGTCATTGCCAAACGGATATCGGTATCAATATTAATTTTGCGCACACCATGTTTGATACCCTCAACGATTTCTTCGACAGGAACACCGTAGGTCTCTTTAATTGCACCGCCGTTGTGACGAATAATCTCGAGCCACTCCTGGGGAACGCTAGAGGAACCATGCATGACCAAATGCGTATTCGGAATGCGTTGATTAATAGCCTTAATGCGATCAATCGCCAAAATATCGCCAGTTGGTGGCCGTGTGAACTTATACGCACCATGACTGGTGCCAATTGCAATTGCTAGTGCATCGACCTGGGTCTTAGCAACGAAATCAGCAGCCTCATCGGGATCCGTTAATAGCTGTGAGTGGTCCAAAACTCCCTCTGCCCCACTGCCATCCTCATCACCAGCTTGCCCAGTTTCTAGAGAACCCAGACAGCCCAACTCACCTTCAACCGATACGCCTACAGCATGCGCCATATCCACCACCCGACGTGTGACATCAACGTTATACGCAAAGTCAGCAGGTGTTTTTGCATCCTCTTTGAGGGAACCGTCCATCATCACGCTCGAGAATCCACTCCGAATCGATGCTTGGCAGACCGCTGGCGAGGCGCCGTGGTCTTGATGCATGCAGATTGGAATATGGGGATACTGCTCAACTGCTGCTAGAACTAGCATGCGCAGGAATGGCTCACCTGCATATTTGCGGGCACCTGCGGAGGCTTGCAAAATGACAGGGCTATCCAATTGATCCGCCGCTTGCATGATGGCATGGATCTGCTCCATATTGTTGACATTAAATGCTGGCAAGCCGTACTGATGCTCTGCAGCGTGATCCAATAACTGTCTTAATGAAATTAAAGCCATTCTTTTTTTCCTCTATACCAAACTCTTGTTATACAAGTTCCACAATACGCTCGACCGTAACGCCCAAGGCTTTATATACAGCGGCAGCTGGGGCAGACTCACCAAAGCGATTAATGCCGACTACTGCGCCATCTAGACCAACATATTTCCACCACAGGTCACCCTGACCGGCTTCAATTGCAATACGTTTAACCCCAGGTGGCAATACCTTTGCATGCCAGTCCTGTCCTTGTTGATCAAATACCGAGGTACAGGGCATCGACACCACCCGCACCGACTTACCTTTAGCTCGAAGAATCTCTTGCGCCTGCATTGCTAAACCAACCTCAGAGCCAGTAGCAATCAAGATCGCGTCGGGCTTACCGGCGCAATCGGATAGCACATAAGCGCCGCGCATTACATCGGCTTCGGTCGTATTTTTTGATAGTTGGGGTAAATTTTGTCTCGATAAAAATAAGGCGCTAGGACCGTCTTTACGTTCAATTGCTGCAGTCCAAGCAATCGCTGTTTCAAAGCCGTCACAGGGACGCCATAAATCCAATCCCGGAATCAAGCGCAAACTCGCTGCATGTTCAATCGGTTGATGCGTCGGGCCATCCTCTCCGAGACCAATGGAGTCATGGGTTAAGACATAAATGACCCGTTGCTTCATGAGTGCACTCATCCGAATCGCATTACGAGCATAGTCGGAGAACACCGCAAATGTTCCCCCATAGGGAATCAATCCTTTATGCAAAGCAATACCATTCATGATGGCGCTCATCCCAAACTCGCGCACGCCATACGAAATGTAATTGGCAGCCTGATCGGTTTTATGGTGCCAGGTGATGCTGCTCTTCGCTGCAGTGAGGTTTGAACCAGTGAGATCAGCTGAACCGCCGAGCAACTCTGGCAAGGCAGGAACAAGAACATCTAGAACCTGTTGTGAGGATTTGCGGCTCGCGGTGGGAGCTTCAATTCCTTTCATGTTGGCAAATAATTGGGTCTTGGTATTTGACCAAGTCGCTGGCAGTTCTTCTGCAGCACAACGCATTAGTTCTTTGGCTAGCTCCGGAAATGCAGCTTGATACTTTGCTAACTGATCATTCCATTCGGCCTGCTTCGCTTTACCGGCCTGCACAGCGTTCCATAACTGTTTGATTTCTTCTGGTACCTCAAAGGCAGCATGTTTCCAACCCAGAGCCTCACGAGTGGCTGCAGCCTCTTTCTCACCCAAGGGTGCACCATGCACATCATGCGTACCCGCCATATTGGGCGCGCCCCATCCAATCGTGGTTTTACAGATGATCAGGGTTGGTTTGGTGCTTTCACGCTTAGCGGCGATTGTGGCGGCATTGACCGCCTGAGGGTCATGTCCGTCTATCGGGCCAATGACATTCCAGCCATAGGCCTTAAAGCGGCTGGCCGTATCGTCTTTAAACCAACCGTCCACATGACCATCAATCGAGATGCCGTTGTCATCATAGAAACAAATTAATTTGTTGAGGCCCCACACACCGGCTAGAGAACAAACCTCATGGCTGATTCCTTCCATCAAGCAACCATCACCTAAGAAAGTATAGGTGTGATGATCGATGATGGTATGACCAGGGCGATTAAAGCGTTTAGCCAGGATCGATTCTGCAAGGGCCATACCGACTGCATTGGCCAGGCCTTGACCTAAGGGCCCTGTAGTTGTTTCTACGCCAGGGGTCATGCCCACTTCTGGATGGCCTGCAGTAATGCTATGCAATTGCCTAAAGTTCTTAATGTCATCAATCGATACTGCATAGCCGGTCAGGTGCAATAAGGCATAGATCAACATCGAGCCATGGCCATTAGAAAGCACAAAGCGATCACGATTGATCCAGTGCGGATCAGCCGGATTGTGATTTAAATGATGCCGCCAGAGGACCTCGGCAATATCAGCCATGCCCATCGGGGCTCCAGGATGACCAGACTTCGATTTCTCGACCGCATCGATGGCTAAGAAACGAATGGCATTTGCCAACTCTCTACTCGTTATTTGTGATGTACTCATATCCATTATTGATTTGCACTATCGTGTTCGCGGTGATATTGCTCCACCCGCTCGACTTCATTGCGCGATCCTAAAACGACAGGAACGCGTTGATGAATACTCTCTGGCTGCAGATCCAAGATGCGCTGACGTCCAGTTGATCCGAGACCCCCTGCCTGCTCAACCACAAAACTCATTGGATTGGCTTCATACATAAGACGAAGACGGCCAGGCTTGCTTAAATCTTTTGTGTCTTTGGGGTACATAAAAATACCACCTCGCATCAAAATGCGATGTACATCAGCCACCATGCTGGCAATCCAGCGCATATTAAAGTCGCGACCACGCACATCGGTCTTGCCCTTTTTGCATTCACTGATATAACGCGCTACGGGTGGCTCCCAAAAGCGCTCATTGCTTGCATTAATCGCGAACTCACTGGTATCGGCAGGGATTTGTATATTGGGATGGGTGAGAATGAACTCACCTGATCCTGCATCCAAGGTAAATCCTTGAGTGCCCTTGCCGATACTCAAGACAAGCATGGTAGATGGGCCATAAACTGCATAGCCAGCAGCAATTTGTTTTCTACCCGCTTGTAAGTAATCAGCAAGTGCTGGACTACGATCTTTTGGGGCATGAAGAATTGAAAAGATTGTGCCCACAGAAACATTGACATCAATATTGGATGAGCCATCCAAGGGATCAAACAAACTTAGGAACGGCCCGCCACTTTTATTAGCAATCGGCTCGTCATTTTCTTCGGAGGCAATACCGGCAACTAAATTGCCTGAGCGAAAGGTCTCAATCAAGATCTCATCAGATAGCACATCTAGTTTCTTTTGAGTTTCGCCCTGAACATTTTGACTGGATAAATTACCCAAGACACCAGCTAATGCACCTTGCGAGGTTAATAAGGCAATTTCTTTGACGGCAGTGGCAATATCGTGGACTAGTTTGCCTAAATCCCGATGAATCGACTGATCTGCGTCCAGTTGCTGGCTTAAATAGTCAGAAAGTCTGGTTCTCCCTGCGTCCATAGGTGGGGGTCTTTAGGCTCATTAATCAAACCTCTATTTTCTCAGATATTGAGCCAGCACCCTGAGTTTTTAAGAATGGCCTACTTTGAGCCTGTTTTGGCTTTGTATTTGGCGATTGCCTCTTTTAAATCCCGATATTCCTCACACGAGAAAATGCAAACCTTATTCAGGCGTGCCAACATTTGCTCCGCTCCTGGAAGATCGTTTTTCATGAGCATGAGCTCGCCGTAATACTCCAAGGCACCCTTGTGTTTTGGATCAATCTTCAGGGCGGCTTGATAGTAGCGCTCAGCACTTACTAAATCCGGCGGTGACTTCTTGCGTTGGGCATAGCCCATTAAATTATTCCAGTCTGCTGAACTCGCTTGGTTTGCGGCCTGAAGAGTGCGAATAGCCCCCTCATAGTTTTTAGCCTTAATCTCTTTTTGTGCGTCCGCCTGCCAAGATGGGGCAGACTCTGACGGAGTGGTATCTGCAGCATGGGCCACAGAAAGACATGCAGATAAAAGAATTGCGATGAAATGATGTGTTTTGATCATGATCTGCTCCTTAGGCAGTAACTGTTACACCCATTATGTGCGGGATCGGCACTATTTGCTTGGGCCGCCAGAATGGGTAAGATAGGAGCCATGAAGAGTCCCAAAGACTATCTTTTTCTGATCCCTTACCTTCTTGCGGTTGGGTTGGGTTTGAAGTTTGGCTATGACTTTGGCATGCAGATTAGCGGGCCGATCATGGCCGTCATTACCGCCATCATTGGAGCAATATTCTGCTCCATTATTGTGGAATCGTTTTTAGGAAAGAAACGAAAAAGCGACCGCCAATAAGGGGGTCGCTACTGCAATCGTTTATTTGCGACGATTCATATTCCGAATGGTAACCATGGCGCCAATCGCCACAATCAAAATAGCAACCACGTAGCCTGCAGCCATATCACTCTCCTCTGTGTGTTGATAAATAGTACTTTAACTGGTTTGCAACTTACGCTGCGATAACTTTTCTTTCATTAAGGGCGCCATCGCCAGAATGGTCGCAAGTAATAAAACAATTTCGATCAGATACACAGCCACATAACCAGTGCTAGGGTCGGCTAGGCCTTCTCCCAGCATATTGCGCATGGCAAAGTAATTCACGATATCGCGAATGACGCCACCCAGTGCAACTGCAATTCCAGCTCCTGTAGCCTGAACTGCGCCCCACGCTCCCAAGGCCAAACCTCTTTGTTCAGGGGGAGCCAAGTTCATCGTCGCCGTTAGGGTGCCGTGCCCAAAAAGGCCGCCACCAAAGCCAATTAAGAACACGCCCAAACTGAATAAATACGCAGAGGCCATTGGTGCCGCAATGATCACCGCGATGAAAGCGGGTAAGCCAACATAGGCACCGATACTTGCCATCCGAAATGGGTCAGCCCCCTTGCTCAAGATGCGCGACGCTAAGCCAAAACCAATTAAACCGCCAATCGCTAATATCGCAGTCAGTATGGTTGTTGAGCTAACACTGAGTTTTAGTATTTCTCCGCCATAGGGCTCGAGCAGGACATCCTCCATCGTAAAAGCCATCGTGCCCAAGCCAACTGCCAATAGGCGACGAATCGCATGATCACCCTGGCAAAATAAATTCCAGGATTGTTTAAAAGTCGGTTGATTGGGATTTTTAAAGCGACGGTTTCGGTCACGCGCTTCTTGTTTCCACAAGGCAATCACATTCAGGATCATGGTGGTAATTGCACACCCCTGTATCACCTGAATCAATCGCCCCGGGCTATATTCTTCAAGAACCACGCCAAAGATAAGGGCGCTCACAATCATTCCGAGCAAAAGCATGACGTACATGAGTCCAACCACTTTGGGTTGGGATTCTTGCGGAGCTAAATCAGTGGCAAGCGCAAGACCTACTGTCTGGGTAATGTGAACGCCAGCACCAACCAGTAAAAAGGCTAGGGCTGCAGATGCTTGTCCGATCCAGGCTGGTGCATCAGCTGATTGGCCACCGCCGGAGAGAACCAGTAGGGCAAATGGCATAACCGCCAAACCGCCAAACTGAACTAGGGTTCCCATCCACATATAAGGCACCCTTCTCCAGCCCAGTTCTGATCGATGGGTGTCAGAGCGAAAGCCAATCAAGGCCCGAAATGGCGCAAACACCAAGGGCAATGCAACCATTACTGCCACGAGCGATGCTGGCACGCCGAGCTCAACAATCATGACGCGGTTTAGGGTGCCAATTAATAAGACCAGAGCCATGCCAACCGAGACCTGGAACAGCGAGAGTCGCAATAAACGAGAGAGGGGTAAATCTGGGGTGGCGGCATCGGCAAAGGGCAAAAACTTGGGTCCCAAGTTTGTCCAAAATTGCACGAGTTTATGACTAGGGCGTTTCATGATTGAATCTCACCACCAGGATAAGAGCTTGTCAAGACTCGTCCTCTAAATGTAAAAAGTCCGAGGCCCGCCGACCTCGGACTAGTGAAAAATTAAAGTACTTTACTTCTTCACTGCAGGTGCTGCTGGTGCTGCTGATGCCGATGCCGAAGCTGTTGCTGCTTTATCAGCGTTGCCATTCAAAAATGCTTTCACCCACGTTGTATTGTTGAGGATCATTGTATGAACAGCGAATGAGCCAACGGCGCAAGCACCCAAAAATAATGGGATACCTACTGAAGGCTTTACTACACACCACATTTTTCCGTAAATCATTTTTTTATCTCCTTATTTCAGCCAAGGCGAATAAATGTACGCAAGCAAATGGGCAAGAGCTGCGATCATGCCAAAAAATTGCGTGCCCTGGATCAGATTACGGTGCAACTCTTCAGATTCGGCCTCAGTTAAACCTGTGGGCCATACCTTATTTGGGTCTGACATAGTTTTCTCCCTTTGAAAGACACCCTACTCCTCGTGCTCAACCCGCACGCGGGTTTTGTGACACCCTCTGCCACAAAATCGTAATAACCTACTTTTACTAAGTGTAATTCTAAGTTTACATAGATCTTTGTCAATAAAAATATACAAATAAGGGCGTAATTTCCACTTTACAAGCAGTAGATCAATAAATTAACTATTTAAATCAGTAACTTAGTTAAAATGAAAAAAGCCCCGATTTGGGGCTTTTGGGGGCTATATTAAGGCGTCCTTTATATGTATTCGGCAACTTCAACCAAATTACCGTCTGGATCCCGAAAATAAACCGAGCGTATTGGTCCCATCGCTCCACGGCGCTGAACGGGTCCTGTATCGATTGGAACGCCCACAGAATGGAGATGGGCAATGAACTGATCCAAGGGGACCTTTGCAATGAGACAGAAATCTCCTGCACCGATTGTTGGAACGCGAGCCTTGGTTGGAGTTTCAGTTGCCTTATCTTGGAGATTAATTTTGTATTGACCAAACAAGAGCGCATATCGAGGTTGACCCTCTGGACCTTTAAAAAACTCACGTTCAAAGCCTAGGGCTTTTTCATAGAACTGAGTGGTCTTCTCAATATCGGTAACTGTCAGAACCAAGTGATCAACGCGGTCAATGAGTAAATTCATCAAACATCCTTTGTTAAATTGCCTAAAAGCTAATTATGCTATTGAGCGATCGCCTGCGCACAGACGTATGCAGACGACCATGCCCATTGAAAATTATGACCTCCGAGATGTCCTGTGACATCAACACACTCGCCAATAAAGAATAGATTTGGGTGTTGCTTGGACATCATGGTTTTTCCATCGAGGGCATTTGTATCAACCCCGCCTAACATGACCTCTGCTTTCTTCCAGCCCAAAGTTCCAGCCGGCTTTACCTCAGAATGCTTGAGGTAATTCATCAGGCGCTCACGATCCTTTTTTGATATCTCTGACCAATGACGTTTGCCCATATCAAATTGTTCGGCAATGAGCTTAGCGAAACGTTGGGGTAAAAGATCGGCCAATAAAGAATCCGCTGATCGTGTATTGGTATCTGGTACTAAAAATACAGCTTCATCATCCCGTTTTCCAAGCCAATTGATTTGAAGAGTTTCGCCTTCTGTCCAATAACTGCTAGCCTGCAATACCGCGGGGCCAGATAATCCTTTGTGCGTCAATAGCAAATCTTCATCAAACTGACAGGCACCATAACGCTTCCCCTTTTGACCTGATGCTATGGTCACAGGAATACTGATGCCCGATAAGTCACTCATCGGCAAAAACTCGCCAGAGGTGAACGATAGAGGTACCAATGCGGGTCGAACCGCAGTAACCGGAATATCAAATTGCTTGGCTAAATTAAGAGCGTAGTCACTCGCACCAATGGCAGGAACAGGTAAGCCACCCGTAGCAATAACTAATTTCTGTGTCTTGTGACTACCTTGGTTTGTCTCTAGCCCCCATAGACCATTACTACTGATGATCTGTGAAACAGTAACCGGGTTCTGAATCCGGACACCGCCCTGCTGACACTCAGAGAGCAGCATCTGAATAATGTCCTTAGCAGACTCATCGCAAAAGAGTTGACCTTGATGCTTCTCATGAAATGGAATGCGATATTGTTTAACTAAATTAATAAAGTCTTTTGATG
>JACCDT010784324.1_pt1 | contig 10450 bp, 10 predicted proteins | sample 7446291 | NCBI WGS metagenome assembly JACCDT01 (sample SAMN15323446, study PRJNA562643) | freshwater metagenome | isolation source: river surface water | place: USA:Blue River Watershed | collected 2017-08-17 | reverse complement strand
TTAAAAAAAGTGATTTATGTTTCTGCGACTCCAGCAGATTTTGAAAAAGAAAATTCTCAAAATATTGTTGAACAATTAATCAGACCAACTTTTATTTTGGATCCAGTAGTTGAAGTCAGGCCAAGTGCCGGTCAACTAGATGATCTTAGTAAAGAGGTTTTAGCAGTGGTTGGTAAAAAACAAAGAGTTTTAATCACCGTTTTGACTAAGCGTTTAGCTGAGGATCTGACAGAAATTCTCCAAGAAAAAAATATCAAAGTGCAGTATTTGCATTCAGAAGTAAAGACTTTGGATCGTATCCAAATACTACAAGACTTGAGATCTGGTAAATATGATGTCTTGGTGGGCGTGAATTTACTGAGAGAGGGTTTGGATTTACCAGAAGTCTCTTTGGTGATTATTTTGGATGCTGATAAAGAAGGTTTCTTGCGCTCCAAGTCGGCTTTTATTCAGGTGATGGGTAGAGCAGCTAGACATCAAGATGGTCGCGTGATTATGTACGCTGATAAGATGACTGGTTCCATGGAAGTAGCTATTTCAGAAACCAAGCGTCGTCGCAGTTTACAAGAACAATATAATATTAGTCATGGCGTCAGTCCGCTTTCTATCAACAAAAAAATCAAAGAAAAATCTTTGAAAGAGTTAGATAAAAACAAGACATTTGCCGATCATGTAGAAACTTTGACACCAGCTCTACGCAAGGCTTTGAAAAAAGAATTATCAGCCAAGATGGAATTAGCGGCAGAAAATTGGCAATTTGAGCAAGCTATTTTGTATCGTGACCAATTAGCAGAATTAAATAAAAAAATAAAATGAAAAAATTTCCTGATAAACAAATTCAAAATATTTCTCTTGATCCTAAAGCGGGTATTTATTTGATAAACAAAAAAAAGGGAGAGCATTCTTTTCATGCTATCTCTATTTTGAGACAGATATTAAACCAACAAAAAGTAGGTTTTGCTGGTACCTTGGATCCTTTGGCCTCGGGTTTGTTGATTGTCGCTTCTGGTAAAGCAACTAAAATATTAGATGCTTTTCATGCTTTACCAAAGGTTTATCAAGCCAACATTTTGTTTGGTTTTAGCTCAGCGACTTATGACATGGAAGGGGAGTTAATAAAAAACGAGCAAGCAAAAATTTTTACTCAAGACGATTTAGCTAAAACTTTGCAAAATTTTTTGGGTAAAAAGTTACAAACTGTGCCTGCATATTCTGCTGTCAAAGTTGGCGGTCAAAAATTACACCAGTTAGCTCGCAAAGGAAAATTTGTGGAGCGACCAAAAAAAGAAGTTGAAATTTTTTCTCTAGAAATTAAAGCTTTTGACTACCCTCGTCTTTCTCTGGAGGCGACTGTTTCGGCTGGTACTTATATCAGAAGTTTTGCTAGCGACTTAGGTGAAGCTTTGGGCACTAGTGCGGTTTTGAGTGATTTGCAGAGAACCAAAATTGGCAAATTTTCAGTAGAGCAGGCAGTTTTTTTGGAGGGTCTAAATTTAGATATCTTAAAACAAAACAGCTTAGATTTATTAGAAACTATACAGTATCTAAATCAACATCTTGGCCGGTAACTTCTTTGGTAAAGCGTTCTACATAAAAATCTGACCAGTGTGTTTGTTTCATTTTGCGACAAAATTCATTGAGTAACATTTGACGCTCACCCATTTTACCTAGTTTAGCTGCATATTGCTCATTAAATTTGCGAGTGCTAGAAATAGCATCAGTTGAGCGATAAAGCTTTTCTATAATAAGCTGTTGTTCTTGCCAAGAAATATAGTACATATTCATATTTTTATACTTATTTTAATAATAAAGCCTAGATTGACAACTTTTAAGCTTTGTGTTAATATGAGGCTACTTTTCCTTAGATAGACTAAGGATCAAAGCCCGATATTATTATTTTAAAGGAAATAAGAGTTTATGCCAAATAAGAAATCCGCAATTAAAGATTTGCGTAAAAATTTAAAAAGACAGATAGCCAACAACCTAGTTAAGCGTAATATTAAAGAGCTTGTAAAACAAGGTAAAAAGGCCATCAATGAAGGCACGATAGAAACTAAAGCCAAAGACTTGGCTCATAGTTTGCAAAAAGCTGTTGATAAGGCTGTGAATTCTGGTGTCTTAAAAGAGAATACTGGCAATCGTCGTAAATCACGTTTCATGAAAATGTTGAAAACTGCCAAACCAAAAGCTTAACAAAAAATAAATTTTTAAAATCCCACTTGGTTTTGAACCGGGTGGGATTTTATATTTGCTCAATCATTTGTAAAAAGAAAACTTTTTCATGAGAAGCTTCTCGCTTGAGTTTAAAATCAAGTTCTAGAAGTAGCTGATATATTTTTTTGAGATCTTCCAAACTGTATAGTTTACTTTGCTCAAGAGTTTTTTTGGCAACAAAGGGGTGAATTTTTAAAGCTTGAGCTACCGCAAAAGAATTGTCTATTTTGTCACTAAACAATTTGACTTTAATCAAGATTCTAAATTGTCTAGCTATCATAGTCAGTAAATATAAAGAGTTGGCGCCAGAGTCTAACTGACTTTCCAAGAGTTTCAAAGCCAAGGCTTTATTTTTTTTGCCCAAAGCATCTACCAGATTAAAAATATTGTCATCACTCTTGGCTTGGACAATACTTTTTACATCACTCAAGCTAATTTCTGTATTTGAAGAAAAATGAACTAGCTTATTTATTTCCTGTTCTAGTTGCCAAAGGTTTTCACCAACAAAACTAAGCAAGGTCAAAGCCGCTTCTTGGCTAATAGTTTTGTTTCTTGAGGTAATTTCTTTTTTGAGCCAAGTATTTATTTTGTCAGAAGATAGCTTAGGGAACTCTTCAACATATTTAAATTTTGTCAAAGCTTTGTAAAGTGTATTTTTTGGATTTGGTTTGGATACTTGCCAGAAGATCAGATAATTTTCTTCCACCGAATCTTTTTGTTTGGCCAAATATTCAATCAAAGGCTTTTCTAGAATTTTTAAATTTTTATTATCAAAGATATTTTTGATAATGATTAATTTTTTGCTTGTAAAAAAACCTTGTGACTCAGTATTTTTTAAAAAGTCATCAAGTGTCAAAATTTCTCCATCAAGATTGATCAAGCTGATGCCACTTTTATCAACGCTAGCTTTAAACTTATCTTTGATAGCGTCTATTTTGTTTTTGGCGCGAAATGAATCCTCGCCATAAAAGAAAAAAATCATATCTCTAGTTTTTCTTGCTCATACCAATTTTGTCCCACCTCTAGATCTACTACTAAGGGCACACTTAAGGCATAAATATTTTCCATAGTCTCTTTGACAAATTTAGCTACTTTTTTTAGGTCAGCCTTGGGTACTTCCAAAACCAATTCATCGTGCACTTGTAGAAGCATCTTAGAGTTTTTGCTTATTTTTGGCAAGCTAGCATGCAGCTTTATCATGGCTAGTTTCAATAAATCAGCGGCTGTGCCCTGAATAGGCATATTGATGGCCATGCGCTCAGCCGCAGCTTTTAGTTGGGGCATAGAAGAATAAATATCTGGCAACTGTCGTCTACGACCAAATAAAGTTTGGACATAGCCGTGTTGGGCGGCAAATTTTTTGGTGTTGTCTAAGTAAGTTTTTATTTTTTTATAAATATCAAAATATCTTTCTATGAATTCTTTAGCCTCATTGCGATTCATGCCTGTGCGTTGAGAAAGTCCGAGTGAACCTAATCCATACAAAATACCAAAGTTTATTTCTTTAGCTGTGCGTCTGATTTCTTTTGTTACTTCGGGTAGATTAATTTTGTGGATTTCAGCGGCAGTGCGACTATGAATGTCCTCACCTTTTTTGAAGCTCTCAATCATTTTTGGATCTTTGGAAAGAGCGGCTGCTAAGCGTAGTTCAATTTGTGAATAATCAGCTGATAGTAATAGGCAGTTGTCAGCTGCTACAAAAGCTTGACGAATTTTTCTGCCCAATTCTGTACGCATAGGAATGTTTTGTAGATTAGGATCAGAAGATGATAGTCTGCCAGTGGCAGCGATGGTTTGATTAAAACTCGTGTGAATTCTTTTGGTAGTTTTGTTTAATAATTCTGGTAAAGCCTTGATATAAGTAGATTGTAGTTTTGTCAGTTCGCGATACTCGATGATAAATTCAATGATCGGATGACTATTTTTCATTTTATCTAGTTCAGCTGCAGCCGTGGATAGACCGGTTTTGGTTTTTTTGATGCCTTGAGTTTGAATTTCTAGTTTATCAAATAAAATTTCTTTGAGTTGCAAAGGTGAAGAAACATTAAACTCGGTTCCGGCTAGTTTAAAAATTTTACTTTGTACTTTTTTGATTTCAGTACTAAAAGTTTTTTCCATTTGTTTCAAAAACTTTACATCCAAACAAATGCCATTTATTTCCATCTCAGCCAATACGGGCAAAAGTGGTAATTCCATTTTTGTCAGTAAGTCAAAATTTTTAGTCTCTTTGCTTTCTGGTAATAATTTTTGATACAAAGCCAAGGCAATGTCCGCATCTTCAGCAGCATACCAAGCGAGCTTATCTAGAGGAATGTCTTTGACTTGGATATGTTTGTCACTTCGAGCTTTGCGAGAAGTCTCATCCTCAGGCACTAGATCACTGAGCTTTGACTTTTGGTAGCCCAAATAGCTAAAAGCTAACTCTTCTAGCTTTAGGCCACGATTAGGATTGACTAAATAGGCGGCAATCAAAGTATCAAAGCAAATGCCTTTTAAAGTGATATCTAAAGCTCTCAAAACTTTGTAATCAAATTTTAGATTATGACCAGTTTTTTGAATTTTTTCATCTTCTAAAATGGGCTTTAATTTTTTTAAAGCATTTTCTTTGAAAACTTTGTTAGTAAGATTGACATAGAAGCCTTGATCATTTTTCCAAGCAAAAGAGCAGCCTAAAATTGCATCGTTGATAGTATCCAAGCCTTCGGTTTCAGTATCAAAAGCAAAAAGTTTTTGCTTTTTTAATTCAAGATAAAATTTATCAAAACTTTTTTCGTCATTGATAAGTTGATAATCTTTTTTTGCTGCTAACTTTTTTTCTATTGGAGACTTTGTGATCAAAATAGTGCTGTCAGTGGCGTTTGTGCTTGCGGGTATTTTATTTAATAAAGAATTAAACTCAAATTTTTGGAAAATTTCTAAAACTTTATTTTTATCAAAATTACCAAAGGCCATTTGCTCTAAACTCCAGTCAAGTTTTAAGTCAGTCACAATCGTCACTAAATGTTTGCTAGCAATAGCATTTTTTTGGTCAGCTAATAATAAGGCTCTAGTGCGATCTTTGATTTTTGGACTATCAATATTTTTGTACAAATTTTCAAGATCACCAAACTCCCGTATCAAGTCACTAGCACCAAGTTGTCCAATGCCTTTGACACCTTTGATATTGTCCGAGGCATCTCCCATGATGGCTTTGAGGTCAATTATTTGTCGTGGTGCTAAATCATATCTTTCTTTTACAGCTTCTATGTCATAAGTGACGACATCATTGAAGCCTTTTTTTAAAGTCAGAACTTTGATGCGCTCATTGACTAGTTGTAGAGTATCTAAATCACCAGTGACGATAAAAATCTCTAGCTCTGGGTATTTTTTATAAGCTTGGGTGGCGACTGAGCCCAAAATGTCATCAGCCTCAAAACCCTCTTGGCTCAAAATAGGTATGTCTAAGGCATCCAGCACCTCTCTTGCTAAGGGTATTTGGTCATAAAACTCATCTGCCTGTTTGACTCTCTGGGCTTTATAGTTGTCATACTCTGTGTGGCGAAAAGTCGGCCCAGCTAGGTCAAAAGCAGCCATTATATAGTCCGGCTGGCTAGTTTTTATGATATTTAGCACTAGAGCACTAAAACCATAAACAGCGTTCACCAAGAGGCCATTTTTGGTCTCTAGCGGTGGTATAGCATGCCAGGCTCGGTGAAGCAGGGCATAGGAGTCGATAATGACTAGTTTTTTTGTGCTGTTTTTAGAAAATTCTTTATTCATAAGCTGATTTTAGCATTTTTAAGAAAGAAAATAAAGAAAGTTTAATTTACTTGCACACTTGAAAAATATACGAAAATCTGGTAGATTATAGGAGTTATTTTTTTATTAGGCCACGTAGCCAAGTGGTAAGGCAGAGGTCTGCAAAACCTTTATCGCCGGTCCGATTCCGGCCGTGGCCTCCAATTTTAGGGTTGACTTTTGTCTATTTTTCAGTATAATACTTATGTTCTTTATTTGATATTTTTTACATGCGAGTGTAGTTCAGTTGGCTAGAACGTTTCCTTGCCAAGGAAAAGGTCGCCGGTTCGAGTCCGGTCACTCGCTCCAGTATTTTCAATGTTTATTTTTATTAGGCCGGCGTGGTGAAATTGGTAGACACGCAGGACTTAAAATCCTGTGACCTTTGGTCGTATCGGTTCAAGTCCGATCGCCGGTACCACCAAAATTCAGCTTTATGCGAGCTGTTTTTTGTTTATTCAAAAAATCACCTAAGTTGCCGTCAGGTGATTTTTATTTTTTTAAGTAAAACTTTTTAATTTTGTTTGGATCTTTTTATAAATTTTCTGGTTGCAAGTTAATAAATTTTTTGTTTCCAATGTCCAAGGTTTTCCTTGCCAATCTGTCACTTTGCCACCAGCTTCTTGAACTAAGATAATACCCGAGGCTATATCCCAAAGTTTTGGATTTGGCACAATCAAGCTTTCGGTGTGACCAGCTGCTACCATCGCTAGTTCCAAAGTGGTGCTGCCAAAATGACGGCAGTCTCGAGCTTGATCATGAAAGTATTGATAAAGTTTATAAGCTTGTTGAGTGCTTTTTCGGTTTTGACCATGGCAGTAGGTGATAAAAGATTTTTTGAGTTTATCAATTGTTGAGACTTGTATTTTTTTATTATTACAATAAGCACCTTGATTTTTGACAGCCCAATAGAGCTCATTTAGTATAGGCACATAAGTGACACCTAAAACAATTTCATTTTGATAAACTAAGCTGACAGAAACAGTAAACAGAGGATTATGAATAGTAAAATTGCTAGTGCCATCTAGTGGATCAACTATCCAAAAATAAGAACTGCTTTTTTTGTCTAAGCCACTTTCTTCAGATAATACACCGTATTCAGGAAAGTATTTTTTTAATTCTTGTAAGATAATGCTCTCAGATTTTTTATCCAACCAAGTGACAATTTCATCATGAGCTTTATATTGATCATAACTTCTTTTGTATTTGATAAATTCTTTTTCAACTGTTTCGCCAGCTTTTTGAATGATGTTTTTGACGATTTTTAATTCTTTTTGATATTGCATATATTATTTATTTAAGGACCAGAAAAACCACCACAGTCAGGATCGAAAGGTTCTGGGCCGATTATTTCAAAGCAACCAGCAGGTTTGCAACGAAAGGCATACAGTGGATCAGCATCGGTTTTTCTGGCTGTGTAACAGAAATTATTTTCATCAACAGAGCTAGCGTCTTGCCAAGCCCATTTGTTGGCTGTCAGATCTGACCATTTATTGGCCGAAGAATTTGTGCAAATATCAGTGTCAATGGTTGGGGTATTGAGTTGACCGCCGTTATTTAAGCATAAAAATACAGCGTTGATCATAGTGTTTAAAGTTTCTTTAACAACAGCCTCTTTTGCACTTTCACGAGCAGAATTTAGGTTGACAATAGAGACCGAAGATAAGATGCCGATAATAGCGATTACAACTAAAAGTTCAACTAAAGTAAAACCATGTGTATTTTTATTTTCGTATTTCATTTAATAAAATTAATTTTGCTTTGAGAGTACTTAGGTTTATGATGGCAAAGCTTGGTGCGCAACGGATGTTGGCAATATTACCAGGGTTTAATAATTTAGTTGTGCCAATTTTTTCTTCCCAAGGCAGATGAGTGTGTCCAGCTAAAGCGAGTTGGTATTTATTTGGGTAGTTAAGAATAATTTTTTTGATAATTTCTGGATAATGACCAAAGATAATTTTTTGGTTTTCTAATTCTACTGTTGCAATGTTGGCCGAAAAATGAAGATTTTTTAGAGTGCCTCTCAATTTTTTTTCACCAATAATATCTTTATCAGCATTTCCCATCACTGCCCACACAGGTATTTTCAAGTCATCCAACATTTGCCAGGCATCTAGACTTTGTAGATCTCCAGTAGAGATTAGATAATCAGTTTTTTCTTTTTTGATATAGTCCAGAGCTTTTTGCAAGTTGACTAAATTGTCATGGACATCAGAAATCACAGCGAGATTTAACATGTCTATATTATAGCTTAAATTTTTAAATTAAAAAACTCTTGCTCCCAGGGGCGAGGCAAGAGTTTTGGGGGTGCGTGCTTTTCAGGCGACACGCTCTCCTTGTTCTTGCTTGAACAGTGTCCTTTCTACCATTTCTCTGTTGCCAGCATTGTCTTTGTCTAGTGCTCGCAGAAGACTTTCCAGATTGGCCTTTAGCCAGTCACGGATAAGTCCGTCAAAGAAATACTGAAGCATGTGAGTGTTCAGGCCGATCCCCTGTGTTTGCATGGTTGCCATGAACTCTAACAAGACAAAAGAGGTCAGCTCATTTTCTTCAAGTACTAGACCAGGAGGTTTACGATATCTATTTTTACAAACTGTATGATTAGGAGATTGTTCTTGTTCTACGAGAATTTGACTTCTTGCGCCACTACACACGTATTCTTGTACTGTTTCTATGGATTTAGGGTTAGCCAAATCGATGTGGATGTCATTGATCTGCATTTTTTCCCCCAATGAAGGTGCGTTGTTTTTCCTATTCACCCTAGCAGTTTTTAAGTGGCTTGTAAAGATTTTTATAAATACTTTTTGGGGCTAAATTTATCTGGCCAATGTTGCTGATTTTTAATCTCTTCTTCACTTGAATTTGGAGCATATTTGTAGTTTTTTCCATAGCCCAAATCTTTCATCAGTTTTGTTGGCGCATTGCGTAGTACCAAAGGCACACCTAGAGTACTAGTGTTTTGAGCGTCAGCAGCAGCTTGGCTATAAGCAGTATATAAGGCATTAGATTTTTTGGTTTTAGCCAGATAGACGACAGTTTCAGCAAGAGCAAGTTTGCCCTCTGGCAGTCCGATAAAATGTAAAGCATCTTTAGCGGCCACAGCCACTACTAAGGCATGACTATCAGCAATACCGACATCTTCACAAGCAAAACGAATTAAGCGTCTTGCGACATAGAGTGGATCTTCGCCAGCTTCGAGCATGCGTGCTAGCCAATACAAAGCGGCGTCAGGATCGGAGTCGCGTAAGCATTTATGTAGTGCCGAAATAATATTATAATGCTCTTCACCATTTTTATCATAATACAAAATTGAGCTTTGGATAGCTTCTTTGATGTCTTCTTCTTTGAGTGTAATATTATTTTTGCCGACAATTGCAATCTCTAAAGCTGTTAGTAGACTGCGGGCATCTCCACCAGCAAAATCTATCAGCATGTTCTCGGCTTTTTTATTTAGCTTTATTTTCTTTTCTGCTAAACCAAATTTTTTATCACTCAAAGCTCGCTTTAGGATTTTGGCCAAATCTAGATCACTTAAGGCTTTGAGTGTTAGCACTCGACAACGAGATAGTAGGGCAGAGTTGAGAGAAAAAGATGGATTTTCGGTGGTAGCACCGATCAAAATGAGTGTGCCTTTTTCTACATAGGGCAAAAGTACATCTTGCTGACCTTTATTGAAACGATGGATTTCATCTAAAAATAATATAGTCTTAGTTTGAAAAAAATTTAGGTCACTTTCAGCTACTTGTGCTAATTTTTTGATTTCGGCAACACCTATCAAAACTGCCGAAGAGGCGATGAATTTAGCTTTGATATTTTTGGCAATGATTTGCGCTAGAGTTGTTTTTCCTACCCCTGGTGGCCCCCAAAATATCAAAGAGCTCAAAGCTTGGTGTTTGAGCATTTGCTCTAGTATTTTATTTGGACCCAAAATATGGTCTTGACCAAAATATTGATCCAAACTTTCAGGTCTTAAAATGTCAGCTAAAGGCTTCAGATTTTCCATATAGGTGTTTAATTAATATTATCTTAGCAGATTTAAGCAAAATAAAAAAACACCCCTTGAAATAGGGGTATTTTTTTATTTAACGACTTTAGTCATGATGAATTCTACAATCTTTTGATTAGTCAAAAAATTAAATAAATATTGTCGATAATTTGGCGTCTGAATATCTTTGAGAGCTTGAGCATTGCCTTGGTGCATTTTTTCTTGTCTTAGTATTTCGGCATCAATGTCTTTTTCTTCAACTTTGATATTTGCAGTTTCGGCTATCTTGCGGAAAGCCAGAGAAGCTTTGATTCTTTCTATGGCTTGTGGCTCAAAATCTTTTTCTAAATCAGCAGTAGTTTTGTTGATAGATTTGAGATAGCCAGCAAAATCCAAACCTTGTTGTTTGATATTATTTTCTAGCTCATGAATCATACGGTGTAGTTCTCCATGAATGAGTGTGTGGGGGATATC
>JACCDT010498021.1_pt1 | contig 10453 bp, 8 predicted proteins | sample 7446291 | NCBI WGS metagenome assembly JACCDT01 (sample SAMN15323446, study PRJNA562643) | freshwater metagenome | isolation source: river surface water | place: USA:Blue River Watershed | collected 2017-08-17 | reverse complement strand
GGGCCAGCTGCGCATGCGCCTTGCACTGGGTGTAGAACTGGTCGGCGCTCAGGAACAGGGCCTCGGGCGGCAGCACCGGGCGCTCGGGGTCGCCCTGTAGCAGGCGAAAGCGCTCGCGCGTGTCCTGCCAGAAGTGCTGGAAGGCGGGCTCCAGATCGCCGTGCAGCACCACCGTGGCGGCATCGCTTTGGCCTGCACCCAGGTAATCGAACACGGTGGCGGTTTCTTCAAAGAACAGGGGCAGGTAGTACTCGATGCCCGCTGTGGCCACGCCGTTGCCCATGTCTTTATAAATGCGGCTCTTGGTCGGGTCGCCCTCCAGCAGTTCGCGCCAGCGGCTGCGAAAGCGTGCACGCGCCGCCTCGTCCATCGGGAACTCGCGCCCCGGCAACAGCCGCACTTCGGGCACGGGGTAGAGGCTGCGCTGGCTGTCGGGGTCAAAAGTGCGGATGCTGTCGATCTCGTCGTCGAACAGGTCCACCCGGTAGGGCACGGGCGAACCCATCGGAAACAGGTCGATCAGCCCGCCGCGCACCGCGTATTCGCCGGGGCTCACCACTTGGCTGACGTGGTTGTAGCCGGCCAGGGTGAGCTGGCTTTTGAGCTGAGCCTCGTCCAGCTTCTGTTTGGTCTTGAACTCGAAGGTGTAGCCCGCCAGAAAGGAGGGTGGCGCCAGCCGGTACAGGGCGGTGGTGGCGGGGATCAGCACCACGTCGGCCGCTTCGGGGTGGTTGCGCTGGCGGATGCGCCAGAGCGTGGCCAGCCGCTCGGAGATCAGGTCCTGGTGCGGCGAGAAGGTGTCGTAGGGCAGGGTTTCCCAGTCCGGAAACATCACGCAGCGCAGGCCGGGGGCGAAGAACACCATTTCATCCATGAGGCGCTGCGCATCAAGGGCGTCGGCCGCGACGATGGCGATCAGTTTGCCGGCGGCCTTTTCACGTTCGGCCAGCCGGGCCAGCAGCACGGCATCGGCCGAACCCACGGGGCGGGGGAGGGTGAAACGTTTACCGGCGTTCAGGATGGGCAGTTGCATGGCGCGGACATAGCAGGAACACCCCCCGCCAGCGATGGAGGGGGGTGAGGTTGACAAACGGACCGATTGTAGAAGGCAGCCTCCTACAATTGCCCGCAATGACTTTGTTTCACGCCTTGATTCCCTGCGCCGGCTCCGGCAGCCGCGCCGGCACTGCGCTGCCCAAACAGTACCAGCCGGTGGCTGGGCAGCCCATGGTCATGCACACGGTGCAGGCTCTGGCGCAGGTGCCGCAGCTGGGCAGTGGCTGGGTGGTGCTGTCGCCGACCGATGATTTCGCCTGGCCCGATGCGCACTGGCCGCAGCACTTTCGCCGTGAGCGCTGTGGTGGTGCCAGCCGCGCCGAGAGCGTGTTCCATGGCCTGAGGGCCATGCTGGCCGCTGGCGTCGATGGGCAAGACTGGGTGCTGGTGCACGATGCAGCCCGTTGTCTGGTGCAGCCGGATGCGGTGAGCCGGCTCATGGACACCTGCCGCGATGATCCGGTGGGCGGTTTGCTGGCCTTGCCTTTGCCCGACACGCTCAAAAGCGAAGCGGGCGGCCGCGTGGTGGAGACGGTGGCCCGCGAACACAAATGGCTGGCGCAGACGCCGCAGATGTTCCGTCTGCAGGCACTGCACGATGCGCTGGCTGCCGTGGCCGATACCGGTTTTGCAGGCATCACCGACGAAGCCAGTGCGATGGAACGTCTGGGTTTGCAGCCGCGCCTGGTGGAAGGCTCGGCGCAGAATTTCAAGGTGACTTATCCGGCCGACTTTGCCTTGGCCGAAGCGATTCTCAGGAGCAGGGCATGAATTTCCGAATGGGTGAAGGCTGGGACGTGCATGCCCTGGTGCCCGGGCGCAAACTGATCCTGGGTGGGGTAAGCATTGCGCACTCGGCGGGCCTGCTGGGCCATTCGGATGCAGATGTGCTGCTGCACGCCATCACCGATGCGGTGCTGGGCGGTGCTGGGCTGGGTGACATCGGCCGGCATTTCCCGGATACCGATCCGCAGTTCAAGGGGGCGAATTCTTCGCTGCTGCTGCAAGAGGCCATGCGCCGTGTGCGCGCTCAAGGCTGGGAGCTGGTCAACATCGACAGCACCATCGTGGCGCAGGCGCCCAAGCTGGCGCCGCACATGCCGGCCATCCATGCCGGCGTGGCCCGTGCGCTGGGCGTGCAGGTCGATCAGGTCAATGTGAAGGCCAAGACCGCCGAAAAGCTCGGCCCGGTGGGGCAGGGGCAGAGCATCGAGGCGCGGGCTGTGGTGCTGCTGCGCAAGGCCTGACCGACTCAGTGCTCTTCCTTGAGCTCGATCACGGCCATGAGCCCTCCAGCGGCATGGTTGACGACCAGGAATTTGCCGCTCATCCGCTCGATGGCACGCTCCACAATTGCCAGGCCCAGGCCTGAGCCCACGGCCGAGGTGCGCGCCACATTGCCGCGGTAAAACGGCTGGGTCAGATGTTCGAGTTGTTCCTCAGGTACTCCAGGCCCCTGGTCGCGGATGCGCAGCATGACCAGCCCGTTGTGTGCCTGGGCCTCGATCTTGACGTGGCTGATGCCGTCCTGTGGACTTTGGCCATAGCGGCGTGCGTTTTCGAGCAGGTTGGAGACAACGCGACCCAGCTCGACAGGGTCGGCTGAGACCATCAGGTCTTCGGGTACATGGACCTCGATGTCCATGTGGGATGCGCTGCGAAATGGTGTGATGCACTTGCTGATGACTGGGGCCAACAGCACGGGTTCCAGCTCGGTGTGGTCTGGGCGGGCATAACCCAGAAATTTGTCGATGATATCGTCGAGTTGGTCAATGTCGGCGGCCATGGCCTGCTGCGCCTCGGTGTCGGGCACACTGAGTTCGGTCTCCAGTCGCAGGCGCGCCAGCGGGGTGCGCAGGTCATGCGAGATTCCGGCCAACATCAGTGTGCGTTCGTCTTCCACTTTTGCCAGCCGTTCAGCCATGCGGTTGAACCCGACGTTGACCTCACGGATTTCGGGGGTGCTGGCTTGTTCGTCCAGCGCGGTGTCACGGTAGCGGCCTTCGCGCACACGCGTGGCTGCCAGCGACAGTTGTTTGAGCGGGCGATTGATGCGCGCCGTGATGGCCGCTGCACCTGCCAGCGACAGGCCGACGGCCAGTGCCAGCCAGACCAACCAGGCCGTGTTGCTCAGCGGGCGCAGCCGTTCGGGGTCCATCTGCAGCCAATAGCTGTCGCGTTCAATCCGGAAGCCCACCCACAGGCCCCGCTCGTCGTTGACGCTGGAAGCCACCAGTGTGCCTGGCCCCAAACGCTCGATCAGGGTTTGGGCCAGCCGAGTTTCCAGGGTGGATTCGCCAAACGGGAGGATGCGGTCATCGGGTTCGCGGATCACCAGCCGGACATCCTCTTCTTCGGCCAGCATCTTGAGCAGGGACACCCGCGCGATGGCGTCGGTGTGGATCAGTGCATTGCGCGTGAGCTTGACGACGGTGGCTATCTGGTGCGCGTTGCGCAGAACACGCGGCTCGTACTCCTGTGAGCGAAACAGCAGTAGCCACACGAGGGTGCTGCACAGGATCAGCAGGCTGAGCAGTACAAAGGTGCGCCAGAACAGGCTCAGCTCCTTGAGGGGCTGGGCGTGCAGCCTGGCCGCACCTCGCATGTCCACCTCAGGCAGCTCCGTCAGGCACGAACACGTAGCCCACACCCCACACGGTCTGGATGATCCTGGGGTTGGCCGGATCGGCTTCGATCAGTTTGCGCAGACGCGAGACCTGTACGTCCAGGCTGCGGTCGAAGGGTTCAAATTCGCGCCCGCGGGCGAGCTGGGCCAGTTTGTCGCGGCTCATGGGCTGGCGCGGGTGGCGGGCCAGTACCTTGAGCATGGCGAACTCGCCTGTGGTCAGTGCGATGTCCTGGCCGGATTTCTTGAGCGAACGCGCCCCGAGGTCGAATACAAAGTCGCCGAAGTTAATGACCTCTTGTTCGTTGCTGGGGGCGCCCGGCACCTCCTGCTGGGGCCGGCGGCGCAGCACCGCATGGATGCGGGCCAGCAATTCACGTGGGTTGAAGGGCTTGGCCAGGTAGTCGTCTGCGCCGATTTCCAGGCCGGTGATGCGGTCTACGTCCTCGCCCTTGGCTGTCAGCATGATGATGGGGATCTTCTGTCCCTCAGCGCGCAGGCGCCGGCATATGGTCAGGCCGTCTTCGCCGGGCAGCATCAGGTCGAGCACGATCAGGTCCACGCTTTCACGCTGCATGATGCGTGTCAGCGCCCTTGAATCTTCGGCCATGAGCACATCAAACCCTTCTTGCGAAAGGAATCGGCGCAACAGGTCGCGGATGCGGGTATCGTCATCGACGATGACGATCTTGTCGAGGCGGTTCTGGTTGGTCATCCTGGATGAGCTGTGGAATCGATTTGACTTTACTGGGCGACCCAGCCACCGTCCATGTTCCAGGCCACGCCGCGCACGTTGTCGGCGGCAGGCGAGCAGAAGAAGACGGCCAGAGCGCCCAGTTCTTCAGGGGTGGTGAACTGCATGGAGGGTTCTTTTTCGCCCAACAGTACTTTTTTGGCTTCTTCGTTGGACACGCCCAGCGCGGCGGCCTTGGCGTCCACCTGTTTTTGCACCAGCGGGGTCAGCACCCAGCCCGGGCAGATGGCATTGCAGGTCACGCCGGTGGTGGCGTTCTCCAGTGCCGTCACCTTGGTCAGGCCCACCACACCGTGCTTGGCCGCCACATAGGCCGACTTTTCGGCTGAAGCCACCAGTCCGTGGACGGAGGCCACGTTGATGATGCGGCCCCAGCTGGCCTGCTTCATGGCCGGCAGCGCCAGACGGGTGGCGTGGAAAGCACTGGAGAGGTTGATGGCGATGATGGCGTCCCAGCGCTCGACCGGGAAGTCTTCGATACGGGCCACATGCTGGATGCCGGCGTTGTTGACCAGAATGTCGACGCGGCCAAAGGTGTCGGCAGCGAACTTCATCATGGCTTCGATCTCGCCGGCACGGCTCATGTCCGCGCCGTGGTAGGCGACCTTGACGCCCAGTGCGGCGATTTCGGCCTTGGGGCCTTCTGCATCACCAAAACCGTTGAGCACGATGTTGGCGCCCTGTGCGGCCAGTGCCTTGGCGATACCCAGTCCAATGCCGCTGGTGGAACCTGTGACGAGGGCCGTTTTGCCTTTGAGCATGCTGTCTTCTCCGTATCCATTACGATGGTGAAAAATCCATTATGACCCGACTGTCAGTCCCTCTCGCTGACGCTTCCAGTCGATTGTTTCTGTTTGTGATCTTCGTCATGCTCCAGCCCCGTCTTGAATCCGTGATCTGCCCCCATCCCGACGGTCAACACCGCATGGCGTGGTGGTCCTGGGGGGATCCCGCCGCGCCGCATGTGGTGGTGTGCGTGCATGGTCTGACCCGTCAGGGGCGAGACTTTGACCGGCTGGCGACAGCGCTGGTGGAGCGGTCGGGCGGGCAGTTGCATGTCGTTTGCCCGGATGTGGCTGGACGGGGGCACAGCGACTGGTTGCCGCAGTCGACCCTTTATCAGATCCCTCAATATGCCGCCGACATGCTGGCCTTGCTCACCGAGTTGCAGCACCGGTCGCCAATCCAGAGCCTGGATTGGGTGGGCACCAGCATGGGCGGTCTGATCGGTCTGGTGCTGGCCGGGCAGGCGGGCCTTCCCTTGCCCGTGCCGATCCGGCGTCTGGTCCTCAACGATGTGGGTCCAGCCATTGCCTGGGCATCGGTGGAGCGCATGCAGCAGCACGTGGGGCGGTTCGGACAATTCGCCAACTTGATGGAGGCGTCTGCCGAGCTGCGTCGCCTGTCGCCGGGTTTTGGTCCCGTGCCCGAGGACCTCTGGCTGGAGCTGTGTTCGCACATGGTGCGTCAGCGCACCGATGGCGGACTGACCTTGCACTACGACCCGGCGATTGGCGAGCCAATCCGCGCGCTCACCCAGGAGCTTGCACAGGCAACTGAGCCGGCCATTTGGGCGCTTTACGACGCAATCCGCGCGCAAGTGCTGCTGATACGCGGCCTGGAGTCTGACCTGCTGACCGAGACCACTGCACACGCCATGACGCAGCGCGGACCACGGGCACAACTGGTCGAGTGGGCTGGCATCGGTCATGCGCCCACGCTGACGGACCCTGAACACACCAAGGTGGTGGCGGACTTCTTGCTTGGCGTGAAGGTATGAACCCGACGAGCCATTTCCCCCAGGTCTCGCCAGCTGTGTTTCAGGCAACGGCCACAGCCGAGCTGACGCAGGGCACGCTGGAACGTGCCCGCAGCTTTGCGCGTGCGCTGATCGAGAGCGAGCAACTCGATACCGGCGAAAACGTCTGGGCGCACGCCGACGCGGTGGCCAACCTTTTGGCGGGCATCGGTGGGTCGGCGGAGATGCAGGCGGCCATTTACCTGGTCTACACCTGCCCCCACCTGAACAAGCCCGAAGAAGTCATTGCCAAGGCCTTTGGAGACAACCTGGCCCAGCTGGCCATACAGACCAACCAGTTGCTGCATGTGCAGCGCCTGTCGCGTGCGGCTGCAAGCACAGCACAGTTGATCGATGATCCCAAGTTGCAGACCGAGAACGTGCGCAAGATGCTGCTGGCGTTCTCCCGCGACTTGCGTGTGGTGATGCTGCGCCTGGCTTCTCGCATGCAGACCCTGCGCCACTACGCCGCCACCAAACTGCCGGTGCCGCCCGCACTGGCGCGCGAATCGCTCCAAGTGTTTGCGCCGCTGGCCAACCGATTGGGCATTTGGCAGATCAAGTGGGAACTGGAAGACCTTTCTTTCCGCTTTCTGGAGCCTGATACCTACAAACAGATCGCCCGCCTGCTGGATGAAAAACGCGTCGAGCGCGAGCAGTACATGGTGGCCTTGTGTGAGCGGCTGTCGAAATCGCTCGCTGAGCAAGGTATCCAGGCGCAGGTCAGTGGCCGGCCAAAGCACATCTACAGCATCGTCAAGAAAATGCGGGGCAAGTCACTGCCGTTCGAACGGGTGTTCGACGTGCGTGCCCTGCGCGTGGTGGTGCCTGCCGTGGCCGACTGCTACCAGGCACTCAGCTGGGTGCATGAGCAGTTCACGCCCATCCCTGAAGAATTTGACGACTACATTGCCCGGCCCAAGGCCAACGGCTACCAGTCGCTGCACACCGTGGTGCGCGACACCGATGGGCGTCCGATCGAAATCCAGATCCGCACACAGGCCATGCACGACCACGCCGAGCATGGTGTGGCAGCGCACTGGGCTTACAAGGAGGCTGGTGCAAAAGGTTATGCCGGCGTGAGCGCAAGCACTGCCTACGACGCCAAGATCGCGGTGCTGCGCCAGCTGCTGGCCTGGGAGCGTGACCTCTCTGGCACGGTGGCCGACAGAGGCTTGTTTGAAGACCGCATTTACGTGCTGACGCCCGACGCTGCGATCGTTGAACTGCCCCAGGGTGCCACCCCGCTGGACTTTGCTTACACCATCCACACCAACCTGGGCCACCGCTGCCGCGGCGCCAAGGTGGACGGGGTCATGGTGCCACTGCACACACCGCTGGCCAACGGTCAGACGGTGGAAATCACGGCGATCAAGGAAGGGGCGCCGTCGCGCGATTGGCTCAACCCCGAGCTGGGCTTTCTGGCCAGCAGCCGCGCACGCAACAAAGTCCGTTCATGGTTCAACGCACAGATCAGCGCTGAGCACATCGCCCGCGGTCGCGAGGCGGTCGAAAAGCTGCTCCAGCGCGAGGGACGCACCTCGATCAAACTCGAAGACCTGGCCGGGCAGCTGGGCTTCAAGTCGGCCGTTGGCCTGTTCGAGGTGGTTGGCAAGGACGAGTATTCGCTGCGCAACATCGAGGTGCTGCTCAACCCGCCGGAGCCAGCGCCATCGGCCGACGAGATGGTCCTGCGCCGTTCCACACGGGGCAGTCGCAACAAGTCGACCTCGGGGGTTCTGGTGGTGGGGGTTGACTCGCTGCTGACCCAGCTGTCGCGCTGCTGCAAGCCAGCGCCGCCCGATGCGATTGCCGGTTTTGTCACGCGCGGCAAAGGGGTGAGCATCCATCGTCAAGATTGCAGCAACTTCCGCGAATTGAGTACGCGCAGTCCCGAGCGCATCATTGATGTGCGCTGGGGTGATTCCAAGGCTGGACCAGAAGCCGCTGTGTACCCGGTGGACATTGCGGTCGAAGCCTCTGACCGACAGGGCTTGTTGCGTGACATCTCCGAGGTGTTCTCCAAAGAGAAGATCAATGTCATCGGCGTGCAGACCCAGTCGATCAAGGGCATGGCCTTCATGACCTTTACCGTCGAAACGCCCGATGCAGGTTTACTGCCCAGAGTCCTTTCGAGCCTCAAGGGCGTCAAAGGTGTGCGCAATGCCAGAAGGCGCTGAAATTCCTGCTACAATTCAAGTCTTGCAGGCGCGTAGCTCAGCTGGTTAGAGCACCACCTTGACATGGTGGGGGTCGTTGGTTCGAGTCCAATCGCGCCTACCAATACCAAAGCCCCGTTTTCACATGAAAACGGGGCTTTTTCGTGTGCGCCCAGCATGGGCGCACACCTGCGGGTGCAAGTCCCGCTGCGAGCTGGTCACAGTGAGCAAAGTGAAGCGCAACTGCGTGAGGGCGACCGAGCGTGGGAAGGAAGCGTGGAGCGTAAATTGTGAGCCGATGAACAAGAACCGCATAGAAGGCGCTGCCAAGCAGGGCGAGTGGGCATGGAACCACGAAGCTCTTGTGACCAAGGCGAGGTGGCGTAGATGCGGCGGCTGTGCGATGAAGGTGTGCGACTCTTACCTGGGGAGATCTCGCCTTGTGCCTGAAAGGGCGACGGCCTTGCCGGAGCGAGAAGTCAGCAGAGGTCGTAGTAGCTGGCGCCGGGGCCTATGAGGCCACAAGGCAAGAGCGAAGGACCGAACGAGAGTGAGTGACCGAGGACACGAGGATGTCAAAGGCCATGCGTCAGATGCCGGCAAACCTGTCGAAGGTGAGCCCGGGCGGGTGGGCGTAGCGCGGGGTGAAGCCCGGCGCGATCCCATCAGCGACGAAGCCTGCGATCCGCCGCGTGAGCTCCCGGACACAGGGTTGGCAAAGCAGCCGGCAGGCACAGGTGGCCTGCTGGAGGCGGCGCTGACGAGACAGAACCTGCAACTGGCGTGGAAGCGGGTCAAGGCCAATCGTGGCGCAGCCGGGGTGGATGGGCTTGACATAGAGCAAACCGCCCGGATGCTGCAAACGAAGTGGCCGGACATCCGTGATGCACTGTTGCAAGGGTGCTACCGGCCCAGTCCGGTGCGCAAGGTGATGATTCCCAAACCGGACGGCAGCCAGCGTGAGCTGGGCATCCCGACGGTGACAGATCGGCTGATCCAGCAAGCCCTTTTGCAAGTGCTGCAACCGCTGATCGACCCCACCTTCAGTGAACACAGCCACGGGTTTCGGCCAGGCAGACGGGCGCACGACGCGGTCAAGGCCGCGCGGTCGTATGTGCAGTCGGGCAAGCGCGTGGTGGTGGACGTGGACTTGGCCAAGTTCTTTGACCGGGTCAACCACGACATCCTGATCGGCAGGCTCAGAAAACGCATCGACGACGCCGGCGTGCTGCGGCTGACTCGGGCGTACCTGAATGCCGGGATCATGGATGGCGGGGTGGTGGTCGATCGCCATCTGGGTACGCCGCAAGGCGGGCCGCTCAGTCCGTTGCTGGCCAACGTTCTGCTCGACGAAGTGGACAAGGCGTTGGAGGCGCGAGGCTACAGCTTCGCGCGCTACGCCGACGACTGCAACGTCTACGTGGGCAGCACACGAGCTGGCGAGCGGGTGATGGCCTACCTCAGGAAGCTGTACACGGGCTTGAAGCTTCAGATCAACGAAGCCAAGAGCGCGGTGGCCAGCGCCTTCGGGCGCAAGTTCCTGGGCTACGAGCTGTGGGTGGCCAAGGGCAAAGAAGTCAAATGCAAGGTGGCCGAAAAGCCCCTGCATAACTTCAAGGCCCGAATCCGGCAACTCACGCGCCGTAGCGGCGGGCGCAGCATGGCACAAGTGGTGGAGAAACTGCGGCCCTACCTGCTGGGCTGGAAGGCCTACTTCGGATTGGCTCAAACGCCCAGGGTCTGGCGAGGGCTCGACGAATGGCTGCGCCACCGTATGCGGGCCATCCAGCTCAAACACTGGAAGCGGCCCAGCACGATCTATCGGGAACTCAAAGCGTTGGGGGCCTGTGAAGATGTGGCCAGGCAAGTGGCGGGCAACTGCCATTGCTGGTGGCGCAACAGTGACAGGCTCCTCAAAACGTCCTTGACCATTGCGTACTTCGACCAGCTGGGGGTGCCAAGGCTGTCATGACCTCAAACTCTCGAACCGCCCGGTGCGGACCCGCATGCCGGGTGGTGTGGCAGGGGTGGCTGCGTTAATCGCGCCCCCCTATGCCGAT
>JACCDT010408021.1_pt1 | contig 10456 bp, 10 predicted proteins | sample 7446291 | NCBI WGS metagenome assembly JACCDT01 (sample SAMN15323446, study PRJNA562643) | freshwater metagenome | isolation source: river surface water | place: USA:Blue River Watershed | collected 2017-08-17 | reverse complement strand
GATGCAAAAAATCAAAGAAAATTCACGTTGACAAGGAAATCCGTCATCGCCATAATTGCGGGCTTCGTGGTGATATAGCTCAGTTGGTTAGAGCACAGCACTCATAATGCTGGGGTCGGTGGTTCAAATCCACCTATCACCACCAACTAGATTCAGTAAAAACAAGCGCTTTCACGCAAGTGGGCGCTTTTTTTGCGCCCAAAAGTAGTCTACTTTTGACTAGACTACTTTTCAGTACTTTCTACAGACCTTTTTCTGTCCTTTTATTTGGTTTTCAAGGGACAAAAATCTTCGTTCTCTCGCATTACCAAGGGTTTTGCAGACTGCACAAAATTAGACTACTTTGCTGTACGATCAGCATATGTCTGCCAAAACGCAAGCTACGACCTCAGAAAATCCTGTTCAGCGACATCGTGCGTCAGCGATTCCTGAAACAATTACGCACGTCCCAGGCTATCCCCAAAAACTTATCATCTATCAGAACGGAGCATCACGCTTTTGGTGGATCAGATACTTCGCTGAAGGCAAGGTGATTAGGCGCTCCACGAAATCTGAGAGCAAACGGGAAGCACTTGAAGCCGCAAAAGCTCTGTACGACGAAATAAATTTAAGGATCGCGACGGGCAAGAAACTTGGTAAGAAAAGCTCGTTTGCTCATTGCGCCAAGGATTGGTTGAGTCAACAGAAAGCACGGACGGCAACGGGCAGCTTGTCAAAAGAGTCATACAAGCAGTACGAGTATCGACTCAACAAACATATCCTCCCTTTCCTTGGTGAGCACGAACTGAGCGAGATCGACTATCAGACGCTGAATCAGTTTCTCACCTTCGTTTCGACGACTGATGACAAGCTCAGCGTTGCTACAGTCAAGATGTACTTGGGCATTGCGGGTCAGATCATGACTCATGCTGAAAAGCTCGGTCTTATCCCAAGAGCTCCGCATCTACCCAAAGTCAAAACGAAGACGAACGCTCGCGGATATTTCACGACAACGGAATATCGATTGCTTTGGTCGAGAGCAAGAGCACTGCGTGGCAAGGGATTTCAGTATCGTAAGCTCACTGAAGACGAAGCACGAATCAATGGGTACGGCGATCAAACGCTCGTCATTTCCGAATGTGGCACGTCGAAACTCGGTCGATTCATCAAGCGAGTCGATATCACGGACGATCTGTATCAGCTGATCGTCTTCATGACCAACAGCTTTGTGCGTCCAACCGATATCAAAAACATGCAGCATAAGCATGTCGAAATCGTAGAACGTGACTACACCTATTTGTATCTGAAGCTTCCTCCCAGCAAGAACAAAAAAGATCCAATCATCACTATGCCGAAAGCGGTTGAAGTCTATCGGCGCCACAAAGCCAATTACGAAAAAATCGAAGACATTGAGCGTGTTGCTCACAAATTGAAGTGGGAAGAATTCAAAAGAACTGAGAAAGATTTCAATGCCACGACGGTCGCAGAACGATTAAAAACCGAAATACTGACGCAGCGAGAAAGAAAGGCATTGATTGCCAAGCTCAATCTCTACAAAAAATTGAGCAAGCCTGCAGCGACCTATGTCGCCCCTGAAGACTATGTATTCATGCCGCAGTACACAGATCGTAAGACGGCATTGAAAATGCTACAGAATCAGTTCGATGTATTGCTGTCATCGACAGGATTACGAGTCAGCGCCAGTGGCGAAGATAGATCCCTATATAGCTTACGACACACATGCATCACCTATCGATACATGTACGGAGAAAAGATTGACTTACTTGTACTCGCTCGTAACGCCAGAACAAGTCCTGAGATGATCGACAAGCACTATGCATCAAAATTCAGCGCCGTCCACAACATTGACATGATTCAGTCTCGCAAAAAATCAAAGAGATTTAAGCTCGACGAAATTCCTCTCCAATTACAGCAGACGTAAAAACTCAGATCAGTCCCCACCTAAAGAGGGACGATATCGCCTTCGTTCGACGAGCACCAACAGCATTCGCATAAGATCCGTTTCTCTCAATAGCTTCTTGTTTTAAGAACATCATCGATGTTCGATAAAGTGATCGAAGCCCAAGTTCATGTGTTGTAAAAATTATTCTATTGGAATATATTTTTTATAAAGGTCAATATTCGATAACAACCAATAATCACCAAGGAGTCACGATGAGCACAAAGGCTCAGCTTGTGAAGGTGCTAGAGAAGTTGATTGGCGACGCTGACGAGCAAACCCAACTGTACGAAAGCAGCATTCAACGACTCTACAAAACCCTTGGCGAAGTCTACTTGTGGTGGCGTGAAGCAAAAAAATTCGAAGGCTTTCTTGAGGATCTTTACGCAAAACACGGACTAGTTCAGCGAGGTAAAGATGAAAAATTTACTCGACTCGTTAGTCTCGTGTGGCAAATGGGTTGGAGTGGACACGAAGCACCAAAATTGCAGAATTGGGCTAAGGCGCTACGTGGATTGCATCATGAGTACGAGACGAATAGAGATGCTTACCAAGTTCAAGATGCAGCAGAAAAAATTCAACAGTTTTTCAATTCTGCGGGTGGCATCGGTGCAGTCGGAATGCTCGTAACTCCGTTGCAACAGATTGACGAAGATGTCGCAAGTGGTAAAAAATCACCAACTAAAAAAAGAAAATCTGACGTAGAGTTCTTAAACGAACAGCAAATTCGCTCCAAACACATTGAGTTAGGTGAGCAATATTTTGCAGATCATAAACCTTACATTAAAAATATAGTTAGCAATGGCAAGCCACCAAATGTGACACGCAAAGGGTACGCAGTTGCATTAGTTCGAAGAACCACAAGTGGCAGCTTTGATGTCCTGAGCGTAACTAATAATGACTACATCGTCCAAGAAACAATCGTCGAAACCTATAAAAGAAATGATGATTCCTTACCGTCTATACTTCGCACGATTAGTGAGACGATAAAAACTCAGACGCTTCCCATTCAATTCGAAAAACATCGTCAGACCATGAATGATCTGACAGATTTTCTTGCTATTGATGGAAAAACCAGATTACGGACAGCTAAGCGTCTTTTGATAAGACCAAAGTCAAAAGACATCCTACTCAGTGAATGTAGGACTGATTGTTCAGCTGTCACTATTGCCAAACCCAATATATTCCCAAGTAACGTTCATGAGGATATATCGTTAAGGGCTATAAATCATAAATTCATTGAGCAGAACATGCTTCAAACGAGAGATCTGTGTTTTTACACGACCCTCACAAAGCAGATTGAAACGGTTACAGATAATTCTCTGAAAGCTAGTCATAAATTACGAACCAAAAATACAGTAACTGACCGAATTCACACTTTATATTTTTATACTCAGTCGTCCCGTGACGAAGGTAGCAAGCGGCAAGCTGAAATTAATTTTGAATCGCTATCCAGTCCAATTTGGCGTGCTTCTGTTAACGAAGGTTGGATTCAAGATTTACATTCAATCTGTATTTCAAATTGGCTGCGTGAATTTGGATCGCAATTAAACAGGGATCGGCACAAACAAGTCTTGCTGCATTTGTCGAAATCGTTTGAAATAAGCTATGACGGCACTCGAGGAAGATACACCAGGCGTGAATCAAATATCCCAGATCCCAAAGTAAATCGTGGCTCCAAGTCTTTGCAGTTTTATCTGCGCGCCAAAGATTTTTTCACTATCTTTAACTCACTCTCTCAGCAAAAAATTCTCGGGAATATTGAGATTGCTGCCAATCAGCACGTCTTTACGATTTCATTCGCAACGAGCCATGCATCTTATCTAATTGCTGTGCCAACTTGCAACGACAGAGGGCATTTAGATAAAACTGCCTTCAGGGCATACGGAGATTGAAATGGCGATAGATCTGACTCCAAGATGGAATGACTACGCCGTTTACTTGCCAGCGATTCAAAGCTGGTATTCGACGATGGTCTACTCAGACAGGATGCGAAATAAGACACGTCCATTTCCTAAAGGCATATCGCTCAGAGATCTGGACTATCTGAATCCCAAAAGCAAGTTATGGCATTACGGCTACGGCTTGTACTCTGCGGGACTATTCTCAGACGACGCACCACGTGCTTGCTCTGTTGCCAACCGCGATAAAAGTCGGACGATTATTCTTGGCGACAGCGGCGGCTATCAGATCGGAATTGGCACATTTCCAGGCACTCAGCACATAAAAAAGGAGAAGACACCAGATGGCGTTGTTCGTGCTTGGACAGCATGTGGCGACGTTCGTAAAAGAGTGCTGAATTGGCTTGAGTCCAATAGCGACTATGCGATGACTATAGATATGCCCTTATGGGCAAGGGAATCGCCACAGTCTTCTAGCCCGTTCAAGATTTGCACAGAGAGGCAACTTCTTGACATGACTGTCGAAAATCTCAAATTCATTGACAAGTACAAGCGCGGCAACACGAAGTGGCTAAATGTCATTCAAGGTACTGATGACAAAAATAGCAAGATGTGGTGGGATGCGGTCAAACATTACCGATTTGGCGGATGGGCACTTGCTGGCTCAGTGGGTTGGCGTGGAGGTCTCGACTCAGTACTTCACAATATTTTGATGATGCGTGATGAAGGTGCATTCGTCGATGGGCAAGATTGGTTGCACGTATTGGGCGTATCACAACCGACTTGGGCAGTTCTGTTCAGTGCAATTCAGAGAGAACTCAGGAAAATAAATCCTAAATTACGAATCAGTTACGACAGCGCAAGCCCATTCCAGATGGTTGGCAAGTACCACGATACCGTACGCTATCCAAAATTTACTAAAGATCTGAAGTCTTGGGTGATGAGCGCAAGCGAAGTACAGACGAACTCGATCTACGCAAACACCAACGGGAAATACCACTTTCCTTTCTCTTCACCAATTGGCGAGATTATGACACTCGACCATATCAATGTTAATTCTGGTGCATACCAAGGTAAACCAACTGATCACATTTCTTGGCTTCTGATGATTAATCATACTCTATATGTCTATGTTCGTTCTTTCTTAGAAGCAAACGAAATTACATTTTTAGATCGAAGCCAAGCACAAAAATTCGTTCCTGACGAAATTCTTGGGGCAATTGAATTTATAGAATATGTTTTTAGCATTAAAAAATGGAAATCCGAAATCAAAAATAATCAGGCGTTGCTTGAAGGTGTTTTCAAAAAAATTACCAACAAAAATGAAATTAATCGGATCGTGTCAAACGAGGCACCAATTATATGAAAAAATTGACACCCTTCAAACGATGGTCAGATATTATAAAGAAAAACAATATTTGCAAAACACCCACAACCAATCGTTTTATCGCCAGATACAAATTTGCCAAAAAATTTACACACATTGAAGCAAATGGTTTCAGCAAAAAAACACTCAGAGGTTACAGTGCATTAATGAGTGTCTTCTTTGCATATACCGCCTTTGAAGCTTTAGTCGAAGCTGTTGCCGAAAATAAATTACGAGACGATAATATTTTTTCTGTAGAATTCCATATAGATAAACACAATCATCCATTTAATGATATCGACATTGCCGAGCGCATTCTTAGCAACGAAAAGCTCCTTCAGATTCTAATAGATTACGCCGATGTTTCTCAAGCTAATTCCCTACAGATAGAAAAACTTATGTCTTTCTACCTTGGTGAAATATCTGGCAAATACCTACATTCTGTTACTAAGCAAATTCGGCATCTTATCGCTCACGGTCACTTGACAGCTTATGGTGCAAATGCGAATAGAAAAAACAATATAGATACACTTTTCGACTTATCAGAACTCGTGCTTTCTGAAGTTTATGATTTGTTTGACACGTATGTCTCAGAGATTTCAAACTCAATCGCCCTTATTTCCTCGAACTCCAGATGAATTTAAATATGGAATCCAATTCAGCATACAGAAATAAAACAGAAGAAATCGCTTATGCACGTGCCGCTAGCGAAATTGAGTCCAACAATATTGAAAAGGGATTACATGCAAAGTTATGGGTTCAATATGATGGCGACGAAAAGAAAGTGAAGGTGGCTTACATTAAAATCAGAGCTGAAGAGATTTTATCGAGTCTTTTCGATAAGCAAGAATTGAAAGATGACTTCAATACCGCATCAGAAAATTCATCAATAAATGGATCAATTTCAAATTCATTTGCTCAGGAAACATCAGAAAAATTCAAAAGTCTTCTATTACACTTTAAGTTAATAATTTTCACGATTCTTTCCTTTGTTCTTATTCATTTCATAGGCGCAACAATTGCAGAAATGTTCTCACTTCAACTTGTTGAAGTTTTGATTATTGGACTGTGCTTGACATTTCTAGTTTCCTTCCTTTTCTTTCTCAATAGAATTTGGTATTTGGCGAACGAAGCGAATAAATATGGCAGCCTATGGGCTTTAGGGTGTTTTATGTTTTTTCCAATTGGATTAATAATCGCATTCGCCAGAATCAATAAAATTGCAAAGGAAAATGGGTGGATTAACAATTAATCCACAGGACCAAAAATAAAGTTAATTAATCGACTTAGACATGTTTATTAAAATACTATCATCATTCGGCGCAATGATTGCGACCATGCTTGCAGTGGCATTTCTCTATAGCTTAGACGGTGCTGAATATAATCCAGCACTTGGTGGACCACTTGCCTTGTTAGCTGCTGTGTTAACGTGGCGTTCAATAAAAAAGTAATTTGTATTGCATACTTCGTTCAATTCTGCACTGGTTAAATCATTTCCACAGCGGATCGCATCATCTTGGGATTGAGGTCGATGTACTTTTGCGTCGTTGCAATCGATTGATGACCTGCCAGCGCCATCAAGACGCGGACATGAATGCCTTTCTCAGCCAGATTCGTGATGAATCCGCGTCGACCCGAGTGACTTGAAGCGCCAGTGATGCCAGCTCGTTGATAGAGATAGTGAAAGTGCTGAGCCAGCGTGTTCGCTGTGAATCCGCGCTTGGGATATTTCTGCGTAGGGAAGAGCGCAACCTCAGTGTCGGTGTAATTTACGACTGCCAGATCTTTCAGACCGTATCTTGTCGAGAGATAGTCTTTGAGAACGACCTGGAGTCGTTTCGGAATCAAGACAGTGCGACCGCGACTGCCCTTCGTCTGATCAGCTGAGAGAGACACCTCGTCTTTGATCTCACCCTCGCTCGTCAAGACATCGCAGACTTTCAGAGCTGCGACTTCCCCAACCCTGAGACCTGCGAGATGCGTCATTAAGAGCATCGCTTTGTTGCGTGTTGGGTGTTTGTGCTGATCGCAGTACTGCAGGACTTTCTTGAGTTCTCGCTCTGTCAAAACTTTCGCTTGTGCCATCTTTTCCTCCCAAATCAAAGATTCGATAGCTATTTATGATCTAGCCGTTGATTGGGCAGGACAACCGATTTTTCGTCTGATTGAAAACCACGCATTCTTGCGGGTTTTGCAGGGAACCAAAGCTAATCTCAATTCTCTTTGGTTTTCAATCGAGATATGGATTAGAGCGATTTTCTGCCAAGCACATGCAATGAGTCGCAGTGATTGAAAAAACATCTCAAAACTGGATCTCGCAGGTTTGAGCAGCGAAAATATCAACCTGACGCAGAAACTCGCTTACTGTAGTAATATGGTTTCCCGAACTAATTATCAAGGTACTAACAAATGACTACTGTCGCAGAACTTATCAAGCAGAAAGAAGCCCTCGAAAATCAAATCGCTCAACTGCGCCAATCCGAACGTGCAGATGTCATCAGCAAAATCAAATTGCTGATTTCCGAGCATGATTTGACTGCTCAAGATATTTTTGGTGGCGCAAAAGTTAGTCGTAAGAGCGGTGCTCGTCAGGCTGTTGCACCCAAGTACCGTAACCCTGAAACTGGTGCGACCTGGAGTGGTCGCGGCAAATCACCGAAATGGCTTGATGGTCAGGATCGCAGCAAATTTGCTGTCTAAATCACCTTCGGGGCAGAAAGCCAATGTAGAAATACATTGGCTTTTTTATTTGGAGGATTGCCATGCGTCGATATGCCTTTCACGCATGTGAAGTCTCTAAGGATCTTTCAAGCGTGAGCTGCCCCCATCTGCGATCAGTGCATGACAAGCACTGAAAAACTGATTTCCATGGTCAGAATTGGATCCGATTGGTCTGCGCGGATATCTCAAGTTTCCTCAGCAGCCCACAAAAAAGAACTTTCTATATTTTTATAGATTGGCAATTTCAGCTAGTCTGACTGACCTTCTCTGTATAGAACTCAGCTGATTTTTCTTCATCCGCGATTCTTTGCTTATGTAGTTCAATCTCAGCTGCGTCCATGCTGTACGTTCGCTCGAAACGAGTGAGTTCTTTCGCTACGAGATGCCAATATGGATTGCCAGTCGCAGCTTGCATCGCCGCTTCAACGAATTGCTTGTTATCCGCACCCAATTGCTTGTCGACGATGATCGCATCGTGGATTCGAGCTAAAATTTTTCTTCCTAATCTCTCAATCGCACTTGCTGCCACATCCATGACTTCTGTCTCGAAGTGCTGGTAAAGATACGCAATCACTTTGGCTTTTGACAACAATCCAGAATCTGTTCTCACTTCGTCGGAACGTATGAAGGACGGATTCTCATCTTTGCAGACTTGATAGATGTACTTGTCGAGCGTGTTCTGTTCTTGAATGAACTTTTTCATGACACGGCAATTCAAGAATCGATCACGATCATCCCGATTCTTAAAAATTTCTACAAGTGCAGGATTCTTCCAGCCTGTGCGCCACCGTGCTGGCAGGCCGGCTGCAGGACGGCGCGATCGCGACGTCAGGCACGTATTACTCGGCACGCTTGCATGGCAGCACCACCGTCTCCGCGATCGTCGAACCGGCGACGCTGTCACCGCTGGCCAGCGAAGCCAGTCATTCCGTGATCGCGCCAACCTGTGCCGTTGCCGATGCGCTGACGAAAGTGCTGGCCCTGTCCGGCGACCCCCATCATCCCGCCCTGTCGCGTCACCACGCGCAGGCACTCATACTCTCCGCATCATGAGCCAGACCAGACTCCGCCGTGCCGGCTTCCTGCCGGGCTGGCAACGAAATCCGACCCACCTGATCCTCGCGGTCTGCGCCTTTTCGGGCCTGCTGTTTTTCCTCAAGCGCGAATTTCAGCTCGACGTGCTCTTCGCCGAATCGCACAGCCTGCTGGTCACGCATGGCGTGAGCTCGGCGTTTGCGTTGCTGGTATTCGGCGCGGTGCTGCCCGGGCACTTGCGCGCGGCATGGGTTGCCAAGCGCAACCGGGCGTCGGGCGTGCTGATGATCGCTGTCATGTCGGCGCTGATGCTGTCCGGATTACTGCTTTATTACGGCAGCGAGGAAATCCGCGACAACGTGGTACTGACGCACCTGATGGTGGGCTTCCTCGCCTTCGCGGTCTTCCTGCTTCACCTGCTGCTGGGACGACGGCCTCAACGCCAGCCGTCGCCGCCGGTGCGCTTCGCTGAAAGTCGCGCGCCGATGGTTTCGCCTGACGCGACGTCCGTCGGCAACTAACGCCGCCAGCCGGCGAAGCTGCACCGCACGGCGATGCCGACAATGCCGCCAAGGCACGCCCAGCCGACATAGTCACCCACACCGTCGGACACGAGCGCGGCCGTCAGGCCGACGCTTGTCAGCACGAAGATCCGGATGGGTTGGCGCAGAACCTGCGACGTACTTTTCATCCGCCTGCGCCTCCGGCCTGCCGGCGCCGGTCGCCGGTCCTGCGCCGGCGTGCCACCCACAGGTAAAGGCCGCTGCCGAGGACCACGATGGTCAGCAGGTCCAGCGCAGCCCACAACACTTTGAGCGGCATCGCACCGTAGTCACCGTAGTGCAACGGTTGCGACAGCTGGAACAGCGTGACATACCACGGGCGTTCGCCGGCGCGCAGCACGTCGCCGGTCTCCGGGTTCACCAGCAGCGCCTGCCGCAGGCGCGAGGTCAGCGGCGTGTCGCCACGCAGGATCACCGCAAAATGTTCGCGCGTGCTCAGCAGCGTGCCGGGCCACGCCATCATCTCCAGTTTCATGTCGGGCTCGGCCCGGAGCGCCTGCGCCAGCGCGAACTGTGCCGGTCCGGCCTCGCGTGCCGCAGTGGCCGCCGCGTGGTCGCCGCGCAGCACCAGGGAGGCATGGCCAGCGGCCAGTCGCGTCATCTGCTCCTGCTGCCACGCCTTGAGTATCAGGTCGGCCCAGGTATTGACAACGCCGGTGGCGCCGACCACGAGCGCCCAGCACAGGGTGACGATGCCGAGCAGGTTGTGCAGGTCGAGCCAGCGAATGCGGCCGCCCCGCTCGTGCCGCACCGTGCCGAATTCGAGCTTGCGCATGTAAGGCGGGTAGAGCACGAGCCCGGAGACGATCGCCACAAGCATCAGCAATCCCATCAGCCCGAGGAAGAGCTTGCCCGGAAGATCTGCAAACAAGTCCACATGCAGCCGGTAGACGAGGCCCATGAAACCTTTGCCGAATTCGGGAATGCCGAG
>JACCDT011051143.1_pt1 | contig 10460 bp, 9 predicted proteins | sample 7446291 | NCBI WGS metagenome assembly JACCDT01 (sample SAMN15323446, study PRJNA562643) | freshwater metagenome | isolation source: river surface water | place: USA:Blue River Watershed | collected 2017-08-17 | reverse complement strand
GGGTCGCCTGATCCCGGCGGGTTCCGGTCTGGCCTACCACCAGGCGCGCAAGGTCAAGGACGAGATGGACGAGGCCGAGCGCCGCGCCATCGCCGAGTCCGAGGAAGCCGAACTCTCGGGCGCAAGCACGAGCGACGCGGTGAGCGACGGCGGCGAAGCCTGAGCACGGCCGCCGGGTCGGCGATGACCCGGTGGGCTGGCCCCGCCCCCGTGCCGCCTGTGGTCCGGGGGTTTTTTGTTTTGCGAGAGGATGCGCATGGCGTGGTTGATCCTGAGTCTGTGTCTGGCCCTGCTGTTGTTCTGGGCCGTGGGCGCCTACAACCGCCTGACCCGGCTGCGTGCCCAGGTGCTGCGCCAGTGGGGCACGGTCGACACCGTATGGCTCAAGTGGCTGATGCGCTTTCAGGGCGCGGTCTCGGCGCGCCAGATCCTGGCCTGGTCGTCCGAGGCCGATGACCTGCAGGCGCTGCAGGACGCCAGCGACGCCCTGATCGAGGCGCTGGCCGAAGCGCGCCAGCAATCGCTTGACGAAGGCAGTCTGGCCAAGCTGCTCGTGCGCCACGAGGCGCTGATGCACTGCATCGACGAGGTCGCGCAGCGCGTGCCCGACACCGTGCGCCCGCACCTGCAGTCGGCGCAGACGCGCATCCTGCAAAACCTGCCCATGGCCCTGGTGCCCTACCACGCGGCGGTGGAGCAGTACAACGCCGCCGTGGGGCAGGCGCCTGCCCGCTGGCTGGCGCAACGCGTGGGCTTGCGCGAGGCGCTGCCGCTCAAGCTGCCGGCACGCCTCGGCAGCCCGGCATGAGCGAGGGCGCGGGCGTTCAGGGGCCGCCGCTGTGGTGGCTGCTGCAGCACACCGCCGCCGCGGTGCAGGCGGTGCTGGCCGGCAAGTCGCTCACGGCGCAGCTCGAGGCTGTGCCCGCCGCGCTGCGTCCGGGCACCCAGGCCCTGAGCTTTCAGGCCATGCGCCAGCTCGGGCGGGCGCGTGCCCTGCGTGCGCTGTTGGCCCCCAAGGCGCCGCCGCCCGCCGCCAACGCCCTGCTGTGCAGCGCGCTCGCGCTGTGCTGTGACGAGGCGCAGGCCCCTTACCCCAGCCACACCCTGGTCAACCAGGCGGTCGAGGCCGCGCGGCGCCAGCGCAGCACCCAGGCCCAGGCGGGCTTCATCAACGCCTGCCTGCGCCGCTTCCTGCGCGAGCGCGAGGCCCTGGTCGCCCGCACCGACCGCGAACCCGAGGCGCGCTGGAACCACCCGGCCTGGTGGGTCGAACGCCTGCAGCGCGACCACCCGGCGCTGGCCGAGGCCTGGCTGGCCGCGGCCCAGCACCCCGCGCCGATGACCTTGCGCGTCAACACCGCGCGTGCCAGCGTGGCCGACTACCAGGCGCGTCTGCAGGCGCTGGGCATGCCCGCCGGCCAGCCGGTCGGTGCCCAAGGCCTGCAACTGGCGCAGCCGGTGCCGGTGCACCAGCTGCCGGGCTTCGATGCCGGCGACGTCTCGGTGCAGGACGCGGCGGCCCAGCTCGCCGCGCCCCTGCTGCTGCAGGGCCTGCCGGCCGATCGGCCACTGCGCATCCTCGACGCCTGCGCGGCCCCGGGCGGCAAGACCAGCCACCTGCTCGAGCTGCGGCCGGACGCCCGGGTGCTCGCGCTCGAAATCGACGCGGGCCGGGCCGAGCGCATCCACGACAACCTGCGCCGCCTCTCGCTGCAGGCCGAGGTGCTCGCGGCCGATGCCAGCGCGCCCGACACCTGGTGGGATGGCCAGCCCTTTGACGCGGTGCTGCTCGATGCGCCCTGCACCGCCTCGGGCATCGTGCGGCGCCACCCCGATGTGCGCTGGCTGCGCCGCGAGGGCGACAGCGCGCAACTGGCGCGCACACAGGCCCTCCTGCTGGACCGCCTGTGGCCCCTGCTGCGCCCGGGCGGGCACCTGCTGTATTGCACCTGCTCGGTGTTCCGTGCGGAAGGCGACGCGGTGGTGCAAGCGTTTCTTGGGCGCAACACTCAGGCCCATTTGCGGCCCTCGCCAGGCCATTTGATCGCGCAAGCCCTGGGGCCGGTGCCCGCTGTCGGGGACAATGCTCTCGGTGAGCACGACAGCTTTTATTACGCACTGTTGCACAAGGGCCCGCCGCGCGCTTGAGCGTGCGCTGCTGGCCCTGGCCCTGCTCTGGACCTGCGCCACGGTGCAGGCGGGCGCCGAGCTCGACCAGCTGCGCGTCGAACGCGTCGACAACGCCCTGCTGCTGCAGGCCAGCCTGCGGCTGGAGCTGGGCAGCGCCGTCGAAGACGCCTTGCTCAAAGGGGTGCCGGTGCACTTTGTGGCCGAGGCCGAGCTGCTGCGCGACCGCTGGTACTGGTACGACCGCAAGCTCGCCCAGGTCAGCCGCCACTACCGCCTGGCCTACCAGCCGCTCACGCGGCAATGGCGCCTGCAGGTCGCCAGCGAGCCGATCGCCGCCGGCACGGCCGGCTCGAGCATCGCGCAGACCTTCGAGAGCCTGTCCGCCGCGCTCGATGTGGTGCGCCGCCAGTCGGGCTGGAAGCTGGCCGACGCCAGCGAGCTGGACCCCGAGTCGCGCCAATACGTGCTCTACCGCTTTCGCCTGGACATGTCGCAGCTGCCCCGCCCCTTCCAGATCGCTGCGGGCAGCCAGTCCGATTGGGCGCTCGGCCTGAGCCGCCAGCTGCGCCTGTCGCCAGAGCCGGGCCGCTGAAATGCCGTTCCGATCCGCGCGCTCGCTGAAGCTGCCGCCGCTGGCCTCGCGCACCACGCGCTGGCTGATCGGCCTGGGCCTGAGCGGCATGGTCGCGATCGGCCTGGGCCTGCTGGTTCTGCTCACGCGCGCCACCGGCAACCTCGCGCAGTACGAGCGCAACTACGAGGTGCTGCTGGCGGTCAATGCGGTGGTGGCGGTGGCCTTGCTGGGCACCATCGCCTGGGGCTCGCTGCGCTTGCTGCTGCGCTTGCGGCGCGGCCAGTTTGGGGCCCGCCTCCTGGTCAAGCTGGCCGCCATTTTCGCGCTGGTGGGGGTGGTGCCCGGCGTGCTGATCTACACCGTGTCCTACCAGTTCGTTTCGCGCTCGATCGAAAGCTGGTTCGACCTCAAGGTCGAGGGCGCCCTTGCGGCCGGCTTGACGCTGGGGCGCGTCACGCTGGACACCCTCAGCCAGGACCTCAGCCAAAAAAGCCGCCAGGCCAGTGTGCAGCTGGCCGATGTGTCCGACGTGGGTTCGGGGGTGGCGCTCGAAAAACTGCGCGAGCAGCTGGGCGCCAGCGACGCGCTGCTGTGGACCGCCCAGGGGCGGCTGCTGGCCAGCGCGGGCAGTGCTTCGCTGCTGGTGCGGCCCGACAAACCCACGCCGACCCAGCTGCGCGAGGCGCGGCTCAAGGGGGCGGTCAGCTGGGTCGAAGGCCTGGACGACAGCGCCCCCGGCGCCGACAAGGCCCGCCTGCAGGCGCTGGTGATGGTGCCCCAGCTGTCGCTCAGCCTGGGCGAAGAGTTGCGGCTGCTGCAGGTGGTGCAGGATCTGCCGCCCACGCTGGTGTCCAACGCGCTCGAGGTGCAGGCGGCCAACCGCGAATACCAGGAGCGCGCGCTGGCCCGCGAGGGCCTGCGCCGCATGTACATCGGCACGCTCACGCTGAGCCTGTTCATGGCGGTGCTGGGCGCCATCTTGCTCGCGGTGCTGCTGGGCAACCAGCTCGCGCGCCCGCTCTTGCTGCTGGCGCAAGGCATGCGCCAGGTGGCCGCGGGCGACCTCACGCCCAAGCTTGCGCTGCAAAGCAAGGACGAACTCGGCGGCCTCACGCGCTCCTTTGCCGAGATGACGCAGCAGCTGTCGGACGCGCGCGTCGCGGTCGAGCGCAGCCTGCGCCAGCTCGACGAGGCGCGCGGCAACCTGCAGACGATCCTGGACAACCTCACGACCGGCGTCATCGTGCTCGACCCGAGCGGCACCATCCTCTCGTCGAACCCGGGCGCCACCCGCATCCTGCGCGTGCCGGTGGCGGTGTATGAATCCCGCTCGCTGTCTCAGCTGCCCCAGCTGCAGGCCTTTGCCACGGGCGTGCTGCAGGCCTTCGAGCAGCTGGGCACGTCTTCGGTCACGCACGAGCTCGACCACTGGCAAAAGTCCTTCGAAGTGCACGCCTCGGGCCAGGGCCTGAGCCAGTCCAGCGTGACCCTGCTGGCGCGTGGCGCGGTGCTGCCCGACGGCATGCGCCTGCTGGTGTTCGACGACATTTCCGAAATCGTCTCGGCCGAACGCACCCAGGCCTGGGGCGAGGTGGCGCGGCGCCTGGCGCACGAGATCAAGAACCCGCTCACGCCCATCCAGCTCTCGGCCGAACGGCTGCAGCGCAAGCTCGGCGGCAAGCTGCCCGAAGGCGAGCAGGCCGTGCTCGACAAGTCGGTGCGCACCATCGTCGAACAGGTCGACGCCATGAAGCGCCTGGTCAACGAGTTCCGCGACTACGCCCGCCTGCCCGCGGCCGAGCTGCAGCCGCTGGACCTCAACACCCTCATCGCCGATGTGCTGGCGCTCTACGCCGGCGATGGCGCCGAGGCCGCCACGATCGTGCGCGACCTCGACCCGCAGTGCCCGCCCATCCAGGGCGATGCGCAGCAGCTGCGCCAGGTGGTGCACAACCTGCTGCAAAACGCACAGGACGCCTGCGAGGCGGTGCCGGCCAGGCCTGCGCATGTGCACATCCGCACCGAGTGGCAGGCCGAGCGCGCCTGCGTGCGGCTGACCGTCAGCGACAGCGGACCGGGTTTCGAGCCCCACATCCTGCAGCGCGCGTTCGAGCCCTACGTCACCACCAAAGCCAAAGGCACCGGCCTGGGCCTGGCGGTGGTCAAGAAAATCGCCGACGACCACCGTGCCCGGATCGGGCTGCGCAACCTGGTCCAGGCGGGTCAGGTGGTGGGCGCCCAAGTCTCGCTATCATTCATGGTCGAAGACAAGCCGGCAGGCGTTTGATGCCTGCGGCGCGAGACATGAGCAGGCACAGGCAACATGGCAAACATCTTGGTGGTTGATGACGAGCTGGGGATCCGGGACCTGCTCTCGGAAATCCTGTTTGACGAAGGCCACCAGGTCGAGCTGGCCGAGAACGCCGCGCAAGCGCGAGAGCTGCGTTTGCGTGCACGGCCCGATCTGGTGCTGCTCGACATCTGGATGCCCGACACCGACGGCGTGAGCCTGCTCAAGGAGTGGGCCGCCACCGGCCTGTTGAGCATGCCGGTCATCATGATGAGTGGCCACGCCACCATCGACACCGCTGTCGAGGCGGTGCGCATCGGCGCCCTGGCATTCCTCGAAAAACCCATCACGCTGCAAAAACTGCTCAAGGCGGTCGAGCAGGGCCTGGCGCGCGAACCGGCCAAGGCGCCGGCAGCGGCGGCCATGGCCATGACCATGACGGCGCCGCTGCTGGTGCCCAGCGCCGTGGCCGGCAACGACGCGCAGATGCCGGAGCTCGCGCCGCAGTTCGATTTGGACAAGCCCTTGCGCGAAGCGCGCGACGCCTTCGAAAAAGCCTACTTCGAATTCCACCTGCAGCAAGAGGGCGGCTCGATGACGCGGGTGGCCGAAAAGACCGGCCTGGAGCGCACCCACCTCTACCGCAAGCTCAAGCAGCTCGGCGTGGACCTCTCGCGCAGCAAAAAGCTCGCCTGAGCCCGGGTCGCGCCCGGAGTTCTGCTACAATCACGGTCTCTTGGCCCGGTAGCTCAGTTGGTAGAGCAGCGGATTGAAAATCCGCGTGTCGGTGGTTCGATTCCGCCCCAGGCCACCAAATCAAAAAACCGTTGCACCCGAAAGGGGCAACGGTTTTTTCTTTTGGTTTAGCGTCGAGCACGATACCCGCACGCTGCTGCCACTTTTCTTCCGTTGCTAGGACATTGTCCGATGCGCAAGGCCAACTCACTGCCGAGTGGCAGCAACCCAGTTGGCGTAGATATCCATTGCTGTGACGTCTACTTGGCAAATGATTTTTACTGTGTACGCATGCAAGCTTGCACAGCGTTCGTCATCGCTCCAGCGCAAGGTCTTGTGGGGTAGTGATCGCGAAGCATGATCATGCGTACTTGCCCAAATTGGCCATCAGCATCCGCCTGAGCGTTTTTAAATCCAAATCGTGTGGCTTTGCGCCTTGTGTCTCATGAATCGACCATGCACTGAGCAAAACCATCGCTCGCGTTCGATCATCCATGAAGCGCACCAGCTCGCGCAGTGTTTCGATCACCAAATCGTCATCGCTTTGCGGCTTGACTGCACGACTGCTCATGAACTCATTCGCGTCGAGTCCAAGCCAGTCCACAAGAACGATTAACTTTGGCACTTCCGGAATGGCTTGACCAGTTAACCACTTGCGAGCGGTTTCACGACTGACTGCGGCCATGCCGACTGCGTGATAGTTGAACTGGTTTGCCAGAGCGTTGGCGGTCGGGATTTTGCCCGTCCTGCTGAGCAGGGCCTGGGTGAGAGCCTTGCTGAAACGAGCCTTGGCATCGTCCAGCTTCGTCCGCTTGGATATGTCTTGCTGGCCACCTGTCATGTGAGGCTGCACGGAGGTGTGGAAATACGGATAGTTTGTCCAACCTGAAGTTGCGGCAGCCAACTTTGTTTTGCACTTATATATTATATAAGCAATTAGAAGTTGCTTAAGTAGCAAATATAAAAATTACCATAAATCTGTTACTAACCAACCTACAAGGTGTCGACATGAAAAAACTGCTGTCAGTTATGGCTGTTTCACTGACCTGCGCTGCTGCTGGTGCACAAACCGCCAACTTCGAAGGCTTCAGCGCTGCCCTGAACATGAACCTTATTGGTGCCTCCACCAAAACTGAATTTGGTGATGCCATCGTGGATGGACTTGGCAAAAATGCTGCTGGCGCTTCGGTTCAACTCGCTTACGGTTTTGCGTTGTCTAAAGACGTGGTTCTCGGCATTGGTGGCACTTATGCCCTGAGCTCGCCCAAGGTCTTGAGCGTTGACTTGGGAGAGGGCGCTTGGGCAACTGGTAAGGCTAAAAAGATGGCCTCGCTGTATGTTGAGCCTGGCTATCTGCTGTCGGACAAGACGATGGTTTATGGCAAGCTGTCTTACGAATCGGCCAAAGTCAGCATCTCTAACTCGGAAGGTGACAATGATTCGAAAAACGTCCATGGTACGGGCTTTGGAGCCGGCATCCGCACCATGCTGGACAAGAATTTGTTCCTTCAAGTCGAAGTCAAGCGCATTGGCTACGGCTCGACTTTGACAGATCCGACAGACGAAGGTTCTCGCTTCAAGACTTCTGCCACTGTCGGTACTGTCGGCATCGGCTACAAGTTCTGAGGAACAGAAAAGAAAAGGGCATAACTGCTCTTTCTGTGTGGCAAAGTTTGCGTAAAAGAGTTGTTAAGCAACCCAGTTCCGCCTTAAACCTACAAAAAGCCGCTGTCTTGCATAAAGGCTGCGGCTTTTTCTTTTCACCTCGCGACATCCCCCGGATTTGAGTAGTGACCAGCGACTGTGACCGCTCGGCAGATCGCAGTCGGTGCCCTCAGAACGGGTAATGCCCCGTTGTGGTCTGCATCGTGATCCAGCGCAGTGCGGTGAATTCGGCAATACCGGCGTTGGTGTTGACATGGCAAATACCCGCGTTGATCTTGAGCGCTTGTCGGTACTTGGGTTGTCGGGGCGGCAGACGGCCTTGATGCAACGCCAAGCCCTGAACGCTGCGCTCAGGCCACGCTGCTGACCAGCACGATGGCCACCAGCGGCAGCGTCAGGTAGCGCAGGCACCGCCACCACAGCAGGCCCAGGGTCGCGTTGCGCAGGCCGGTGGCGCCGATCGCGCCCGAGCGCGGCCAGACCCAGCCGATCAGACCGCACAGCAGCAGGGCGTTGAGCGGCAGCAGCAACTCCACCGCCACATAGTCCATGAAGTCGAGCAGGCTGTTGGCCCCCGGGGGCACCAGGCTGGCGAGCAGGCCGTAGCCCATGGAGGCCGGCAGGCCGATGAGAAACAGCAGCGCGCCCACCGCCAGGCTGGCCTGCAGGCGCGTGCGGCGAAAGCGTTCGGTGACGTAGGCCACCGGCACCTCGAGCAGGGAGATCATGGAGGTCAGCGCCGCGATCGACAGCAGCAGGAAAAAAATGGTGCCAAACACCTGGCCGCCCTGCATGCGCGCGAAGACCTGGGGCAGCACCACAAAGGCCAGGCCCGGCCCCTGCGCCGGGTCCATGTCGAAGCTGAAGACGGCCGGGAAAATGACCAGGCCTGCCGTCAGCGCAAACAGGGTGTCGCCGGCCACCACCACCAGGGCGGCCCTTGGCAGCGCGTGCTGCCGGCCCAGGTAGCTGCCATAGGTGACCATGATGCCCATGGCCAGCCCGATGGAAAACAGCGCCTGCCCGAGCGCGGCCAGGTACAGCGCCGGCTGCTGCAGCACCGCCCAGTCCGGCCGGAACAAAAACGCGATGGCCTGCGCAAAGCCGGGCAGCGTGGTGTTGCGGACCGCGAGGAACAGCAGCAGCAGGGCCAGCGCCGGCATCAGCCACAGGTTGGCTTTCTCGATGCCCTTGTGCACGCCCCGTGCGATCACGAGCACGCACAGCACCAGGCCCAGGCCCTGCCAGACCAGCGGCTCCAGCGGCATGGCCAGGTGCTGTGCAAAGGCGTGGCCATGGCCCTGTGCGGCCAGGGCGGCGGTCTGGCCCAGCAGGTAGAGCGACAGGTACTTGAACACCCAGCCGGCGATCACGGCGTAGTAGGCCAGCACGATGCTCGGGATGGCCACGCCCAGCAGGCCCAGGTGGCGCCAGCGCGAGTGGGGCAGCAAGCTGGCGATGGCGGCGGCGCTCTCGCGCTGCGTGCTGCGGCCCAGCGCGAATTCCGCCAGCAGCAAGGGCACGCCGATCACCATCACCATCAGCAGGTAGACCAGCAGGAAGGCGCCGCCCCCGTTTTCGCCGGCCACATAGGAAAAGCGCCAGACATTGCCCAGCCCGACCGCCGCGCCCAGGCTGGCGAGCAAAAAGCCGACGCCCGATTGCCAGTGTTCACGCGGCGCAGAGTTCACCTGGGTCCTCCCCTGTGTGCAATGGGTCTGGCCGGCCACGGGGCGCTGCGGCGGCCGGGCCGGAAGGTCGATCCCATTCTCAAAGTGCGGGGGAAGGGCGTCAACGCGCGCGGCCCCGCTCGCAGGGCGCCGGGCGTGCCCAAGGTGGTCTGCTGCACGCTTTACCCAGGTATTTTTGAGAATCAAACTCAAAAAAATGGGAAAATCAATGGTTGATGAGGCCTCATCCGCCTCGCCCCCATCCGCAACAGGCAGCACGTGATAACCCGAAAGTTCCTCAAAAAAGATCTGGCCATCGATCTGGGCACAGCCAACACGCTGATTTGGGTCAAGGGACAAGGGATGGTGGTCAACGAGCCTTCGGTCCTGGCGGTGCGCCACGCGGACAAGGGCGGTCAGGCGGTGATTGCCGTGGGGCACGAAGCCAAATCGATGCTCGGACGCGAGCCCCGCAACATCCTGGCGGTTCGACCGATCAAAGACGGGGTGATCGCCGACTTCACCCTGACGGCGCAGATGCTGCAGGCCTTGATCGACAAGGCCCTGCCCAAGGGCATGTTCCGCCCGACGCCGCGCATCATCATCAGCGTGCCGGGCACCTCGACCCAGGTCGAGCGGCGCGCGATCCGCGAAGCGGCCTTGTCGGCGGGGGCCACCGAGGTCTACCTGATCGAAGAGCCCATGGCGGCCGCGCTGGGCGCCGGTCTGCCGGTGGCCGAGGCCCGTGGCTCGATGGTGCTCAACATCGGCGGCGGCACGACCGAGCTGGCCGTGCTCTCGCTGGGCGGGGTGGTGCACCAGTCGGGCCTGCGCCGCGGCGGAGACCATGTGGAAGAAAGCATCGTCAACCATGTGCGCCGCCAGCATGGCCTGCTGATCGGCGAGCGGACGGCCGAGCGCATCAAGATCGAGGCCGGCGATGCGCTGGCGGTGGACGATGTGGCGAGCCTGGAAGTCAGCGGCCAGAAATTTTCCGAAGGCGTGCCGCGCAGCGTGATGCTCTCGCCGCGCGAAATCCGCGAGGCCATGGCCGAGCCGCTGGCGCAGATCGTGGCCCTGGTGAAAAATGCCCTCGAGCAGACGCCGGCCGAGCTGGCGGCGGACTTGGCCGCCAGCGGGCTGGTGTTGACCGGTGGTGGCGCCTTGCTCAAGAACCTCGATCGCTTGCTGATGGCGGAAACGGGTTTGCCCATCCGCATCGCCGACGAACCGCTGTTTTGTGTCGCCAAAGGTTGCGCCCTCGCGCTGGAAAACATGTCGCGCCATCCCGAAATGGCCGCGCAAGAGGACTGAACATTGAGCCCCCTGGCCCTTTTCCTCTCGCTCCTGTTCGGGCTCCTCGCCGGGCCGGCGGCGGTGCTGGCCAACGCGCCGC
>JACCDT010233138.1_pt1 | contig 10470 bp, 10 predicted proteins | sample 7446291 | NCBI WGS metagenome assembly JACCDT01 (sample SAMN15323446, study PRJNA562643) | freshwater metagenome | isolation source: river surface water | place: USA:Blue River Watershed | collected 2017-08-17 | reverse complement strand
CGCGACATCGAAATACTAATCGCGCGAAAAATAATATATTATCCTAAACCACAACACCGCATTCCATCATGGTTACAACACCATCAATTTATGAATAATTATTACATGATGGGCGGCCAATAAAAAATGAATTTGTTTTTTGTTGAAAGATGTTGTTGAGTGAATTGCAAAAACAAAAGAAAACAAAAAATGTTAGATGCCGAATTAAGAAGAAAAAGAAAAAAGCTGAAAGGTTATCTGTAAAATTTATGAAAAAATACATAACATCTAAATTTGGTAATTGCACGAATTTTCGTTATTGTCCTCCTGATATAGATTATTTTGAATTCGATATGAATGGAAATAGCTATTATATCAGCATATACAGTTGTCTTAAAATAGAACCAGGGGAAGGAAGAAAAATTTATTCTCAAGTGGACTTGTTTATTAATGATAAGGAAAGAATAAGATTCATGGAATTTGGAAAATATATTTATGACTTATATACTAAAACCGATTATTTAGATTTAAAAAGCAGAGCAATAACATTATTACTTTGCAATTTGCGAAACCAAATGTTCCCAAAAGGTGTCGACATTATCATCGCTAAAAAGATATTATTTTGTTTTAAAAATTAATTTTATTTTTTGTTGAAAGATGTTGTTGAGTGAATTGCAAAAACAAAAGAAAACAAAAAATATTAAATGTCGAATTAAGAAGAAAAAGAAAAAGGCAAGAAAAGTATTTTACAAATTTATGATACAATATATTACAAATAAATATGGCGACTGCTCTGGGTTTAAATATTATAATTTGAGAGATGCGTGTGTATTTACTATTTTCGAAATGAAATATTTTATTAACCCATTTCGATTTGGTCAAATGCACGTAAACACGATGATAGGTATACTCGTCAGGTTTACTCTTATGAGTGAGGATGAAGCAGATGCATTCTTATTGTTTGTAAATAGAGTTTACAAGTTATACACAAGAACTGATTATATCGACCTAAAACGCCGAACATTAACTTTCATGCTTTGCAATTATCATAACCACCTATTTCCAAAAGGTGTCGACATTATCATCGCTAAAAAGATTTTATTTTTTATTTTTTTGTTGAACCAAGATGGGTATGAGTTTCTTAAAAAAGTGAATTTACATATGCTAAAAACATGAGCGAGAGAGAACCTAAGCGACAAGCGGTTCGTCATTTTGAATGTGACGAATTTCCGTTTGAACGATTTACATATTCTCGCCCAGTCCGTTATGACCACAACCGTTTACCCGAACCCGACTCAATAACCACATCATAATCTTTTTTATTTTCTTATTTAAAAAAAGCCGAAGGCCGACTAGGGAGACCAAGTAAGGCGATGCGTCTGATGCAAAAAAATGAAATTTGTAGGGTGTTAATGGATGAACGGTTGGATAAGTTTCATAGTTATATTTTGAAGAAATTTGGTATTGTCGGAAAAATTAAAGTAAGTTTGTCATGTATGTTTTGTTTAGAATTTTATATTTCCGAAAAAATTTATATTATGGTTTTATTAACTAACACGGATATGATAATTTGGAAACATATAGAAAACGATAATGGGACAAATATTGTGCCAATTAGACAAGATGAAAAGCATAACATCCCCTACTTCGTGCAATTTGAAAAATATAATGATGAAACTGAACGGTTAAAAATACTTAAATACATTGACAAAATAAAAGTTTTATATCTATACACAGATTACCTCGACAACCTTCCTTTAGCCTACACATTTATACTATCGTCTCCTTTCTGTCGAGACATCACCAAACTTATTGCCCACAAAATTTTATTTTTTTATTTTTTTATTTTTATTTTCTTTTATTTTCTTTTATATTTAAAAAATATTAACTTTACTTTAAGTGTGTGTACACTAAAATAATACAATAGCCACGAAGGGGGCAATCAGAGTTCATCAAGAATGTCATCGAGGGAACGGATTGAGGAGGAGACGTAGGGCATGTCGATTTTAAAGGTGTTGTAAAGGTCGCCTATTTCAGGGGCTTTGCCAAGCATGATTGGCGCACTTACTCCTTTAAGGGTGTCAAGTTTGTTGTTAACTGCACAGTCTTCGATAATGGCAAGAGGCGCTGCATCAGAAATGCGCAACATAAATGAGGCATCTCGTTTCTTTGAACCAAAACGGTCAATGCCTGTTACGTGCCCATTGTAACACATTTCATCTGCGTAAATTGTGTAATGACGATAACTAACTCCGTCGACTTGATTGCGCAATTCATCAATGACTTTGGAACGAGCGCATTCAATTCCAAAAATGTTATACATTTCAATAATACTATCGCTTTGAACAGTATAAGGGTCAATATACGGCAATTCAAGAATCTCTTCGATGTTTGTGCCATCAGTCACGATTTGATAAATCTTTTGTGTTACAAAATTTCCATCCACAAAAGTTGTACGATTCGCCTCTTGTACATATGCAGCACGCACACCATTAATACCACGAACGGTTGTACCAAGCAAATTTTCCATAAGTTCTTGCATACTTGAAACTGTAATATTGCCCTTTTTCGAAAACGTGTTGCGAATATACATTCGCATAACAATCACGTCAGCGTTATCATGTGTATACACAATATGCAAGCTTGGATATAATTCACGCAAACGATTGTAAATTGTTTCCAATTTCATCTGTTTAATAATCAATTCACTCTTATTAATTTCAATACGCAATACCCAATTACTCAAATCAGATGGCGCTTTTACATGAATATTGTATTTCTCGAATTCAGCAATCATATGAGATTCAGCCGCGTAAGCCGGATGTTGTGGTGCACCATACTCTTCGTAAAATAATTGCCAATTTGTCACAAAACGACGAAATTCCATCATTTCAATATGATTTGCAATTTCAGTTACTTTAGTACGCAAGGTGCATTCAATTGGCGTGAGCAACATTGACGAACCTTTCATTTTATCAGTTGGACGGGCACCAAGAATTTCTTTAATTCTAAACATTCCTTTCTTTTTTGTCGATGCAATACCCGACGATTTATGACTGTTCAAAATCATCTGTGTCATCGGCTCACTAATCGATTGTGCGGCTAAAATACCAACACTCATTCCGTATCCAATAAGTGACTTTGAAAATTTCATCACAACTTCTTGAGTAATAAGTCCAAGTGCTTCATTGTCAATCTTGTGTCGCAACAAATTCTTTAAACATAAATACGACCGCAAGTTAATCTTCAACAATTTTGTCGCCATTGACATAAACTGCGGAATCTTTCCTCCACGACGATACTGAATCTCATTAAGCAACACATAATCAACACGACGCAACAATTCTTTTGTTGTCTCAATTGCCTCAACGGGATTTAATGATTTTGGTTTTACGGTTCCAAGCAAATTAAATACAATATCGTCGATGATGCGGGAGATGTTGACAGGCAGATTGGCCCGGTCGGTGTATGGAGTTGAACGTGTGCGTTCAAATGTAAGCATAAGATTCGCAAATTCGGCGCGGTCGGCGCCTAGTTGCGCAAATTCTTCATCAAGCAAAGTCGAAACTTGTTTGTTTTGGAATTTTTTGTCAAAATCTTTCGCGAGAGCTCGGTAATCCTTTTCAAATTCTTGTGCTGTCATAGTTTTCTTCATTGTTGGAAAATTCACAAGTTCAAGGGCACGAGCATCAACACCATCGCCACCATATAAGAATTGAATAACACGTCGGTCTTTTGACAATTTGCGCTGGTTATCAACCAGACTTGATTCTAAATTCTTAATTGCACGACGATTCTGTTCGCCAGTAATCGATGTACTAAGTGCTTTATTAATCAATTGATATCGCGCCTCCATTGTATGCATAATAAATTCGGCACTGTCAAGTCCGGAAATATAACTATTTGCAATATATCCACGCGAACGCGGGTCAATATCATCTTTAACAAAGTAAGGTAATACACGTCCGCCGAAAATTTCTTTCATACGTTCGCCGTTGATTTCAATACCACCAAGTGCGGCAACAACGTTTTTGAAATTTGACAATTTACCACGAGCACCAGTAATAACCATTTTGTAGAAATTATTAGTATCAACATTAATGCCGCGCAAGATATGTTCCCAAAAAGAATCGCCAGGGTCAAGTGCGTTCATCTGCAAAGATTCGTAATATTCAGTAATTGTCTTTCCAATCGGCGGAATAATTTTTCCGTCTTGCAATTGATGAGTGATTCGGATTGAATCAGCAATAAGAGCCGCCTCAATATCACGAATATGATTAATTGTCTTGCCTTTTAGAATAAAATCGGCCATGTTAATCGTGTTCCCACGATTAAACTGATAAGTGTGACTAATCTGTTGCATTTCATAAACGGTTTGCAATGCCTTAATCGGTCCGTTTTTGCCGTTTATAATATGAAAAATACCGCCACGTGAGCCGCCTACTGAGCCATCGTCAAGTACACCGCTGATTAGTTCACCGCGATTAATAACAACTGCGGTTTCTGATTTGTCATATTCGCGAAAAGGCGCATGTGCACTATTGTAAATACTCGCCGTTCCTGAATAATTAATATTATTCCCTGTTGCTTGCAAATATGCCGTAATAATATCACGACCGCAGATTTCTTTTTTACCAGCCAGAACAGGATAAACAGAAAGATTGTTAAAAATGCGCATTGCGTGCATTTTAGTGAGTCGTGTTAAAGTCTCAGTGAGACTCGCCATGCCAATAATACTATCTTGAATAAGAGAGATTTTTGGACGGGCATTTTTGTATGAGATGAAAAATTGTGGCGTACAAGCCAATGTTGAAATCTCATTTTCAGTACGTTTACTTTGTGGCGTTAGAATGTTCATCTCATCACCATCAAAATCAGCACCGAAAAGTGCGCAGATAAGCACATTAAATCGGATTGTACCACCACGGGGCATTACGCGCACTTTAACGGCTGTAATACTTGAGGATTCAAGTGATGGTTGACGATTAAAATTAACATAATCACCATCAATCATATCGCGGTAAATAGTATCGCCAATTTCAAGTGGGGTTTTTGAATTACCCACGAAATAAGTTGCTCCTGTGCGTGCTTTGCGAATTTTTGTGCAACCCGGGTATTTGAGCACGCCATTCATATAATAAATTTCCATTTGTTTGTAATTATAATCGCGCACAATTTCGGGAAATTGCAGATTTTTTGCCACAGCAAGTGGCACTCCAATAGTGTCAAGTGGCAATGTAGGGTCGCAAGTAATACTACTACGGGCCATGTGTTGCACACGTTTGCCATTGAGATTTTTACGAATACGGCCTTCTTTACTCGGCAAACGTTTTGCAATACTAGTGAGTGGAGCGCCGGATGTTGATGTAATGGCGCGTTTCGTTGAACCGGCTGAGCTGCCGCGCACAAGTTCAAAAACCGCAAGTCCAAGATTGTGAATCTGAATTTGCATTTCTTGGTCAATTACAGCAGGAATGTGATTTGGCAATTTCTCATTAAGTTTCATAATTGCCTGCATAAGCACAGTTAAATCATTATTGTTACTGCGGCCACCACCGATTTTATTAATATTTGGTCTAATTGTATTTGGTGGGGCACGCACATGTGAAAGCACATAATTTGATGGGTGCGAATCTGGGGCTTGTCCAACACGAACGACTGTTTCTTGTTTGACTTTTTTAAAAATAGCGGCAATTTCATGCGGATACAATCCGACTTTTGCAATTGCTTTGCCTGTGTTGTCATATGTTTCTTGCAGAACACTTACATAATCAGAAGTGTCTTTGGTGACATGTGGATGTTCAGCCCCGCAATGAATACAATTTACGATTTTTTTAGTAGGCACATCTTTTGCAATAACTTTAATTGTGTCTGGAGATGATTTATACTTATCAACTGCGATTACAATATCACCACAATTAAAACATGTGACATTTAGCCATTTAATAACAAGTTTAATAAACAGCGGCGACAGCACCGGGTATTTCAGTTTAATACTACCAAAATGGCCTTCACATAGTTTCTTATCTTGCAAACAAGTTTGACAATCCCATGCATGGTCCGTTGTGCCCATATGTGCGTCATAAATACCACCATCAATAGGCAAACCTCCGCGCATCAAATCTTGTGAAACAACGTCGACATAACTATGCTGCGCGGCATGTTCACTCCCCGTAATATATAACTCAAGTCCATCAAGCGTCGAAAACGGCACAACTATTTCATTATTTTTTATTTTATCCATTTATTTCTTTTTCTCTTCTATTTTAATAAAAATATTTTCCACTGAAAACTATTCTTTTTTTTGTTTTAAAATTAATATTATTCCAATGGAAACTATTAATATTCAACCAATATACCTTTAAATGGATTTTCATTTTTTAGGGGGCTATGCGGGAGTTGTGGTGGGGCCTTCGGGCCCCACCACAACAACCCGCGCTGCCCCCTGCCCCCCGGAACCGAGGGGGCCTTCGGCCCACCTCGGTTCATAACTAAAATAGGCATTTTTAGTTAAATAGGCATTTTAGTTAAATAAGTTGATTATTAAAAAATAAAAAAAATAAAAAATTGAAAAGGAGGAAGTGTTAAGTTAGAGATGTAGATTAATTTTCTATTTAAAAGAAAAAAATGTATAATATATAAATGATAAAACAACTGAATGTTATAAGTTTTGTGGGACTATTAATTTAGTAACACAATCTATAACAGTCCACACGGTCAGTGTATAAACGGCAACTATTATAATAAAGTCCGAACTGTTCTAATTTAATTATTTTAGTTATTTTAGTTATTCTTCGTGAATAACTAAAGTAACTAAAATAACTAAATTAGTTCCACGAAGCAATTCGTTTTTATTTTTTTCAGGAGGTTTTTGTTGGTTTTTTAATTTTATTTTTATTTTATTTTTTGCGGGGGTTGGGTTAACTGATGATATCAGCATGTAAAAATTTATTTCTCATTTGTATTATTACTTATTTATTGCTTTCTATTTTTTGATTAACACACAATAGAAACACAATAAATAAATTTTCATTAAAAAACGAAAAGCTGTTTTAATCCAATATATTAATTATTTAACCGCTTGCGCTTTAGCCCCATTAATATTCCATTTTAAATCCGAAATATTAATGGGGCTAAAGCGCAAGCGGTTAAATAATTAATATATTGGATTAAAAATAAATTTTAAATTTGTGATTGTTAAATATTTCTCTTATTCAAATAATTTTTAATAGCATCAATTTGAATAAGAGAAATAAAAAATAATAACATAAAGTAAAATTTATTTTTTACATGCTGATATTATCAGTTAACCCAAACCCCAAACCCCGCAAAAAAAAATAAAAAAAATAAAATTGAAAAAGAAAAATAAGGTGATGAATGAAGTGATTAGGTGATGTGGGTACCGAAAGAGGTGTTGGGTATTATTGTGAAGTATTGTGTGGAAGGCAATTTGGGCAAGTTGTGCAGATTGCGTTTGGTTAGTCCATTTTGGCGAGACTCTATTGACAATTATATATTTTATCTTGATGCGAAAAAGGTTAGTGAACTTAATGTACTTTTTGAACAACAAAAATACCGTACTGTTGTTTATAGGGACGGATTCGGAAATCATGCTTATCGTGTAAAAATTGTTGATATAAATAGTGAAACATTGCGATATGCAAATTATAGTTATCGCCGATTTTATACAGGCACACTTGCAATCTTATTTAACTACAGTCGTAGAATTAAAAATATTAAAAAACATGTCGATGATGAAAAAACATATTGTTACACAGCCGAATTAAAATTCATTTATTCTGATAGCATTAAATCGCGCAACACTTTACAAATCTTATGGAACGACAAACCTGTAACAGAACAAGATTACCGTCAAGCAATAACCCAAAATTTTCTCATAAGCATCACAAAAAAACTAATACATTAGTTTTTCTTTTTTCTTTTTTTAAGGCGTAAAAAGAAAAAAAGGAAAAAAGAAAAAAAGAAAAATTGAAATTATTAACTTAATAAAAAGAATTAGGATGAGTGTTAAATTTTCGGTTGAATTTTTGAAACGTGGTGTTTGTATTACATATGGTACTGAGTTACAATTTATGCAATATGCAGATATTGCTTCAGTTGTTCATTACACATCTTTTGGTGTTCGTGAATTTAAAATCAATCATAAATTTTACAGCAATCAGAATTTTTGTCTTCGTGACATTAAACATGATGTGTGTCTTGATTTAATGAAAAAATTCCAATCAAATATGCGCGAATTTTACTCAAACACTTCATCGCACCAATAGCGAGGAAGCTTCGCTTCCTCGCTGCCCTCGAAGTGTCGCCGCTTCGCGGCTCCGACCTCTTCGGCTGTTTTATTGTTTTTTAAAAGCCGAAGAGGTCGGAGCCCTAGTCGGTCGATTTGGTCCCAAAGGGACCAAATCATCCTCCTGCGTGCGATGCAAAAATTGAAAAAGTGAAACAATAAAAAAGGAAAATGCAGAAGGAATTTGAGCCGGTGCATTGCAAACAATATGAGGGGTTTAATTCTCGGGATTATAAGTTGCCAGTTAATCCACACAATATTTATTACTTAGCCCGGACTAGTAAAGACCGTGAATTTTATTTCGAGAAAGAACATCTTGATAAGATTTGTGAAGCAATGATTGTTATGCGTATTAACTCAACTGTTATCTACGGTAGGGAATTTCATTATCTTCATCTCGCTCCCATTCAAGAAGCGAAACCACTTCCACCTATGCAACCTATGCAACCTATTTGGAATAAGAATACAGTTGGGCCATCTGGGAAATTTTGGGCAAAAAATGAACCAAAAATGGTTTGGGACCCGTTTCTCCATCGATTTATTACTGAGGACGAATATGAGGAAAAATCCCAACTAACCGACATAGGAAACCAAATTGACGAAATTGAGGAATACCCAATGCGTGACGAACCAAAAGTTACTCGTTTTTACGATAATGACGAAGTCGTACCAACTTATCACAATTATCGCCACGATGATTATGAAAATATTACATCACGACCAGGATATCACTTTGACGATTCAAAACCCGGATTATACAACGACCCCGACGATTTTGATGACATTATTCCGAACAAATACAACCACGATGACTTTTCAGACGTCGCCGACTACGCTTAGTTTTCATTGATTTTTTATTTTAAAACCTTTTAAGAAGGCCCCGAAGGGGCCAACATCTCCCGGGTTTTTTGGGGGAGGAGTTTTTCGGTGTTTGGAAGAATCATTAGCATTATTACGAGAAAAATGGTCATGGTTAAAGCATATATAAGAGACGCACTTGCAGTATCCCCGGCTGTATAAACTTTTGCAATATATTTTTTTATGGTTTCATTCCAACCCAAGGCCGCAACTATAGACAACCCTCCTAACAAATAATGCGACGACCTAATCGCAACCTCATTCGGTATCCTATTCATCCTATATTCATCCTATATTCTTCATTTTCTTTTTTTTTTGTTTTGGCGCCTTTTTTTATTTATTCTTGTTTCTCAACATTAGTTTCTTGCGACGCAGCGGAATCAGATTGAACAACAGTAGTTTCTTGCGATTCAGCGGAATCAGCGGAATCAGATTGAACAACAGTAGTTTCTTGCGATTCAGCGGAATCAGATTGAACAACAGTAGTTTCTTGCGATTCAGCGGAATCAGCGGAATCAGATTGAACAGCAGTAGTTTCTTGTGATTCAACGAAATCGGATTGTGGTAGAAATTCCACGTCGGAAAGGGCGAAGATGGCGGACATGTTTTCGGAACTTCCGTAACATTGGGTGATGTATCCAGTGCGGTTATATACTTTTGACATGATAAGGTTAAGCATCATGTAATCGTTAAATTTAATAATTGGTTTGTTTGCACAGTCAAAGGTCTCATTAAAAAGAGGAGTAAGCTCAGTTGCAAGTTGCAATTGGTCGTATTCTTTGTCTTGGGCTTCGGGACGTGAATGCGCCCATGTAAAAATATAACTTTCGGTTTGTGCCTCTGCATCAAACTCTTTTGTAAATTCACCAATAAGATGCCACTTTGCGCTAAGCAATGGCGTTTCACCTGCAAAATAAACAGCTTTGTCGTCTTGCAATCCAAAAGATGTCATCTTAAGTGTATCCAATTTACGTTGAAATTCTTGAACTGCATTTAAATATGTATGCAGTGCATAATTATCTTCATCACTTAAAGTTACAGTTCTCATCTTTTTCTTTTTTCTTTTTTTCTTTTAATTGTTTTTTAATAAAAAATATTATCTATAAACTCTCAATTTATCTGTTGAAACTATTGTAATATTAGGATTAAATCTTGCATATAATTTTGTTAAATTCTGTAATTCTTTTATTCCAAGGTTTGTAATATTACAATTACTACTTGCATATAAAATCTTTAAATTCCGCAATTCTTTTACACCAAGGTCTGTAATATTAGGATTGTTACTTGCATATAAGCATTCTAGTTTAGGATATTTTAGTATAATT
>JACCDT011720266.1_pt1 | contig 10475 bp, 10 predicted proteins | sample 7446291 | NCBI WGS metagenome assembly JACCDT01 (sample SAMN15323446, study PRJNA562643) | freshwater metagenome | isolation source: river surface water | place: USA:Blue River Watershed | collected 2017-08-17 | reverse complement strand
ACTGCATTTCAAGCATGTTCTCCCACTCGGATTGTGAAATGAGAACCGCATTGCCGGAGTTGGAGGTAATGACAACAGGCTCTTTATCCTCATTTACTTGCTCGATGAGACGGAAGAGGTTGGCACGCGCATTAGATGCAGGGATAGACATGGTGGGCTCCTTTAATTTCGCCCACCATAGCAGATATGTACGACATCTGGTACAACTACTTTAGGTATTGCCGGCAGCTAGAGCGAGCGCTCAATAAGGCGCGTAGCAAGCTTGATCACCCACGAATTGCGATGACCCGCAACCCACTTATATCCAAAACGTCCTAGCGGCCCTGATGCCCGCACGATAAATCCAAGGATGTAATTGCCACGTCGACCTAACAAGTATGCAATCGCATCTGACCCCACATAGACCTTATGGGCATGCACCACATGCACAGCTTGCGAGCACTCTTCATAGGTAAGGCCATAGAAGCCAAGATCTGCACGTTGATATGCAATTGCTTCTAGTTCTAACTTCTTCTCAACCCACGCCATCGTCACTTCACAGAAGTGGCACTCGCCATCGGTCAATACAACTATCTCTGACATTACTTGCGCCCCTTACGCAATCCGGCGTTTGATCGTCTTACTCAACTGCCATGCGGCATAGAGGAAGTAGAACTGAAATGGCAGACGCGCATATGCAAGGAGCGGCTCTGGCATTGGTCGATCGCTCCACTGAATCGCCATATTGATATTGGCTGGATAGACAGCAAGAAAGAGCGCAAAGGCGCCATAAGCACCCCAAAGCTTTAACGGCTCACCCAACACCTTGATATGCGGAGCCGATAGAAGAGCAAGACCAATCAGAATCTCTGCCACACCACTGAGGTAGGTATAGATACGAGGGTCCCCCGGAAGCGCAGCGGGAACAATCGCATCAAGAGCTGAGGGAAAAATAAAGTGTCCAATACCTGCGCCCAAGAGGATGTATCCCATAAGGCGACCGAGCTTGCGATTATCCATTGCATTATCGTGTCAGAGTTTGACCATATACGCGGGAGAAAGGTCAGTGTCTACGCCTACCATTGCGCCATGGGTTGGTATTCAGATTTCAAAGCTAAGCGCGCTGCAAAAGCTGCAGAAAAGCTCTACCAAGCACAATTGGCATCCTGGCAGGAAGATCTTGCATCTCTCGACAAACTCATCACGGTATTTACCGCGGCAAGCAATGGTGAAGATTCTGTTCCCAACACAATGATGCAAAAGCCGGGCGAACACACTTTATGGAGCGCACCTGCAATCTTTCATGAGGTCGGGCGCGAACCTTCTCGTTATGTTGGAGGGTCGACCGGCGTCAGCGTTCCTATCGGTGGCGGAGTCCGCTTTAAAGTCGGAGCTCAGCGCGGTGCGCTAGTACCGGGTGCCGAACTGCAGATGGATAAGGATCAAGGCATCGTCATGCTGACGACCGAGCGCCTTATATTCGTAGGCCCACTTAAGACGCAGGAGTGGAACTTCGACAAATTGCTCATGCTCTCAACAACAGATGATGAATCTGATTACTTTATCAATGTCTCTAACCGCCAAAAAACTTCAGGCGTTCGTTTTGATCCTGCAACTGGCCGTGAATTCAATCGCTTCTTAGGTTCGGCCGCCGCCGCCCACGAACATGGTTATGAAGAGTTGCTGAGTGAATTAGCAAAGCTTAAGAAAGAAGCCCTCGCCAACGAACCAAAGTTAAAGGCTCTTACCTCACCTGACACTTAGGACAGAAGTGCGATGAACGATTACCAAAGGCAATACGCCTAATCTGACGACCACAGCGTGGGCAAGGCTCACCCTCTTGCCCATAGGCAGCAAGGGATGTCTCAAAGAATCCACTCTCTCCGTTGACATTGATATACATCGCATCAAAGGATGTGCCACCCACCTCAACTGCCTCAGCCATCACTTGCGTAGCTGCATCAATAAGGGCGCCAATCTTTTTCACCGAGAGGTCACATGCAGCAACTTCAGGATGAATCTTTGCCCGCCATAGAGACTCATCGGCATAGATATTTCCCACACCACTCATAATTTCTTGATTGAGGATCACGCTCTTAATCGCAGCCTTGCGCGCCTTCATCTTTGCAATCACCGCGTCCCTATCAAAAGCTGGATCAAAGGGATCGACTGCAATATGGAGAGCTGATGTTGGAACACCATTTGTTAACTCTTCAACCGATAACCAACCAAAAGTCCGTTGATCGCTAAAGATTAGCTCTTGCCGCTTCAAGCCCTTTCTCAAATCGAACTTCGCCCTCACATGTTTTGGCTCAGTTCGATCTTTACGAGCGAACAGGAACTGCCCTGACATCCCAAGGTGGGCGACTAAGGCGAGGTCTCTCTCAAGTACAAGCCATAAAAACTTGCCCCGGCGATTTACTTCTTTAACCCGGCTGCCGACAACCATCTGCAGTGGACCGATTGATGCAGGCTTTAACACGCGAGGATGCAGATCGAATGCAGATGAGATTGAGTAGCCGGTTGCAAACTGCGCCAATCCCTTACGGACAGTCTCCACCTCAGGTAGTTCGGGCATGGGTGTAAGTGAATTAGAGAATCGGGTACTCCGCAACTTGTCGGTGCTCACCCATAGATTAAATCCATGTTTAGAACATTCTTCTCGACCTTACGCCAAGCCCGGATCGATGCCGAACTGCAAGAGATCATCAATGAGGGCAATCACACCCGTGAGAGCGCAGGTGCTATCCGTGACTTCCTCCTTAAGGCCCTACAAGAGGATATCGATGGCAAAGAAAAGTTCAACGATGAGATCTTGCAGGAAGCAGCTGGACTCATTGAAGAGCTAGGGCCGGGTGCCTTCTATTGGATGACAGATATCGCTGTGCAGATGACAATTCTAGCCCAATGCGCCTTAAGGGGTATACCGACCAATGTAGAGGCAGAGCTGGGTAAGGATGCGGGTGCGAAGGAGATTGTTAAATGCGTGGTTCGGATTTAATTTCTGGTAACTCTTAATCACCGGGTCGGGGGTTCGAGTCCCTCACAACCCACTCCAAGTTACGCACAATTTGTGCACTTATAGTGTGTTTGATTCACTCAAGACCTGACCGGGTATGCAATTGGTAAGCAATAGCCCGATTTGCACTCTGTTTTCAGCTCCGGGAACATTTTCACTGGTTAATCGTTAACCACGTGAAAGTGATTTTTTTGGGGCTAACGCTTTCACGCATGTTGTGCGACAACATAGTGAAAGGGATAGACATGGCACAAAGCCCTGTAAAGCGCAGTAAGCGAGCAAATGGAACAGGTCGCCTTTATAAAGATCATAAAAGAGACCGCTGGGTAGCAGCCTTTGAATTTGAAAAAGGTAAACCCGTATACAAAACCACCAAGTTCAAGAAAGACATCTACATTCTTGAGGAATGGCTGATGGAGCAACGGCATGCCAAGGAACACGGCGTAAGAACTCGTGCGCTTCATCCAAAGATGACAGTTTCGGAGTTTCTATCTAACTGGAACCAGGGCAGAAAGTTCGAAGTCAAAGCGAATACTGTTCGCTACTACCAGCAAAGTATTGACCATCGAATTTCCCCATTCATCGGCGACTTGCTTGCAAGCAAATTAACCACGAAAGCCATTCTGTCCCTGATTACTACCCTGAGAGAAAAGAACTACTCGGGATCTACGATCAGAGGTGCGTGCATCACTTTGAATGCGGCATACAACCATGCCGTTCAAGTAGGCGATATGCCCTTCAATCCAATGAAAGATGTCAAGATTCCAGAAGCTAATTCAAAGCCTACAAAACCAATCAAAAAGTCAGACTTCAAAAAAATCTATAACGAGGCACAAAAAGATCCATGGATGCATGCCAGGATTGAAGTTGGCATGTTTATGGGTCGCAGACCATCTGAAGTTGCAGGACTCAAGTGGTCTGACTTGGACTTAGACGAGAAACGTTTGATCGTGGAACGTCAGATAATTCGAGAAGATGGAGTTGGGCTTGTAATCAATTCACCCAAACAGGATGTTGAACAGGATAATCCCCTTTCAGACGACCAAATTGATATTTTCATGAAACTGAAAGCTCATCAAGATTCAACAGGAATGACCAGGTTAAATGATGAAGGCTGGATATTTCCCAACGAACACGGTGGGCGCTTGTCCCCCGAAGTTGATCGAAAGAGATGGAACCGGCTTCTGGAGGCTAGCTGGGTTAAGCATTATCAGCGATATCAAATGCGTAAAACAGCTTTCACTAACTTGAACAGCAGTGGCATGGACACGAAGGCACTACAGAAATACACCGGTCATGCCGATGTTCGAACTCTGATGAATTCCTACGTGTTTGGAACCACTGAAGCCGAAGTGAAGGCGCTCGCATTCCAAGATGAACTTCGAGATTCAATCAAACCATCTGGTATCCCAAAACTTCGAGCAGTTTGATTCCCACCTCCAGGGCGGCATTTAAAAGCCCCTGGATGCCGATTAGAAGCCGCAGCAGTATTCAGCTAACCATTTACATTAGGAGCAACAAATGAACTCTGATTTACTATCAGCGAAAGCTCTTGGGCTTTTATTTTACATAACATCGACAGAAACAAGAATCAGTGCCGAAAACTTGGCCTCCATATTTGGCGAAGGAGAAAAAGCAATAGGATCAGGACTCAAAGAGCTTCGAGAAAAACATTTAATCGAACTGAGACATGAAGTAGTTAACGGCAACGTTATTAAGTTCTCTGTAATCACAGAAAAAGGCTGGGAGGTCGTTGCTAATCTGATTCGAATTCCTGCACCGAGCTCGCCATATGTCTTTACTGACTCTCGTAACCGCCAAAACGGCGATATAGACACTTCAAATGAGCAGTTAAGCAAATTAATACTTAATATATATAAATATAAACCTAATACCTCCAAGGAAGATGAAAAGTATTTAATATCGGACACAAACACAAGGGAAAACCACGAATCTTCCTGTCCGAACTGTGTTCGAGAGGTCACGCCATTAGAACAACGACTTGCCGCCGAACGTGCTAGGCAGTCCTCCTACGATGCTCGAAAGTTGGAGAAACATCGAGTGGCCATCGAGAAACGGCAAGGCCGACCTACTGCGACCTGGTCGATCTCTGACGTCTGTATGGAAATCGCTGATTGGGCTGCCAGCATTTGGCATTTGCCCCCATGGAGACTCTCAGACTCAAGGCTCGTTGCTGCATTAACTCAAGTGCGACGTAAATGGGGAACAAATGGTGAAATTGAAGTGCATGCCCTGGACTTCTTTCTGAAACGAATAAACACCAAGGAATATCACTCCGTGGATGATCTCTGGATGTCTTTTATATATCAATTTCCCGAAATCCTGCCTAAAGTTAAAGTGATGTTCGCATCGGTAGAAGAACTCGCTCTACAGAAGGAGGCTTACGAGATATCCCATAGGAAACTCTCCGAACTAATTGAAATGCCAAAGGCGGCTCCATCACGAGAGGAGCAACAGGCAAAAGATGACGAAATAAATAGAATACGACGACATCTGCATCACTTTCAAGTCATGTTGGACGAGAGCGGTAAAGACGATCAAACTTGGGTCGCTGAACGTTATCGCAAACAAGTTACTCGACTTAAGTTGGAACTGGCATTCTTCAGGAATGATACAACAGAAATTCAAATGCTTGAGAAGCAATTAGATGAACTAAATGAAGTTGAAGGTATTCCAGACGGCGAATTTATGAATTGAACATATCCGATATGTTCTTAATACACTTAGGCCAAAATTCAGGATTGATTGTTCGAATATCGGATAGTTTAGATTTTGGTTGACCTCGCAATCGTTTATCTAAGGGTTCCTTTTAAGATTTTCTGTGAACATATCCGATATGTTGATATGCAACCATTGGTAAACCGAGTCTTGCAGATGGCTCAAATAGCCTGAGTTTCATAGTGGCTTAAAACCAGGTTCAAGCATTTTTGAAAGTCGCTTCTGAAATTCACCATCAGTCAAAGCAAATAACTGCTGGCTAATTTGCAAAACGTACATGGCAGCTATTGAAAATCTTTCTAAGTCCGGCTTTCTGATTACTAGTGCAAATTCAAGATTTTCGGGAATCTCCTTGCCACCGTGGACCCAATCCAAACCATGGGTCAATCCTGAAAGCCATCTATAAACCCATTCTGCATTAACAAAACCAATTCCTCGCTGCTCCAATAAATCTATTGGCAAGTTGATAGGTGTCTGAACCTTCCTCAGAAGGCCGCTCGCATCTTCAATTTGAATTCTTGGCTTATCTGCATATTTTGATGAGTCTTGCCTATCCACAGGGAAAAGACCCTTCTTGATTCCTTCAACTCTTAAGTCATCGAGATAAGTCCTAAATTCACCTTCTCTTGGACTCTTTAATGCCTGCTCGTACTTCAGACGGTTGGTTGCATTTTCCCAAACAACAGCGAATCCTCGTTCGGAGATTTGTGCTTGGTTTGTAATATCAAGTAACCAAACGGACCTAATAAGACATTCAATTGTCTGTCTTAGTAATCCTGCGAATCCATTAATTGTGATCTTCACATTCAAATTTAAATGCCCATCAATTGCCTCAATTCCGTTATGCATCATCGCATGTCTTAAGGTCAGATAGGAGTTAAAGCCCGACTGCATATACATTTGATGGCCGGCGAATAAATCCATCCCGAAATCGAATTTGGAAAGCATTTGAACTAGGTCTTGATTTTCTAAATCCCTTTGAGCAATCAAATTTGCACGATCGTAATGATGATCCGCAGCAGATACCGCAGAAATCAACACTTCCTGAAAAAGAAAACTTGTATTTTGATTTGGCATTTTGCCTCCCCGATTATAAATATGGCGTACTACCCCCCCCCACCCTTAAGTGAGTGATGGAAATCAATGCTTCCAGGTTAGCCGCACCGGCATCGAGCTCGAATCTGTACAGTAGCCCGACGTTAAGCCTTATATTCTTCAGCAACTATCTCATTCCACTTTTCAATTAATTCTGGTCTTACATCCGGGTCTACTGAAAGCAAATCAACATACCTTCCCAAAATCTTTGAAGGATCTTCTATAAGTCTTAGGTAATACCAAATGGACCTGTTAAGACCGTTAACAATTACCTGACAGCCGGTCTCCAATTGAACCTTTTGGACTGCGGTTTCAACTGCAACTTTGTCCTCAGCTCTTACGGATCCAGGATATGTAGTTAACAAGTAGTATCTACTAATTCTTCTGGCCCCAAATTTTCTCGGGAGTTCATAAATCATATCTGCGGTAATCGGCTTCTCGCTCTTGACTTCGACACCTTCAAATGGAAGATCGTCTTTGTCTACTTGAATATCACCAATTGAGCCAGATCTTAAGTCGGCTGTGGTGTGGCGCTCCAATCTAGCCAGGATTGTTCCCTCGTAACGTCCAATTTCGCCAACCAGAGATTCATAAAGTGAATAGAGCGCTAAGACTGGAAGTCTCGATTTGCCTTGACCCGAACTTTCTGCGAAGTGGCGATTGAACATGTTCATAATCTGCTCAATATTCGTTTCGAGTGGTGCCTGAGTCAACGTTACGCTCTGTTTTCGATTTTGTGCGTCTAAGAAAAGTAAATAGCGCAAAACAATTTTTGGGCTTCCTTTTTCTGCTTCAATAAAATTAAGTGTTGTTAAGAATGATTCCCTATTGCCCTTACCTCTTGGGTTGCAGGCATAACTCAAATCCCATGGATGTGGTCTTTCAAGGTTTCTGCCACTCTCCAAGCCGCTCGCTTCACAGTGCGTATAGTTAAATCTCTTCAGGAATGGCGTAATAACAGTTTGATCTAAGCTTCTATTTGAGTATCCATTAGGCATGCTCGTTTGGGCAATTCGTATATCCTGTTTTGGGTCTACTATTTTTTTAACGCACGCAGTTAAGACGATACTGAAAATATACTTGGAGCTTGGGATATTCCTAACGATAGTCTCCAAAGCCAAATCCACTGTAGCTGGTGTGTAACTTGATGCATCTGGAACCTGACATTTAAAGGCGGACAGTGAAGTTTTCCATGCTGGCGTATTCCCTTGGGAAAGTTGCGCCTCGACATCAATATGTGCTGAATTTAGTGCCTCTAAATAATAATTTGTCATTACTTTCCAATCGTGACAAAACTCTTGCGGTCAATAGGCATGGTGTACGGGTAGCAAATTCTGAACTCGCCGGTATTGATTCGATCGTTCGTGAGGTTCGTTCTCAAATCAATGCGATACTTTCGGAGCTCCTGCAATAATTTCCTCTCGTCGTTTATTTCGAATCCCATGGACTTGAGGGTTTTTATTGGATGAGTTCCGAGGGTATTGGATTCACTGCTCATCCACTTTAGCAACTTTGTAACTGGCTCCCCGTCTTCCGGAAGTACGAATCCTTCGATTTTAAATCTTGGATTCGGTTCCGTGAAGTGACCATATAACTCGTGAATTGAAGGGTATGGGCTTACGGATGCGATAGCCACATTGATGGCATCCCAAACCAAATAAGGACTCTTTGACGTATAGGAATCAGTATCTAAGACTATTGAATTCACTTCACTCAGCGTTTTTGACCGCATGGAAAGATGAAGCTTGGCCTTAGCTCCCTTGTACTTCGATTTAGCTGCTCGATGCTTAATATTTAGAACACCATCACTAAAATCAATATCGAGGCTAAAGCTAGAATTATCTGGCTGTACAAGTTTTATCTGATCCTCGGTTGGGTAGTCCAGATAGTATTTAGCGGCAGAAATTGTGACCTTTGGATGCGGAGCATAATTAACTTCATTGCCAATAGAATCAAAAGTTAATTGAGCTGAGTCTCTTGCCAGCCTCTTGCTCCGAGTGGTTTGTGCTTTTTTACCTTTTCGTGAATCAGTTGAAAGAACGTCATCGAGCTCCAGCAACGGAAGTGAGTATGCCGAATCCTTGAAAATGGTTGCCATCACTGCCTGGGCGAGAAAATACGCAAACTCAGGAACAACCGAATTGCCGATTTGTTTTACTTTCGAGGTGCGTCCACCACTAAGCTCATAGCCATCAGGAAAGCCTTGCAGCCGAAGAAGCTCACCAATCGAAAGTTTTCTGGACTCCCAATGGAATGGGCCAGAGTATCTACCCATACTCGCAACAATTGTTTTGACCGGAGTATTCGGATCTGCCTTATAGAGGAAATCAGAAAATTTGGATCTCCATGCAAATTTGGGTGCAGGGTGACCCATTTCCTCAGTCAAGTGAAGATAATTTGTTCCCGCTGGAATTTCTGCAAGTAAGTGATCGTATTTCCCTCCCACATTGAAGAGCGTTGAAAGTTCCTCAGTGTGGTTTACATCCTTGAGGGCTTCTTGAGGGGAAATGAATGGTTTCTCTGATTCGGAATCGGGGCCGAAGGCAGGCTTCGGAAATTTGAAGTTTTTTGACTTTCTTTCCCCCACCAGAATTACTCGCTCACGGTGTTGAGCCACTCCATATCCGGCAGTGTCCAAAACTCTGTAAGAAAGGTTGTACCCAATTTCCTCAAAAGATTCAAGAATATCTCGCCAGTCTTGGCCTTGATTTGTGGAGAGAATTCCTCGAACATTTTCAAACATAAAGCCCTTTGGCTGATAGTGCTCTAAAAGCCGGCAATATTGCTGGAAAAGATTTCCACGAGAATCCAGGCGCCCACTGGCGCCCCCTGCCCGCCGTCCGATGGCAGAAAATGTCTGACACGGTGGGCCGCCAATGATGAAGTCAACTCCGCCCTCATAGATCTCTTCGGGGGTAATTTTTGTAATGTCTGCTTCAATAACTTTGGCTGTAGGGCCAAAAAAATTATCCTTATTTTGGTTTAAAGTTTTGCAGCAATCCGAATCCCACTCGACCATCGCAACAACTTCAAATCCGGCTCTCTCGAAACCGAGATCCAAACCACCAATTCCAGAAAAGAGGGACAGGACCTTTAAGGGCTTGGGACCTTGGGTAATCTTGCTACTCATGCCCGAATCGTATGTGGTGCCACTGACATTCGGCGGGACAAACTCAAAATCCTCAATCTTGAATGGGGTATGCAATTGGTAAGCAACCCACATTGCTGTACGGACTTGCCTAGACGCAAAATCTGGGCTATTTTGAGTTCAAATTCAATATGCGTGAGCGTGAATACCGTGAGTTCGGCTAACTCTTAATCACGGGGCAAGTTTTGACCAGTCACTATCGTTGCCATCTACTTGCTTTACTTGGGCTCACCAAAAAGACTAAGTTCACGATTGGAAAGAGCAACCAACAGCCTGAATGATCTGTGTCATGCATTCGCCGAATGGCTACGGTCAGAGATGGCACGAAGAGCAATACGGCGACTAGGTTCTCTAGCTGATTACCTGGGATAAAGATGTCGGCGATACTCGCACCAAGACTGACCAACCAGGTGAAGAGAACGAAGTACCAGTACTGCAGGCGGGTGGCTACGCCATCGATCTTGAAGAACTGGCCAAGGGTCGCGATATTGATGT
>JACCDT011035585.1_pt1 | contig 10481 bp, 15 predicted proteins | sample 7446291 | NCBI WGS metagenome assembly JACCDT01 (sample SAMN15323446, study PRJNA562643) | freshwater metagenome | isolation source: river surface water | place: USA:Blue River Watershed | collected 2017-08-17 | reverse complement strand
GCCTACCCTAAGCCTACCCCAGGCCTACCCCAAGCCTGCCCCTTATCCCATACCTACCCTCAATATTCTAAAGCCTTCCATGATTCGCCATTGCCCTCCAAACGTGATTCTAAAGCCTTCCACGATTCGCCATTGCCCTCCAAATATAATCAAAAACACCCTGGCGTAGTGAGTCGGTACGAGTGGCGACGGAACGGAAGCAAAACAAAAAAATTACTGTCGCGATTATTGTGTGAGTTTGATGACTTCACTTACATCGTTTATGTATTGATCGACTAGAATTTCATAAGTTTTAAATAATTCTTTCTGTGGTTCGATTACTGTATTTTTACATTTATGGATAACTACTTTAATGTAATCTGATCTAATATCACCCAGATTCTAAGTTATTTTTCATTTTTTGGTCGATATATCGCAAAAAGTTTTTAGAATATACTGACAAACTGCTCCTATCCCTAATTAATTAGGAAATTTCTTATATTTCCCGATTCCTACATAATAGAATTATTTATCCTTTTAGGGTTTTGTCTTTAGCATAGTTGTTAAGTCTATTGCCATTCCGTCTGTATCTATTATTCAAATCTTTGCCGCGCTGAAGTATATTTTTAAATCTACATTCACTATCTAATTTAAAACATAAATTCCATAATTTGGCTAATGGAAATAAACATCATGCAAGTTTTTTGTATCTCTTTTTAAAGGACATTTCGTTTCTAATAAGTATATTTATCCATCTTTTTCAAAAATACCATCTGGCGAATAAATTGAGTTTTTTATTATGTAACAGCTTGGGTGGTGAATTTTTAAACTCAATTATCTTTCCAGTTCTTTGTGATGTATTTCTTCAGCAAATTATCCCCACCATATTGGTAATGATTAAGCTGACCCATTCATCAATCAAGCAGATTTTCCTACAACTTAAGACCAATACGTTTAATACTAACAATTTAATAATTCTCCTATTTCTGATCCTCCTACTTTATTAAGTCTCAGCAATTTCCACTCTTTGGATCTTTGTTATATTGAATGCTGTTTATCAAGTAATTCTTACATTTTATTACTATTTAACTAAAGACAAAAAATTAATCTATTTTATCCAAACACAATCTTTACATTAGTTTTTTCTTTTTCATCTAAATAATAGACATAGGGGTAACCTAATTCTTGAAACAAATTCTTTAAAATTTTCGCTTTATCTTTTGTAGTGAATAGAATTATGGTACCAGATTTTTTGATTTTATAACTTTCAAGTTTTTATCTTAGAGCTTCTATAAACACGACAAATCCATTTCATTTAAAACTATCTCCAACAGCGAAATTCTATCCCACATCAATTAAATATAGTTTAATTTTCTTCAAATTCTCTTCAAAGTTTTGTTTAGTCATTATTCTTCCTTTCTGTACTTTATTTTCAGTCTTGAATCCTATGTTTATTGGGTTTTAATCCTAATCAAATACAAATGAACAAAATTCTACCCTAGTCGTATAATTCACACCAAAGTAGCTTAGTATTAGTTTTTTGCTTATTTCTATACCAGGGAATAGATAAACGAAAGGATCTGTCATTTCAGGTCTTCCCCAAGCAACACTAAGATCTTTTGGAAAATAATTCTGTTCTGCATCATTAACCAAAGCCATTTCTTATATATCAAATTTCTCATCTAGTTTTTATTATTCTTTTTCCTCTTTTTCTTTTTTCATTTCTTCTGATCATTACTTTTCTGCTTGTTCTTTGGCTTGTTTCTTTTCCTCTAATTTAGATTTTTTATATTCTTATTCAAGTCTCTTTTTTTCTTTTTCTTATCTTTTTTATTCTGCTTTCTTTGACTTTTCCATTTTATCTAAGACTTTCATTTCTATGTCCATTTGTTTCTTTTCAAGTTTTTATTCTATTCTTTTTCTTTTTTTATCTTGCTTTTAAGGTTTTTCTTTTATTTCTTCCTTTATTTCTTCTTTCATTTCTTCTTTTATTTTCTTTTATTCTTCTCATCGTCGCGCACCATCTTACATTCCTCTTATTGTTCGATCCATCGATTCTTTTGCTCTTTATTCTTTTATCTTTCTTTAATATTTTCATTCTCTTCTTTTTTATTTCTTATCATCTTTAGGCTCAGGTTTTGGTGCTTTTGGTAATTTTTCTGATACGTATGTTTTTTCTTCTTTCTTTGTTGTTTCTGGTTCTGGAGCTAGTGGCAAAATTTCTGCCTCGTGTGTTTTTTCTTCTTTCTTTGTTAATTCTGGTTTTGGTGCTTTTGGTAGTTTTTAAATTTCGAATACTTTCTATTCTTCTTTTTTAATATTCTTTTTCTTTGGTTTGGTTTCTTCTTGTTTTTCCATTTATTTTACTGATGCGTATTTTTCTGGATCTGTTTTCTTTATTTTATCCCAATAAAAATCGATCTTATTAATTTCAGCAAATTTCTTAGATTCGTTCCACAGAGGTAAAATCTTTTTTATTAATTATTCTAATTTCTTCTCCCCAATATCTTATGGAATTGAAATAGAAATTTTATTGCTGATTCTTTGTACAATATCTTTTAGTTCATCTTCATCGACCAAATTCTTTCCTTTTTCATATCCTTTCAATGTGATTCCTCCGATAGTCTATTGACAAATTTTATCGCTTAAATAAATTTCTCATTTTCCTTTATCCTTTCCTCTTGTTTTAGTTTTACTTAAAAAGTAAAGTGGTAGTGAAAAAATCTCTTCTGTTTTGTTCATTATTATTGTTTAAAATTATTTTCTTAAGAGAAATAAAATAAAAGATGTCAATAAAAGAAGAAATATAAAATTCAAATTTGAGCGAAGAATCTAAAAAACTTTTGATGGAAATGATTAAAATCTTTGATGAAAAGATCGAGATTATTGTTTATGAGAATACAGTTAAAACGAAGGATAGTTTATTTTATTATGTTGGAAAATCTAAATAAAAGGATGGATGTTTGTAATGACTTAAATAGAAAACAGATTGATTAGTTTCATCTTATATTTAAAAAGTAAAAGCTTTTGAATCTTTTGGAAATCCTTTGATTGATTCTTGGGATGGTTTTAAAGCTCATCTTGGAAAAAGCTCTCCAGTTTTGAGCGTGGCTATTTTTGAATCTGGATTGATTGACATGACAAAAAAACCTAGTCAAGTATTTAAAGAAATGAAAGCTTCAACGTTCGTTGAACACTGAATAATTTGGCAAGATTTAGTTCCAGTCTTTGAAGCTGATTGAATTTTAAAAGAAAAGGAAAGTGAATTTATTAAATTGTACCGCGATAAATTTCAAGGAATGTGTTTAAACATAAAGAGTTAAAATAATTTATTTTTTTCTCTTAAGAATTTATTTATTAAAAATGGAAGACTATAAATATGAATTAAAATAAAGTGATTTGTGAATTGATGATATTGCTGGAACGCGCGGCTGTTTTTATCTTACTTATAACAATTTCAAGATGTTTAAGGCTGTCGGTTATAACACAGTAAGTGGAGACGATTGGACTATTGATGAGACATTAGATGATTTTAGGAAATTTAATAGAAATTTTTGAGTTGAATTTATGTGCTTTGTCGATTCATTTGAAGAGTTGGAAATTATTGAGAGTATGATTAAGAAAAAATTTAATCCTAAATACATCCATTAAGTCGTGGTAGAAAATGAAACTGAAATGTTTAGTAAAATGATAGAGGTGAGGGTTTTTGTTATAGATTGTTTAAAACTGTTAGGTATCGATTACGAAATTTTTCCGATTGAAAATTATTTATAAAAAAGAAAATATTTTTTTTAATTGGGTTTACCAAGCCATATCTTACCTCGAGATTTTATTTTATCTATTAATACAAACTCCTCCCCATCAAACTAGTATCACACTAGAAAAGTTACTGTTTTTTTCTTATATTATTCATCGACTAGACCTTCTATTATAGTTCCAGGCTTTAAAATTATTGGACCGAATATACTCATTTTTTCTTTTCTTTATGTTTAAGATAAAAAATAAAACAAATTTAATCATCCAAATCAAATTCCAATTTCATAGGTTGCATCATTTTAATTTTCATATTGTTGATGATTAACCTATTTCTCCAAAGTCGGGGAGAATGTACAACGCCGCAATTTTGAGGTTCTTTAAGTTAATTAATATCAATTTTTATGTAATTTAAGATATTTTCAATAAAATCTCTTATTTCGCACTCGCATCTGAAATTAATTTTGTCTTCAAAAATTATGGTCATTTAAAAGTTTTGAATCGATGTCGTTAGGTTTCCACTTCTCATTTATTGTGCGAGACATAAGAAGAAAAAAAAAATAGTTAACAAAATTATTCGTTTCGTCTACTTAATATTTTATTGACAATTCATTTCTATTCATCAATCTAATTTTCTATTATGTGTTGTTTTACAATATCCTGATAAATGTACGGAACAAATTTATCATTAACACCCACAAACCATTTCATAAAATTTACGGCATCAATATATCTTTTATCGTTTGGTACAATTATTTTTTCAACAGCAAAATAATACTCGTTGTTTGGGTTGTCCGGATCTTTCGGTTCTGTGCGAGTACTTTCATCGGCAAGAAAACTGTACGTATTTCTATATATGTTGGCTGCTTACGTTTTAGTATACTTATCTTGGTTACCGGTTATTTTAAATCGGTCTCCAGGCGTTTTTTTAATCATATCATCCATCCATTCTAAAATTGCCAGTTATTTTGTTGATAGATTAGGGTTTTCGTTGTTGAATTCTATTTGGCTGGTTAGATATGTTGGATCGTTTCTGAACGACTCTTTTATCTCTCTTCGGTATCCCAAATCACTAATATATCGTTTTTCTAATGGATAGTCTACTTTATGTGTTTAGATAAACTATCTATCTTAGCCCCATCCAACAACAAAATCTTCAAACTGTTTATATTCTTCTGGATTTGATAAATCTAATTAGGCTACTTCCCTTAGATCATCTTCTAGAGTATCAGTTCCATATCCTCCTTCTAATTATTGTCTTCTTTCTTGGAATGTAGGTTTATATTTTTTCTCTTCTTCTTCGCCTTCACTTCAATATTATTTCTGAGACATTTTTTGTTTTGATTTAGTTGGTATTGCTCATTATTATCTCGATCATAATATTTTTTACTCGTTCTCTTGTTGTTACTATTGTACCATTTAGTTTTAAGATTACACTTGTTATTGTTGTCTCATTGACAGACCTGAGGATACTGCTCATTATTGTCCTGACGATGCAGATTAAGAACCGAAGACTTACGAAGCATTTGTTGGTTAAAATACTGATTAAGAACCCGGAAATATAGATTGTGATGGTGGAGGAACTACTTATGATCCTGGTAATTGTGGTTAATTAGATCAAGGAAAACCTGGTGGAATTGTTGATGGGTTTGGTTGATTTTGTCCAGCGAAAACTGATCCTGTTGGTGGTTATGGTGGTGCTCCTTATGCTTACGCTATTTATTATTATAATTAACTCATTCGCTATCATAATTGTTATGCTGCTGGTCCTCCTGGTCCTTACCCTCCTGGTCCTCCAGGTCCTCCTCCAGCACCTTATCCGACTAATGGTTATTATTACTATTGTTGTTGTACTGGTGCTGGAGCTAATCATTAAACACCCTATGATATTAAATTTATTTATTATTCCATTCTTCCTAGTTAGTTTATTTATGCTTATCTTTTTTATTCCATTGCTTGTACATCTTAATCTCAATCGAACTTACCTGCTTCTTCAAATCCAAAATAAATGTATTTGTACATCTATGGGAATACCTAAAACATAAGAATACTACGAATTTAATCCAAACTCAATGGTTATAGTTTTTCGAACTATTTTTCTAATTCTTTTCATTCCTTTTCATTACGTGCGAGATTTATTATTCCTTCAATTACTTCATTGATCATATTTCTTTCCTATACAGCGAAAAGACTATGAGGATCCATTTACTTCCAAAGATCTTGATACATTTGAACGAAAATCCTTAAGAAAAAAAAATGTTAATTTCTTAGTTAGTTCCTGATGACTCACCTCCCCCGAGTGCTGAATATAGTTTTTTATCATATTTCTGAGACATATATTTGTCTTGTGGATTTTTATAAGGTACGAATGTTGGGGCAATTCCTTTACTTGTGTCCATTGATTCTGCTACTTATCTTAATGATGGTGGTTCTGCTTTTACGAACCCTTGTTTAGATTTTGGTTGAGTTCTTGGTTTTGGTTGTGATACATTAATTGTGAGTGAAGGAGGATCTAATGGTTTATCTACATCACTTACCTTTACAGTTGCTTTCTTTGGTGGTGCTTCAAGCTGAGCTCGCGATTCGACTGATTCCTTACCTCCAACATAACCATCGCGATCCAAATCAACGCCTAAAGCATTTTCTGCTGCATTTTTAGTATGAACTACAAGATTATCCATGAAATCAAATACAGGTTCGAAGTATGTTCGCCGAGCATATGCTAGTTCTCTTTCTGTTTATAAAGGGTCTTCACCAAGAACTCCCCAAGTAACTTTAGCACTTTTCTCTACTATTGGATAAAATATATGTCTATTTACTTTTGCGCCAATTTCCAAAGCCCCGACGTATGGGATTGCGTACGATGCTACTCCAGGTAGTAAACTATTCATTTAGTGCGATACGCTTAAGAAAAAAAATATCGAGCATTTATCCTTATTAATTAATTAGTTTTTTGGTGTTTTGTATGAGACTATAAACAATGTATTCGAAATGTCTATTAAATAAGTAATGAAAATTTGAACAATTATCCTTATCTATTATTAGTTTTCTTGTAAAATCTCCATGGGGGCAAATATAAAATTGTAAATGCAGTTAAAAATGTTAGTCGTCATTACCATGTTGATTACAAAATTCTCCTTACATTTTTTCTGATAAATTCGATATTTCTCGTGCTAAAGCTTCTGTTATCAATGCTCCATAATTTTTTATATCTTCAATTCTTAAAGTTGATTCTACAGGGGAACTGACTGATATTTAATCGCTATAGGTTTCTTGATTTTTGAATTCATATTTATAGGATATTGTAAAAAGAGCTTATTATTACATCGTGTTTATTTTTTCTTTACAATTTTCTTAAGAGTAATAAAAATAGAAACAACGAGACAAAAAAATCTCGATCATTATTAAAGCATGAATCAATAAAGTGTGAAATTCATCATAAAACCGTGAGTAAATTCATCAAAGTACTTATTTACTAAATATTTCCAATTTGTCGATTTGCTATCATCTACATATAACTTACCTTCCAATTTATCTCCCTTTTTAGTATATTACATCACTAGTCACACCTCTTGTTCATAGACACCTTTTAGATTAGGAATAATACAGTTTCCATTACAACAAGGATTCATTCCCATAGGTGATGTACAACAATTCTTTACATAATATTCATGAGTCTCGGAAGCGAAAAGATTGCGCATCATAAATCCATCTGTTCACATTATATCCTAAAAATCATTCTTTAAGGTTAAATCTTAGATTTCGAAAAAGTCGAGAACAAATTCTTCATCTCAAAAAGTCATTTCATAAACTAAATTAAATATGGTAAAATCGGGTTTAGACATTGTTTGTTTTATTATATTAACACTTAAGAGAAATAAAAGTATTTTCAATAGAACAAAAAAAATAACAATATTTATTAAAATCCATTCATTATTACGAACGCCTTACCTTCTTTTTCATCTACAGCCAACCAATCAGCCGACAATTTCAAATCTTCGATCAATTTCTATTCTTCGTCAACCTTTATCTTGTTTTAGGTTTTGAAATTTACATATAGAGATGATTTATGTGTTTTTGCTATGTCCTGAATTGATTTATCAGTCAAAATTTCGATGTTTCCAATCTATTTTCTTATCTCTTCACATTAGTCAATAACCTTTTTCTTTGATTCTTCATTTTCTATCCTTGCAGAGAATTTGTGATATTTTGATGTATTTTGATCCTTTAGAAACAATGCTGTCCCGGCAGGTAGTGTCATAGTAAGGTCATGACCGTTGCCTCTGGTTAGATTCCAGTGGGTTACATTATCTCCGATCTTAACTGGTTTAGTAAGTCGTGGTTTGTTTGTGATTTTCTTGATTATTTCCATTTTGTTTTTATGCTTGATCTTAAGAGGAAAAATATTCCTTACACCGAGATTTTCAGGTTTAAGGATATTAATTGTCTAATTTAGATCATTTTATTGTAATTTCTTAACGTATGGCTTAGAATTGTTCTTAATCTTAAATTCCTTACAGTAAGATTTTCAGGTTTAAGGAAATCAAAAAAAAATGAGTTATATTAATCCTTTGTCTCTTCATTCTATTCATCTCAATAGTTTAACATTACGCGCTCGCATTTTTCTCCTTTAATACAGATAAACAAACGATTCTTTAATTTTTCAGCTTTGTCAATAATAAGAAAAGAGTGATCTTTCTTCTCTATTATATTCTTTTGATAAAATTTCATGAAATCCTTTGCCTGCCCTTTTAAACAAGATTCCTCGGCTTGGACATCACTATAATTGTCGCAATTCATTAGAAAAACTAGTGGTGTTTATCTTCTTATCGCGGCAGGGATTGATGTATAATTCTAAGTAACGAATATGTTTGTTATACCACTGTGACGACTTACCATCGTGAATGAAGATAGTTTTGAGTGGTGAGATTTTAGTTGCGCATCACCTATCACATCATCGTACAAGAACAAATAACGTTCGATCGGGATTCAATCTTTCTTCTCTGCAGCCATATTTTTTTTCAAAATCTATTTTTATTTATTAACAATCAATCCAATCGCTTCCATATCGATGGCGTCAAACAATTTCAATTTTGCTGTTAAACCTTTTTTCTTTTCTAATCCTTCGATCAAGAATTTTAATACAGGTAAATAAGTATAATCAGTAGCCGCGACTGGGCTAAAAATATAAATGTGGTTTGGTTGAATTCGATGCACAAACCATTTGGATAGTAAATTGTTTACAAGTTAAGTTTTACCTGAATTCGATTGACCGCAAATCAAAATGTTATTTCAATCGAGATTTATTTGGTGGCCATCGCAGCTTATAAAATCCTTTTGAAAGTCGTTTTTGGTAATAATATGATCATCATCAACAAGATCAACAATTTTGGTCGATTTTTCCATTTATTCGGATTTGTTTAAGAAGAATATCTCTCATTTTCTTTTTACTCTTAAGGGTCGCCCAAAAAATAAAATGTTCAAGCAGTAGTACACACGACCGTAATTAATGGCATTAACAGGGTTGAAGGAATATATCATACAAACGCGAGGAAGTATTCCCAATAATTTCACTTTAATGTTCACAGTAGTAAGCAATTCAGGAAATGAACAACAATTTTGATCTTTCACAACAGCCAATTCCTTCAATGAGTGGATCAAATTTATGGCAAAAAATGATGGATCTCAATCAAGAAAAATGATCATTCGAGTTGGATCCAATGGATAACCAGCAATCAAAATCATACAAAACAAACCAAAATCGGATCTCAAAATGGTTTAATAAAGTAAAAGAGGAAAAGGAGATGAATCAGTAAATATCACCGAAATAAACACTGAGGAAGTATTTGTTCCATCAAATATGGATTGCTTTGCCAAGTGTATTCATCACATCGCCTAGAATTTAGGTTATGACTCGCATAAAATTGAATAACTTATATCCAAATTCTATGAACAAAATAAAGTGCTCGAGGGAGATATGTGCCAAGCTAAAATCGGAAAATTTGTTGAATATATGCAGGGTATGGGATTTATTTTCAATCTTTGTAGATATAGAGTCGATGGAAAAAAGGCAAAAGCACAGAGTTATGTATAACACAGATCGAAGGTGCTCGATATTATTAAAAAGAGTGAAAAGAAGGCAATAATTGTTGATATTTTAACGCGAGAGGTTGACGATATTAAGGTTAATCATTGGATTATTTTAAAAAAGAATTATAAAAAGAATTTTGATTAGTTAAACTCAGAAATCGAAAAGATTATTTAGATAAGAACCAAACCGAATTTGACAAAAATAAAATCAGTCAAACCAGTCATAATGAAATAAATTCAACCACACCCAATTTCATACGTTTGGGATTGTGAAGCTGAAACCAACCAAGATTTTCTTTTCCAAGCTTATGCGATAGGACTTTCTCGGATAAATTGGGATTAACCATTAGATTAATATTTAGAGGCGAAAGTTGAATTAATAACTGGATTCGATTGTTTCGATAAAATGGTCGACAAATTAGATGAAATTCACAGAGAAGAAGCAACCAAATAACTCAATCAAGGTAAAAAATCAAAGAAATTATAAATACAAATGTGGGCGCATAATTCAAAGGGGTTTGATACCTTTTTACTTATAAATCAAATCAAATGACATAAATTTTAAAGTATGATTAAAAGCAGTTGCGGAATTCTTAGGGCTGTAATTGTAACAAAATTATTAAAAATTTCGTTTAATTGTTCTCTTTCACATTTCTAGT